>Ga0209585_10000799_pt1 | contig 12298 bp, 11 predicted proteins | sample NGEPerone_FD_185491 | JGI IMG/M metagenome (GOLD analysis project Ga0209585, IMG submission 185491) | Arctic peat soil microbial communities from the Barrow Environmental Observatory site, Barrow, Alaska, USA - NGEE Permafrost154B-one... | ecosystem: Environmental > Terrestrial > Soil >... | reverse complement strand
TAAGTGAGACTTTCACCGTAACTTTTGAAAAATACTATCGTATCAGTGGAAAATCTATCATATAAATTTAACCATTAATTTGTAGTATTATGAAAACAAAACTTGTATTGTTGGTTGTTTTATTTGTAGTTACCCTATCGGTCAGTGCTCAAAACAGCACTCAAAGCAGTGGCGAGAAGCCATTTAAAATTGGCGCCGGAGCAATGATTGGTCTTCCGGTCGGTGATCTTGGAGATATCGCAAGTTTGGCTTATGGCGTTGATTTACTGGGTGAATATGCTTTAGATCCAACATTTGGCTTGACTTTAAGTTTAGGTTATGTTGATTTTGCTCTCAAAAGCGATTACAAAAACATGCTTGACGAATTGGGTTTAAAGGCAAAAATGGGCATGATACCCGTTCTTGTTGGTGGAAAGTATTATTTTTCTGATAAGCTTTACGGTAGCGCTCAGATTGGAATTTCATTCTCTACCCAAAAGGATGGTGGGAGTGCATTTACATTTGCCCCGGGAATTGGCTACAAAATTTCAGATAATTTTGATCTGATGCTTAAATATCAATCAGCAACCAAAGATGGCTCATCTACTTCTTTTTTAGGTCTTAGGGCAGGATTTTCATTCTAAGCTAGCATTTATAGATTGTAAAATTGAACGTTATTGTTATATCATAAGAGCAAGTGCGGGAACCATCATTTTCCCGCACTTTTTTTCTATTCTATTTCAAGATTATATTTCCCCAATAATCCGGGAAGCCCATTTCTTGAGAATTTGGCTTTTTTGATCCTGTTTATTGTTGGGTCGATGGAGAAATGATAGGATGTACGAAAATCTGCTTTCTCCAGGATCGTCCGGTCAAATATTGTTCTTTCCAAGTCACAATTATCAAAATTGGAATTGGTTAAATCGGCTTCCGTAAAATCGACTTCCTGAAGATTGCAGTTTTTAAATTTAGTTCCTTTCAATTTAAGCCTATAGAAAGATGCCAGGTTTAATAGACAGTTTTCAAAATAGACGGACAAGAGAAAATTATTGCAATCAGTGACGTTTAAACCTAAAAGTTTGCAATTGAAGAATTTTACAGTTTTCAGAGCCGTATTTTTAACTTTCGTCATACTTAAATTGCAGTGATCAAATTCGCAATCGATAAAAGTAATATTCGATAAGTCTGAATTTGAGAAATCACAACTTTTAAATTTACATCCTTCATATTCCGCTTTACCAAATCCTTTTTCAGAAAAGTTCTCTTTTTCAAAGACTTTATTTTCAATAATTATCTCTGCCATTATGCGTTTTTTGGTTCTCTTTTTTGAACTGCTAAAATTAATTAAAGTATTTCGTAACTAATCGTTTTAAATAACGTAACTGATATTCATTCAAAGGCTTTTAAAGCTGGTGAGAGCCTTGCTTTAATTTGTTTATTCATCAGCTATACCTCTAAAACAAAATTAGCATGATTGAAATGTTTGGAAAATTAGGAATGGGATGGTTGCCAGACTATCCGGATTTTCGGGACTACACCGTTGAACATGATGCTGTAAATGCCATGCTTGCAAAAGTAGGTGCGTCAAAACCGTTAAAGGCAGGTTTGCCTGTTACTACAGACTTAAGGCCATGGTGTCCTCCGATAGAAAACCAGGGTTCACTTGGTTCGTGCACTGCTAATGCCGGCGTTGCGATGGTTGAGTATTTCGAGCGGAGGGCTTTCGGAAAACATGTTGATGCCTCCCGGCTTTTTCTATACAAGGCTACACGTAACATGTTACATTGGACCGGTGATACGGGTGCATTTCTTCGCTCAACAATGGGAGCGATGGCAATTTTTGGAGTGCCTCCTGAAGAATATTGGCCCTATATAGTAGCTGACTACGAAAAAGAACCTTCAGCGTTCTGCTATGCATTTGCTCAGAATTACCAGGCGATTAGTTATTATCGTTTAGATCCATCCGGAACGACCAAGACAACAGTACTAAATCAAATTAAGACGAATCTTGCCGGTGGTCTCCCTTCGATGTTCGGTTTTACAGTCTATAACTCTTATACACAGGCAGGAACAACAGGGAAATTGCCTTATCCGACAGCCGGAGAAAAAATCGTGGGCGGTCATGCAATTGTTGCAGTGGGTTACGACGATAAAATGAAGATTAAAAATGCCAATCCGGGGGCTGTTGAAACAACTGGCGCATTATTGATCCGAAATTCATGGGGTACAGGCTGGGGAGTTGCCGGTTATGGATGGCTTCCTTACGAATATGTGCTGCAAGGACTTGCTACCGATTGGTGGTCCTTAATAAAAGCCAATTGGATTGATACCGGAGCTTTCAAAGCTTAGAATCAGAAGCTTAAGACAATTATTCAACTAATATAAAAGACTTTACAGAAGGTTTTCGCCACCTGTAAAGTCTCTTTTATTTTGTATTGCTCATTGCCTTCTGGTAAAAACGATCAAAAGGACATTTGCCGCTATTTTGTTTCCCATCTAACCGATAAAATGATTTCATTTCTTCTGCCAACCAACTGGAAAGGAGGATTGTAACCTAAAAGGCGAAAATTTCCATAGTAATTGATGCCTTTAGCGAGAAGGAGGGTTTTTAATTTTTCTGAATACTTTTTAATGTCTTTATCCGAAGCAAAGCCTCCAAATCTGATGGCCGCTACATATTCATCCGATGTTTTATGGACAATCACTTTTCCATCATTGGGTTTTGGAAGATTATCCAGATTGTAACCCACGGGCATCATAAAACTCATTTCGGAGACGGAGTCATTGATGTCCATTTGAACGGGTGAAGTCATCGAAATATTTTTTCCAGATTCATTACCTCCGAAAATATAACCTGCTAGTTTCCTGAATCCCGGACCTGCCAACTCTTTGTAGGTTTTCGCTTCAGAATAGACAGTTGCAAGAGTTGCCGAAGGATAAAACCTTATTTCGAACACCTCATTGGGAAAAACTACCGTGTATTTTTGTTCTTCCGCTTTTTCAGTCGACATAATTGTAAAGGATTGAAGAATAATGAATAGACCTATAATTACGGAAAACGTTATTATTAAAATTTTCATTCGATTTGAATATTGATTCATCTCATAAAAACGCTTTGGATTGTAAAATGTTCATTATTTATTGTAATTGTTTAAACAAAAAGATGGTTCTGCTTTGATGTGGCTCAATGGTAAGAAACACCGCCATCTATTTCAACAAGGAAATTCTTAAAATAGTAAAAATGCAACGAATCATCAATCGGGAAAGAAGCCCCCGATTTCAATCACTTCACCTGGTTCACGGCGCGAAGTGAGAACAATTTGAAATTTGTCTTCAAAATGTTTTAGTGCGTCGTAGGCAATTTGGGGAGTATTATTTTCTCCCGACAAATGGCTCAGCAGCACCAATTTTAAATCAGGACCTGCATGTTCGGTTAATAAATTCATCGCCTGCAAATTCGAAAGATGTCCTACATCCGAGGCGACGCGTTGCTTCAAATGTTGCGGGTACGGTCCCTCCCATAGCATTTTCTCATCGTAATTAGTTTCCAGAAAGAGTGCCTGACAATGTTGCATGTGAGCTATAACATTAACGCACGGTAATCCGATATCAGTAAAGACCCCAACATTGATTCCTTGTAATTCAACACGAAATGAGGTAGGCTCCTTGGCATCATGGTTTTTTAAAACGGGATGAATGATAAACGGAATCATCATTAACGGCTGAATGGGATCGATAAATCTTACAGCATCCGGTTGATTGGTAATATAGAGTGAATGATAAGTTCCTTTGGTCATATAGACTGGAATATCTAGCTTTTTCGCGAGAACACGTGCGCCGCAAACATGATCGTTATGCTCGTGGGTTATGAAAATCGCCCTGATAATGCGAGGATCAAGATCCTTGGATTTCATCCGGTTCAGAATCTGTTTACAATTAATACCCGCATCAATCAGGATAGCATCCTCTTTATTCCCAATATAATAGCAATTCCCATTACTTCCCGAAGCCAATGCGCATATCTCAACCATCAAATCTGTTTTAGCCGGCAAATTTAAGATTTAAAAGGATTGGTAATTCAGATTGAGTTTATAAAGATGAAATGCCACGCGGATTTCTATCGTTTGGTCAAACCATAGAAATCTGTGTGGCGAAGGAGACTTTTGAAGTAAACTCAGCTATTCATCTTTCAGAATCTGTGCAGGATCGACCTGCGAGGCTTTTACAACCTGGAAACTGATGGTCAGAAGTGCCACAACGAGCGTAATGGTAGTTGCTAACAGGAATTCCCAAATCTGTATCGGATATTTTATAGCGCTGGGTAAATGCTGATAGACATAGAATCCGGCCGGCCATGCTAAAATAACGGAGAGCAAAATATAGGTGATAAAACCGGAAGTCATTGTGAAATAAAGACTGCCTAACGAGAAGCCGAATACTTTGCGGAGGCCGATCTCTTTTAATTTTCGTTTGGCATAGAACATTACCAGCCCAAATAGCCCTATTGAAGAGATGATAATGGAAAGTATCGCAAGGACGATGGTTACATTCCTGAACATGGCCCATCCTTTATTGGCCATATCCATATCGACCAGGTGCTCATAATCCTTAAACTGAGCAACATCTTCAGGATACGAACGGTCGAATTCATCTTTAACAATTTGCATCGCTTTCTGCTCCTTGCCGGGAGCAAAACGTACCGTATATAATCCTGTCATTCCTATACTGTCAGTCATCAGCCTGAAGAGATGTGGTTCAATCGCATTGTGCGGAGAATAGGGGTAGTAATCTTTCATCACACCCACAACAGTATAGTCTTGCCCCCAAACTTTCATCCGTTTGCCGATCGGGTCCTGCCAGTTAAAAATGCGTGTGGCCGTTTCGTTTATCAGACAGCTGTTTTTATCTGCATATTCGCGCGAAAAGTTCCGTCCGCTTGCCAGCTTCATTTGGAAGGTCGTCATATAGTCGTAACTTACCTTACTAATTCTTACAAAAACTTTATCGCCGCTTTTAGCTCCATCCCAGGTAAGGTCATCGCCGCCAGGTAAAATATAGGGGACATAATTCGAAAAGCAGGCATCTTCAATCTCGGGATGTTTCAGCAAACGATCGCGAACCTGCTCGAATGATCCAACTTTATAAGTGGTGATATTGGTATATATCAGGTTGTTGTGCTCGTATCCCAGGTTCATCGTAAGCATATAATCAGTCTGTTTGTAGACTATAAAACTCACAATAAGCAGGAAAAGCGAGATGCTGAATTGGATAACAATCAACGCCTTTTTCAGACTAAAACCATTTGTATCGTCCTGGATAAATTTCTGTTTTAAAGCTTTAATTGGATTATACGATGCAATAACATAGGCAGGATACAAACCCGACAGGATTCCTGTAACGATGGTGACAATAAATATAAAACCCAATAAACTCCAGCTGTCGAAAACACTCGTTAGGACAATGCTGCCAATGATTTTATTGAATATCGGGATTAGGAGTTGTGCCAGATAGATCCCCAATAATCCGGAGATGAAGGATGTCAGGATGGATTCACCTACAAACTGCCGGAGCAACATCTTTTTCGAAAAACCGACACTCTTTTTGATACCGATCTCCCTTAGTCTGGTTGTGGCATTTGCCGTCTGAAGGTTGATATAATTGATAGATGAGAGGATCAGAACAAACAATGCGGTCGCAGAAATGATGGAAAGAAAAATGTGATAATCTTTCTTAAAAAACGGATTGATATGGAGCATCGAAAGGGGACAAAGATAGGGGTGATGCTCTTTCCTGTAATCCTTTAACGCGTTATAAATCCGTTTGTCAACATTTGCCGGATTCGCATTCGGTTTTAGCAATACGTAAGTATGAAAAGCATAAGCCCAATAATTGGTTTCGTAATCCTTGAAATTGGCAATCGGGGCGAACGAAGACATTGGCACCAGGTAGCGGGGAGTGAGTGATGTATTCGCGCCGAAATCGGCATAAACACCAGTCACCGTAAATTGCACCTTGTTTTCTCCATACACTATTTTCCCAACGGCCTTTTGGGATGGGAAGAGCAGATCGGCCACACTTTTAGATAATGCAATCGAATAGGGCTGAGTAAGCGCCTGGTGAATATCGCCTTCCAGGAATTTAAATGTGAAGATATCAAAGATGGTCTGATCGGAATAATATCCATACCGAATCAGAAATTGGTTCTTCTTATCAGGCGAGAGAAAAACACCCTCCATGTTGTTATCACTTACATCGTGGAGCAATGCAACTTTCTCAATTTCCGGCTGATTGAGCAATTCATGCCGGCTTAAAGCAGCCGTGACGCTCCATGTATGTTGGGTTGTACTTGCAGGTTCGTCCATGAAAAGCTGTAAGCGGTAAATCCGATCGTAATGCTCGTTACCCTTATCCCATGATAACTCTTCGTTGATAATCAGCGTGACAAGAATAAAGGTAGCGAACCCAATAATGAGATTGGTGAAGTTGATCAGTGAAAAGATCTTGTCCTTCAGTATATTCCGAATGGCAAGTGTGAAAAATTGTTTGATCATGGCGTATTAGTTTTCCGGTAAAAAAACTGGGTCTGTAAACAACTTTGCAGTTGTAAATTTCCTCCCGATTTGTTCGGTAATAATATGACCGTCAAAAAGATTGACGATCCGGTGTGCACGAGCGGCATGTTCTGCCGAGTGGGTGACAATTACGATAGTCGTTCCTTCGGCATTCAGTTTTTCAAGGATCTGCATCACTTGTTCTCCGTTCGCAGAATCAAGATTCCCGGTCGGCTCATCAGCGAGAATCAGCTTTGGGTTTGTGACCAGGGCTCTTGCAATGGCTACACGTTGCTGCTGTCCTCCCGATAATTGTTTGGGGAAATGCTTCTTCCTGTGACTGATCTTCAGCTGTTCGAGCATCGCGTCAACAATCCTTTTCCGCTCTGTTCCCGGGGTTTTGAGTGCAAGCAACGGAAGCTCTACATTCTCGTAAACATTGAGTTCATCAATCAAATTGAAGCTTTGAAAAATAAATCCGATGTTCCCTTTGCGAAGTTCGGTGCGCTGGTTCTCTTTAAACCGGGCGACATCAACGCCATCAAAATAAAATTCACCCGAGTTTGGACTGTCGAGTAAACCGATAATATTCATCAGCGTCGATTTGCCGCATCCCGACGGACCCATTACAGCAACGAACTCTCCATTCTTTACTTCAAAATTAATGGCATCAAGTGCCGTAGTTTCTACCTCTTCTGTCCCGAAGATTTTGGTAAGCTTAACTGTCCTGATCATATCTGTGATTTTTTAGATGATTTTCGGTACTGCTCCTTACGAAATTTATGCCAATTATTGTTATATGCTGAATAAGTGGACGATGGGCAGTCAAATGATTTGGACGATTGTAAGGTAATTTAATGGGTGCCCGTAATAAATGTTGACAATTGACACACATTTTTCATCGTTTTACGGGAAGCATGCAATGACAAAAGGAATAACTACAATGGTAGAAGAGAAGCATTCAAAGTAACAGGAAAACTATTCAATGGAATAAGGAAAATATTCAAAATTACAGGAAAACTATTCAGAGGAATAAGGAAACCATTCAACGCAATAGAATCTATATTCAAAGAAACAAGTGATGTTTTCAAAGAAAGAGGAAAGGTATTATATGGAAGAGGCGAAGGATTCGAAGCAACAAGGGAAGCGTTCAATGTAATAGGAAAAGTATTCAATAGAATAAGGAAAGCATTCATTGATGAAACGCGGACAACTTTAGATGACGAATGATCAGAAAAACAATATTATCTATATAATATTTAATTTACACAAAGCGAATGCGCCGGATTCCTCCGGATGGCGAAAGCTGGAACCCCTGTAAATGGGTTTATTGACAGCATAAAACAAAGAATCAAGTTTTATCCTGACCAAAAGCATAATAATGTAAGAATATTTGTTTTTTAATATTATATATTTTAACTTGCGTTAAATTTCACACATTTTCAGTTTAAACCACCTAATTAATTAAAAGATGAGAAACTTTCAGGAAGCGCGCGACCGCATGTTTCGCAACGTTATTGGAGTAAGTGATGCAAATTTCGGTATCATAGAAAAACTGCCCGATTATCTTTCCAATCTTGGCAATCTTAAAAACATTGTAGTGGAAATCGATGTTGCTGCCGGCGAGCAGAAAATCGATACCAAAGGTGTCACAAAGTATAAACTGAACATGCGGACACTTTTGATGATAATGGCAGCCGATAATTCGCGCAAATTGGCTTCCTATGCGAAACTAACCAAAAACACCGTATTGCTGGGCCAGGTAGATTATACTGAAAGTGATTTTAAACGTTTTACCGATGAGTCATTAAAGGATTATGCCCGGATTATTTATAACTGTGCCGAGCCCATTGTCGGGCAGCTTGAAAAATATGAGATTACCGCTGACACGCAAGCCGCATTTCTGACTTTAATCAATAACTACACCGAGGCATTGGTTTCACCCGATCTGGTAGGAACCATCCGGAAACAGGCGACGCGAAAACTGGTGATCCTGTTCATTGCAGGAACTAATTGTGTTGCCGATCTGACTGCAGCAGTTGAAATAATCAGGCTCAGGGAACCTATCTTTTACCTCGGATTTAAAACAGCCCTAAAAGTGATTATTCGGGGGAAAATAAAATTGGCGGCAAAAGGACAAGCCATCGATGCGAACGGCGAACCAGTGCCCGGTGTTGCATTGACGGTAACGATCGGTGAAACCGTTGCAATGATAAAAAAAACAGGTAAAAAGGGAGGTTTCTATATCCGGTCGATGGCCGCAGGAACTTATCAGTTCATCTTTAAAAAGATGGGATATGCCGATCAGACGGTTGTCGTGAATGTGATCGATGGTGAAATGAGCAATGTGGTCGTGACAATGGTGAATGCATAAAGATAAAAACAGATTCTGAGAGATCTGTTTATTTGGTAGGGGTGTGATAGTAGAAATGCGATAGTAGAGGTGCGATGGTAGAGACGCGATTAATCGCGTCTCTACTGATTTTAAACCCTTTTTGATGGCTTGATGTAAAATAATACGATTATTTTTGATAGTTCTGTTACACCTCGTTTGTAAAGATGGATTTCGGATAGTCGTTTGTATCGATAAAAAGTCTGTTACTTTTAGGAAATACAGTCAATTCGGACAAGGTTGTAAAATCAAACAACGGCGCGGTTAAATACCCGCCTTCGGGTATCAGAACGTTAGCTAATTTTGGCTATAACTTTATTAAAAATTCATACTATGGAAGTAAACTGGACAGTTTTAAGCATTCTTGCAATTTGTGTGATTATATTAATTGTTTATCTATTCAAGAGAAATATGAAGGATAAAAAGGAAGTGACGAAATTTTTTATTGAAGAGGTCAATACCGGAAAAGAATCTGATGAAGATGATGAGTTGTAATTTTTCATCTCTTAACCATCTGAGCCATGAAACAAGGAAAGCTCTTAATAGTCGACGATAAAAAAAATATTTTGCAGGCATTAACAATGTTTCTGCAGTTTGAATTTGATAAGGTACAGACAATTTCGAATCCGAACTTGCTATCGGCAGAGCTTGAATCGAATGGTTATGACATCGTTTTGCTCGATATGAATTTTAAAGCGGGTCAAAGCACCGGGAATGAAGGACTCTACTGGCTAAGGGAGATCAAGAAGCGTTTCCCGGAAACAGAGGTTGTGATGTTTACGGCGTTTGGAGATATCGCACTTGCTGTGAACGCACTAAAGGAGGGAGCAGCCGATTTTGTGTTGAAACCGTGGGAGAACGAAAAGCTGATTGCCACGCTGAAAGCAGCTTACCGTTTGCGGAAATCGAACCGCGAAATCACGGAATTGAAAGGGAAGGAGCAATCGATGAAACAAGAGCTCAACCGTGGAGAGCAATTGATTATCGGTAAATCGGCAGCGATGCAGCAGGTGATGAATCTTGTTCAGAAAGTAGCCGCCACTGATGCCAATGTGCTGATAACAGGCGAAAACGGTACAGGGAAAGGTGTAATTGCCAAAGAAATTCATCGCTTATCGCTTCGTAAAAATGAACTCTTCGTCCTTGCAGACCTTGCCTCCCTGGCTGAAACACTCTTCGAAAGTGAACTGTTTGGACATAAAAAGGGATCTTATACGGGAGCCGTGGAGGACCGGATCGGGAAGTTTGTTCTTGCTAATAAAGGGACACTTTTCCTTGACGAGATCGGGAATATTCCGTTGAATCTCCAGGCAAAATTGCTTACCGTGTTGCAATCACGCTGCATTACTCCTGTTGGTTCAGACAAAGATGTTCAAACAGATATCCGTCTTGTAAGCGCGACCAACAAAAATGTCCATCAGATGGTGAGAGAAGGGCAGTTTCGCCAGGATTTGCTTTACCGGCTCAATACAATCGAGATACACCTGCCTCCGCTTCGCGAAAGGACCGAAGATATTGAAGATCTTGCAGGGTATTATGTGGGGATTTATGGAAGAAAATACGGAAAGCCAAACATGAAGATTACGAGCGCTGCAATCACAAAACTTCAGAGCCAACCGTGGCCGGGAAATATCAGGGAATTGCAACATTCGATTGAAAAGGCTGTAATTCTTTCCGACAGCAATGAACTTCGGCCCATCGATTTTATGGGCGGATTCGAAATGGAACAGATGGGTAATCAGCCAGAAACTTTGGAAGATGTGGAGAAGCAGATGATCTCATCTGCAATGAAGCGCCATGCGGGAAATCTGACCATTGTCGCTGCGAAACTGGGAATATCAAGACCCACACTTTACAGCAAAATTGAGCGGTATGGAATCTAAAAGTTATACTCCTTCGATAATTGTTCTTTTCTTGCTTGTCATTTTGGTGAATGTTGCTGCCGGTTTTTGCATCGGGAACGAGATGTATGCTTTTGCTATTTTTTTGCTTGCAGTGGGAATACTAATTGCAGTTCAGTTGCTTTTTAAGTTTCGCCAGACGAACCGGAGCATCAGCTTCTTCTTCGATTCTATCCGAAATGAAGATACGACCGTCAACTTCCCAGTAAATATTGAGGACAAGTCACTGAAAGCGCTCAATAATAGCATGAATCAACTGAATAAACACATCCAGGAGATCAAGATTCAAAATGAATACAAGGAGAAATACTATCGCGCACTGATTCAGCAGGCATCGATTGGCCTGGTTGTTTTAAATGAGCAGAATGAGATTGAACTGATTAACGAGGTGATATGCCGGTATGCCGGTATTTCACCTGCGTCAACGAACATGAATCTTTTGAAGGTCAGGAATCAGGAGTTTTATGATGTGCTGACACGTATTGAGGCAGGTGAGTCTGTTACATTTCGGAACATCCTGTCGGGATCCGTTCAATTGTTACTCTTCCGCGCTACGGCAATTAAAAGCGGTGACAATACGGTGAAGCTGATATCCGTGCAGGATATCCGGCAGGAACTCGATGAGAAAGAGCTGGAGTCGTATCAGAAACTGATCAGCATACTGACGCACGAGATTATGAATTCGCTTGCGCCGATGATTTCTGTATCGAAAACGCTCGTGAACTTTTATACCACGGGTGATATCCCGGTACAAACGGATGCAGTTAACGATACGATGATTTCTACGACTGTTCAGGGATTAAAATTGATTGAGGAACAGGGAAATGGACTGGTCAATTTTGTGAACAGTTACCGCCGGTTAACGAAAATTCCGGCACCGGTATTTCAACGTTTTACAGTTGATGATTGGCTGGAACAACTCACGATCCTGTTCGCTGAACGTTTAAAATCAGAAGAAATAGAACTTGAAATAGTTGTTGAAAAAACGCTTACCGATATCTATGCCGATAAAAATCTGATTAACCAGGTGGTTGTTAATCTGATCAGCAACGCAATCGACGCGTTGCTGCAAATCGAGGAGAAGCGCAATATTACGATTGAACTGTCTCAAAATCGGGATAACAGGGTAATTATTAAGATTTCCAACAATGGCCCTTCGATACCTGCAGATATTCAGGAGAAGATCTTTATCCCTTTTTACACAACCAAAGAGACCGGATCGGGGATTGGATTAAGCCTTTCGCGGCAGATTATGCGGTCGCTAAAAGGATCAATCAGCCTGGTGTCCAATGAGCAAGAGGATACGGTTTTTATACTTGAGATATAAGAGTAAAGTATTGTAAATTAACCAATATGCGTCAGGTTTCGCCCCAGCAATAAGGCGATCAGCTGTTCGTGGTAAGCCTCCGACACTAACAGTTTGTGTTTGCCGATAATCGCCATATTCCCTTCGATATGGTCTATTTTTTGAAGGT
>Ga0209585_10000798_pt1 | contig 12301 bp, 11 predicted proteins | sample NGEPerone_FD_185491 | JGI IMG/M metagenome (GOLD analysis project Ga0209585, IMG submission 185491) | Arctic peat soil microbial communities from the Barrow Environmental Observatory site, Barrow, Alaska, USA - NGEE Permafrost154B-one... | ecosystem: Environmental > Terrestrial > Soil >... | reverse complement strand
GGATAATACGGTACTGAAAGGTTTAAATGAAAAAACTCAAATAGATGATGAATATTTTGCTAATCCAATGCCGGCATTAAATATTTTGAAGGACCAGAAAATAGCCGATATATTGACTTATGTAAGAATTAATTTTGGCAATAAAGCATCTGCGGTTACTGTCAATGAAGTGAAGGAAGCACGCAGTAAGTTAAAATAATAATTGTTATTACCTGTTTGTTTTCACAAACTCATCCACGCTCATCGCATCATCTGCCAAAAAATTTCCAATTCGTGTTCTGCGTAATAGGCTAAGGTACCCGCCACAGCCAAGCGCATTTCCAAAATCATTTGCCAAACTACGTATATACGTTCCTGTGGTACACACGACTTTAAAAGAGATTATCGGCATTTCAATATTGGTAATTTCAAAGGAAGGAATGGTAATCTTCCTGGGTTCAAGAATTACATCCACACCTTTGCGTGCCAAAAGATAAACGGGTTTTCCTTGTTGTTTTATAGCAGAATGAATGGGTGGCGTTTGTAGAATTTCTCCCGTGAATTGTTTGGTAGTTTCTCTTATCATATCTTCTGTAATCCCATCAAAGGATTTAAAATTTTCCGGCTCACTTTCAAGATCGTATGTAGGAGTAACTGCGCCAAGGGTGATGGTTCCGGTATATTCCTTTTCCTGGGCCATATATTCATTTATCCTTTTGGTAAATTTTCCTGTGCAAACGATTAAAAGCCCTGTGGCTAATGGATCAAGCGTACCGGCGTGTCCCACTTTTTTAATTTTTATTGTATTGCGTATTTTTCTTATTACATCAAATGACGTCCAATCTAATGGCTTATCTATTAGTAAAACTCTTCCTTCTTCAAAAGTATTTTCAATCATCGTTTTTAATTAGTTATGTAATTTTCATTTTAGCACCTTCCCATATTTGGTAGTTCAAATTGCCTGCCTTGCTTTTAATTCTAAATATTTATTAATAGTGTTCACTGTTAGCTTTTGGGGCGAAGAAAGAATTGACAAAATACCGTACCTGGATAATTCTTTTGCAATAAGCCTTTTTTCAAAAGCAAATTTTTCAGCAATAGTTTTTATATAAACTTCTTCCACATTCCCGGCATGTGAATTAGTAAGCTGGTACAATTCTGTATTCTCAAAAAATACCACCAACAATAAATGATTGCGGGCTATTGAACGCAAATAATCTATCTGCCGGTTTAAACCTGATAACGATTCAAAATTGGTAAACAAAATCAACAGGCTGCGATGTTTTATTTTATTCCGTATTTGCTGATAAAGCATTTCAAAATCACTTTCCAGGAAATCAGTTTGTTGCTTATAAAGTGTTTGTAAAATAATCTCCGTTTGAATCGGTTTACGGTCGGCCGGCAATATTGTTCCCGGCATGTTTGAAAAGGTGATCAGCCCTACTCTATCCTGTTTTTTTAAACAAATATTACTCAATACAAGGCAACTGTTTATTGCATGATCCAACAAAGTCATTCCACCAAAAGGCATTTTCATTAACCTGCCTTTATCTATAATGCAATACACCTGTTGCGATCTTTCTTCCATAAAATTATTCACCATTAAACCTCCTTTCCTGGCGGAGGCTTTCCAGTTTAAAGTGCGGATATCATCCCCGGAAACATACTCCTTGATCTGCTCAAACTCCATGCTCTGGCCAATCTTACGCATTCTTTTTGTTCCAGCTTCATTTTGCAAGGTGGCATTGGATAGCAATTCATATTTATGCAATTGCATAAAAGCCGGGTATACAGGAATAGTTTCTACCGCTTTTGCAGTAAACCTTCTCTTTAGAAAATGCAGCGGCGTAGAAATGTATAAATGAATATCTCCAAAATGATATTCGCCCCTTTGCAATGGTTTCAAATACCAATGAATTTTCTTTTGTTCACGGGCATTTAGATCCAATCTTCTTTTCCAATCCCTGATCTGCAATTGTTTTGGTAATTCATCAATTAATTCCACGTGAACCGGGAAACGAAATTCATTTTTAATAAAATACTCAATTTTATTTTCATCACCATTGCTAAACCTGTTATTAGTTATTCTTTTAGCAGAAACATTTTTTTTTGCAAAAAACAACAAAGAATAATCAATCAAACAAAAAAGAATATAGGCGAAAAAAAGAGCTTCTGCCGGGCGTTCCAAAACAGGGATATAAAAAGCCATTACAAATAAAATAATAAACCCTGCCATGACGATGTAAAACCGCCCGCCTAAGAAAAGATCCCCAAAATATTTTTTTAAAAAGTCCAAATGATCAATGATTTTTCTGGTTTCAATTTACCTGGGCACCTCTATGCTACTGATTATATTATTGATCAGTTCATCGGCGGAAATGCCTTCCATTTCTTTTTCAGGAGTTAAAATGATACGATGACGCATTACCGGTATCGCCATTTCAATAATGTCTTCAGGAGTTACAAAATCTCTTCCTTTTATTGCGGCATTGGCTTTTGATGCTCTTAAAATTGCAAGCGATGCCCGGGGAGATGCCCCTAAAAATAATGAAGGATTATTCCTGGTAGCATTTACCAACTTCGCGATAAACTCTACAAGCTTGGGCTCTATAATAACTCCATTAATAATATCACGATATTCAGCAATTTGCGAAGTGGTTACAATTTTTTGAACATTATTGAGCAATGTATTTTGTGATACTGATTGTTGATTCAATAAAATATTTATTTCTTCTTCAATAGTTGGATAATTGACAATTATCTTGAACAAAAACCGGTCGAGTTGCGCCTCCGGGAGGCGATAAGTACCTTCCTGCTCAATCGGATTTTGCGTAGCCAAAACAAGAAACGGGAAATCCATAAAATGAGTAATGCCATCAATAGTAACCTGCCTTTCTTCCATCACTTCAAATAAAGCCGATTGCGTTTTCGCAGGAGCACGGTTTATTTCATCTATCAAAATGATATTGCTAAAAATGGGGCCACGTTTAAATTCAAACTCCGCCTCTTTAGGATTAAAAACTGATGTACCCAACACATCGCTGGGCATAAGATCGGGAGTGAATTGAATTCTAGAAAAATCAGCATTGATGATTTTTGCTAATAATTTTGCGGTTAATGTTTTAGCCACTCCCGGCACACCTTCTATCAGTAAGTGACCATCACATAATAAGCCAATCAGCAGCAGGTCAACCATCTTATGCTGGCCAACAATTACTTTACTAATTTCATTTCTTATATTGATAACTGCATCATTTAATGTACCTATTTCAATGCGTTGTTCAAACAAGTTTTCTTCCATCAAATTTTCTTCCATCAGGTTTTAATTTTATTAAAGTTTTCAATTTTTAAATTTAAATTCAATAATTGTTCATCAGTTATATTTTCATGCTCCTGGATATTTTTTATCAATGAAAATAATTCTTCTGTATCATTTTGAGAAACGCCACTTTTGCCTGAAAGAGAATTTACAAATTCAGCATTAATCACAGCGGTATTTATAAAATATTTATTGCGGATGAGTTCATAAAAATAAGTAATCATTTTATCAGCGATATGGCGATTATTTTGATGCTGAAAATAGAGCCTGCCAATAGTTTCCGTAAAAGCTAAAGTAGCATTGTTGTTTGGTTTTACGATATCAATTTCTCTTTGTTTTCTCTTTATATTAAAAATTACATAAAGCAAAATACCGGCCAATGCAATATAAAAAGCCCATAGCAATGGCGGGTTACGTTTAATCACACTTAAAGTGGAAAATCCCTTATCATCCTTGCTGTTTAAATTATTTCTATTACGGGAAGAAGAAATGTTTTTATAATATTCATCCCAATAAATATACCTGGGATCAAATCGCAGGTAAGCGGTTACATATTCAAAATAGCGGTAATTATCTTTGGTTAATAAAAAATAATTGCTAAAAATACGGGGCGCTAAATGCAGGTACAATCGTCCTCGTCCGGAAAACAGGAGAACATAATCTGGAAGTTTTTTTTCATTAACGCCCAAAACACTTGCGAAGGAAGTATCGTAGCTACTGAAGTAATTTAAAAAAGGAAAATAATAATAACTATACGTATGGTATTTAAAATCATTTCCAAAATACATACTCACATGTGTATCGCGCATCTTCCCATTCACTTCATTGATTATTTCACCCTCCCTGTTTACACTGCAATAAACAGCATCCAGTAATTTACTATCAATATAATCGGCAGAAATAAATAAATCATTACCGGCTTTCACATATTCCATCATTGCATCTGCTTCGGCTTTAGTAAGGATCAGGTTTTTTGTGATCAAAAAATAAAGTGAATATTTTGAACCTGAATCGGCTTTTATATTATCCCATGTTTTATCAAAAGGTTTTTCTTCCACGTTTATTTCATAATCCGGAAATTCAGATTGAAATCCTTTATAAGCTATAAATGAACCGAATGGTAATTTGTCGGTGTTGCGATAACTTTCTGTTAAAGATGGTAGTTGCCTGCCTTCTTGAAAACGGCAACTATTTAAACCTGCAAACAACAGGATACAAAAAATACAATATTTTAAAAATATTTTCAATTCGGTTTTAAACTTTTTTATTAAACAGGATAAATTCGCTTTTCAACTGTTCATATTTAATTTTATCAATAATAAATTTTCCATACCACACATATTCATAATTGCGGGTAAGCGATGCAAACAGCTTCTGGTGAATATTTGAGGCCATTTCCTGTACATATTCTTTGTTGGTTTTATCAGGAGAAAAATAAATTAATTCTTTATCTGACAAATTTTTAAGCGTTTTCAAATACCAAAATCGTGTTGAAAGATTAAAATCATTTTTTGATTCGGCTTCATGGATTAAAGAATCATATTTCGAAGATTCATCTAAGCCCGAAAGGAAATCTTCATCCTCCTTTTCACCAGGCTGTTTGATTCTCCTTTTAAAAATTCCATTTTTTAAAAATATTTTATAAAAAATAAAACCGATAAAAATGATGGCCAACAACCAAAAAAATATCTTTAAAGGAAAACTGTTTAGAAATTTATTAAGGCCTGAATAATCAGCGGATTTTTTCTGCGGGCGTTTAACTTTTCCGGTGGCCTCGTCAATGCTTACCGTATCTACTTTTAGCCCGGTTTTTTTTCTTAACAGACTGTCAAGGTAATTCATGTAAGCAAATTCCCGGTTCTGTTTCCATTTTTGTAAAGAATCATTTTCATCATCCAATGAATCTCTTTTACCAAGAGTATCATTATAGGTTTCCTGAATTTTGGAAATACTATCATGTCCTTTTTGAGCAAAAGAAAAATTGCCCATAAACATCCAAAAGGTTAGCAAAGAAAAAATGACCAGTTTACTTTTCATAGGCAACTCCATTCTTTACAATTTTGCCATCAATTAATTCAAAACCGGTGTTGTGTAAACGTACCGGATATAAAACAAAATACCACAGAATTAAAAAAAATGAACCTGCAAGAATGATGAGGCTTACGGGAACCGGAAGGCCAATATCAGTTGAATTTTTTTGAAAAGAATTGCTCATTAAATGAGTAACGTAACTTTCAAAAAATGCGGCTACAATAAAAAAGGGTATTAAACTGACACAGATTTTCATAGCATCTTTTGCCGACCGTAAAAATGATTGTTTGCGCGAATAAGTTCCGGGAAAAAGCCAGCCAAAACCTAAGATAAATCCGGCACAACTTGCAATTACGATAGACGAAATTTCCAATGTGCCATGAATCCAGATTACCATTACCGATTGCCAACCCAATCCCTGCGAAAAAAAGATGTACTGAAAACAGCCAAGCATTAAACCATTAGTCCACATTAATAATAATGTCCCTATTCCAAACAAAACCCCGAACACCACAGTTTTAAATGCGACACTTATATTATTGTATGCTATACGCACAAACATGGAAAAAGGATTGTCATCTTTATATACACCAAAAGGATCACCTTTTTCGATACGGGAAATTGTTTCATCATAATAGCCTCGTTGTACATTATGATTAAAAAAATCCGGCGCATACGCGGGATCGTTGGTTGAGGAAATTACACCTACCGCAACAAACGATACAAATAACAGAAACGTAAAAAGAAAAACTTTGTGATACCTTCTGAATAATAAAGGAAGTTCATATTTCCAGAAAAGAATAATGCGCGAAAAATTTTGTTTTTTATTTTGATAAATGCTTTGATAAATAGAACCCGCGATACCATTGATCCACCGTGTCACTTTACTTTTCGGGTAAAAAGTTTTTGCATAAGAAAGGTCGTCCAATAAAGTAATAAACCTATCGGCCATTTCATCGGGATCATTCGTTTTTTCATGCTGATATTGATTCCATTTATCAACATTCTTTTTTATAAACCTTGCTTCTCGCATAAAATTAAATTAAGAGACTTTTTTCTCTATAGAAAGGTACTAACGTAATTGATACCGGCTTCAAAGTGAAACAATTTAATCACTAAAAAAATAAAAATATATTTTTTATTTTAAAATTATAAATTGCCTTATGCCATTGATCCAAATAGCTACTCCTTTTAATATCGATCTTGAATTTGAAATCGCTGAATTTCACAAAAGGCTTTTTGCTTACCTGGTTGATTTCACTCTCCTGCTCTTGTTTTTTATCAGCATGAAATATTTTTATTATGGAGGGTTTGAAAAGTTGAATTCAAGGCTACTTCAGAGAAACATGGGCTTCGATATACTTACTATTTCTATTCCCATGTTGCTGTATTCTTTGGTAACAGAAGTAATGATGCATGGGCAAACAATTGGTAAAAAGCTATTAAATATAAGAGTGATAAGCCTTGATGGTGGCGAACCTTCATTAAGCCAATATATGATAAGGTGGATGTTTAAAGCATTTGAATGGCCTTTCTTCTTTGGATATACCATTCTTACCGGCGAAAGCCTTTTTGCCTATATTATCATCACCGGTTTCCTCGGAATATTTGTTGTCATCATTATTGCTGTATCCAAAAAAAACCAGCGCCTCGGAGATATGGCCGCCAACACAGTAGTAGTAAATACCCAATCTGCATTTTCTGTAAATGATACCGTTTTTATGGAAATAAAAGAAGAAAATTATGTAGTAAAATTCCCTGAAGTGCTCAAATTATCTGACCGGGATATTAATACCATAAAAAATGTAGTTAATTTATTTTACAAAGAAAATAATACAGAAATCTGCGACCGGGTTGCATTAAAAGTTCAGGAAGTATTACAGGTAAATACAGATATGTATGCCAATGAATTTTTAGAAAAATTACTGGCAGATTACAATTATCTCGCTGCCAAATAAAAAATATTTATCCCCGCATAGCAGCGCCTATCATGGCAATTAAGAATATCAATGCATAAATAGAAAGCATGACGATGGTACAAATACCATAAAACCTAAACATGGATTTTAAGTTTTTTAATGACTCTTCAAAATTTTCCTGGCTCATAGAATTGAGGGAAGCCTGCATCTTCACCGAAAACTTAAAAAGATATAAACAAGGAAAAAAGAAAAGGAGTGCAAGCAATAAATATACTACCGTCATCCCGGCTGTTATACTTGCTGATAGTCCGGAAGCCATTGCGTTATAAGGAGGTAAATTCATGATTAACGCAGGAACAAAAAAAGCGATAACAATCATAAAACCACAAAATATAAATCCGATAATTGCAAGAAATTTTCCCCACCTGGCAGAATCACTTAAAAAACTTTGTGCAGATGCTGATACCTGCAAATCATTATTGAGAAGATCAAAACTTTCCATGGCAGTAGTTTTTAATTTTCAATAAAGGTTAATAATTTCTAATTAACAGACAAATCTTTTAATTAGCTAGTTCACTAATAAGCTAATTAATACGCCCGTGCAAATAAAACCCTTTCTCCGCTTGGCTTACCGGTTAAAATACATTTGCCTTCTTCTTTTATATTATTCAAAGGAATACAACGTATAGTTGCTTTGGTGAGTTCTTTTATTTTTTCTTCCGTTTCTGCCGTTCCATCCCAATGTGCTGAAATAAACCCTGTTTTTTCATCCAGTAATTTCACAAAATCATCCCAGGTATCCGCTTTGGTTATATGACCATCACGGTAAAACTTTGCTTTGTTGTAAATATTTTCCTGAATATCGTTGAGTAAAACAAAAACTGTATTGGCCAATCCATCCATTGAAACCGGCTCTTTGGCTTTGGTATCCCTTCTGGCAACTTCCACTACATTATTTTCCATGTCTCTTGCCCCAATGGCAATTCTTACAGGCACACCTTTCATTTCGTATTCAGCGAATTTCCATCCCGGGCGCCGGCTGTCATCGTCATCATATTTAACAGAAACTCCCAGGGCTTTAAAATCTTCCATAAATAATTTCACTTTTTCATCTATTAGCTTCTTTTGATCATCGCCTTTAAAAATAGGAATGATCACAACCTGTATAGGCGCTAATTTCGGAGGAAGTACCAATCCGTCATCGTCACTATGTGCCATTACCAACGCTCCAATTAAACGGGTACTCACGCCCCAACTGGTGGCCCAAACATATTCCAGCTTATTTTCTTTATCGCTAAACTTAACATCAAAAGCTTTGGCAAAATTCTGTCCCAGGAAATGAGACGTACCTGCCTGTAAAGCCTTACCATCCTGCATCAGCGCTTCTATACAATAGGTATCTTCTGCTCCGGCAAAACGTTCATTAATACTTTTTACTCCTTTTATAACCGGCATAGCCATCCATTCTTCTGCAAATTCTGCATACACATTCAGCATCTGAAGCGTTTCGGCTATAGCTTCCTTTTCGGTAGCGTGAGCAGTATGGCCTTCCTGCCACAAAAACTCGGTAGTGCGTAAAAAAAGCCGCGTACGCATTTCCCATCGTACTACATTGGCCCATTGGTTGATGAGCAATGGAAGATCACGGTACGAATGTATCCACGTTTTATAAGTATTCCAGATAATAGTTTCTGAAGTAGGGCGCACTATTAATTCTTCTTCCAGTTTTGCGTCAGGATCTACAATAATTCCATTTCCATTAGGATCGTTCATCAACCTGTAGTGAGTCACTACCGCGCATTCTTTGGCAAAACCTTCTACATGCGCTGCTTCTTTGCTTAAAAAACTTTTTGGAATAAAAAGAGGAAAATAAGCATTCTGATGGCCGGTTTCTTTAAATCGCTTATCCAGTTGGTCGCGCATATTTTCCCAAAGGGCAAATCCGTAAGGCTTTATTACCATGCAACCACGAACAGCGCTATAATCGGCCAGACCTGCTTTTATAATAAGATCGTTGTACCATTGCGAATAATCTTTTTCCCTGCTTGTAATTTCTTTGCTCATTATTTATTTTCTAATTTATAGTCTTTTGCTAATTTTTCTATTTGAAAAAAAATACATTTTCAAGTTTATGCTCTAAAGTAAATTAAGTATTCCTTCTTAGCTATTTTTTAACAACCATTCATAAATATAATCGTATTACAATAGTGAATTATGATTAAATTTACAGAGGATCAGGCGCAAAAGTAAAACTTCATTACTAAATTATTTAAAACTAAAGCCATGAAATCAAAACATATACTACTCTTTGCTTTGGTAGCTGCTTTCAGCAGTTGCACTTCCGCATACCGAACCGGGCAAACACCAGATGATGTTTATTATTCACCGGTTCCTGCGCAAGAAACCTATGTAAGGAGCGATAATCAACAGGATAGAGATGTCTATGGTTACCGTAATGAGGAACAGGAAATAAGAAGAGGAATTCAAAACCCAATATATAGGAACAGTATCACATTTGATCTTGGTTATGGATATAATCCTTATGCCTACAATCCTTACGGCTATTCTTTTAATCCTTATGCTTACAATCCTTTTAGTAAAGGCTATTATGATCCTTATGGATACAATTATTCTCCTTACAGTTCATATGGTTATAATAATTATGGATATTCTTCACCTTATTATAGTACTTATTACCCACCCGTTTATGTTTATCCCGGCATTGGAAATATCAATACCAATAGGGGCCCAAGACAAGTAAATCTTGGAGCGTATAACAACACCAACAATAACAATAGTTCAAATACCAATTCTGTACCTGTTAGAACTTTTAGACAAGCGAATACACGCCAGACAGGTGTTGGCAATGTAATAAGAAGAGTTTTTTCACCTTCCAATAACAGAACTTATACACCATCTTCCGGCAACAATAGAACTTACAATAATAATAACAATACAAATAATACTCCCGCAAGAACATTTTCTAATCCACCATCCAGCACCAACAGCAGCAACAACAATTCATCTTCAGGAAGCGGCAGCAGCGGAAGCGCCCCTGTAAGAACTTTTAGAAAATAAAATTTTAAAAAAGGGATGTTTTTTCATCCCTTTTTTAAAATTTGGAATGGTTTGAAATGAAATTATTTTTATTATGTCCCGGTTATTTTTTCATCGCATTTAAAACATTGGACCCATGAAAGCTAAATATTTAGTTGTTTTCTTTTTATTCACGATCAGCAATTCTTATGCACAGGAACCCGCAGATGCACTTCGCTATTCTTATTTAACTGATGGTGGCGGAACAGCCAGAAACCAGGCTATTGGCGGAGCCGGCGCTTCTCTTGGCGGAGAATTTTCTTCACTGTTTATCAATCCCGCAGGATTAGGCTTTTATAATACCGGCGATTTTGTATTTACGCCAGGTTATTCACTCAAGACCGGTAAATCAAATTATTTAAATTCAAATGAGAAAGCGACTCATAACAATTTTAATCTTGGCACCACAGGAATACTATTTTCATCTCCTTCAAATAATAATAGTGTAAAAAGTTTTTCTTTTGCCATTGGGGTAAATAAAACAGCAGATTTCAATAACCATACTTATTATAAAGGAACAAATAATACTTCCTCCTATTCAGAAAAATATTTAGAAGAATTGGTTAATAATAATGTTACTGACCCCAATAAAGCTGCCACCGATTATCCTTATGGCAGTAGCCTCGCTTTAAACACCTATTTGTTAGATCCCACTTACAATGCGGATAGCTCAGTAGTTACAGGATATCGCAGCCAGGCCAATCCCGCGTTTGGACTTTTACAGGAAAATACCATAAATACCACAGGAGGCATTACTGATTTGGCATTTGGTACAGGATTCAATCTTCAAAACAAATGGTATTTTGGTGGTACTCTTACTTTTCCTTTTTTAAATTATAACCGTGAGGGGTCTTATAAAGAAAGTGATGCTTCAGGAAATCTCAATAATAATTTCAGTTATTTTCAAGTGAATGAATCCTTACAAACAAAAGGTGTTGGTATCAATGGGAAATTTGGAGTCATTTACAAACCGGTAGAATATGTAAGGATTGGATTGGCAATTCACACACCCACTTTTTATCAGCTTACCGATAATTACTCAACAGAAGTAATTACGGATCTTGAAGGCTATGGAGGAGCAGGTATAAAAAAACAAAGTTCCCTGGATTTGACAAATGGACAATCACTTGAATCGAAATATAATTTAACCACTCCCTGGAGGGCAATATTGAGTGGTTCGTATGTTTTCCGTACGGTAGAAGATGTACAACAACAGCGGGCATTTATTACTGCCGATGTAGAATATGTGAATTATAAGGATGCCTCATTTCATGCGGCAGACAATAGTACTGACGCAAAAACTTATTATGCATCAGTAAATAAAGCCATTGATAATCTTTATAAAAATGCGATCAATGTAAGGCTTGGTGGCGAAGTAAAATTCAACACAATTATGTTTCGCTTAGGTGGCGCTTATTATGGCAATCCTTATCAAAATCAAAGTTCCAATCTTGTAAAAGTAAGTGGTGGATTAGGATACAGGAATAAAGGAATTTTTATTGACCTTACTTATGTGTATTCATTGCATAAAGATATTAACTACCCGTATTTATTGCAGGACAAAGCCAATATACCAGCTTATTTAAAAAATAATGCAGGAAATATTGTGGCGACGATTGGGTTTAAGATTTAAAGCTTCTAACCCGCGAAGGGGAATAAGCCGCCTCACTATCCTGAGTCTCAAAACAAAATAAAAGCATATCTTATTTTATTTGTACATTCCAAGGATAGCGTGTACCTTTTTATTAGATTTGTTTATCAATAATAATTAATGACACTACTCGACAAACATATAATTGATATTAGAAAGCTTTGTTCGGATCACAACGTTAAACAGCTTTATGCTTTTGGCTCGGTATTGACCAACAAATTTGACAACGAAAGTGACGTTGACTTAGTAGTAGATTTTGATCCAATAGACATCTCCCGATATGCCGACAATTATTACGACTTCAAA
>Ga0209585_10000797_pt1 | contig 12305 bp, 18 predicted proteins | sample NGEPerone_FD_185491 | JGI IMG/M metagenome (GOLD analysis project Ga0209585, IMG submission 185491) | Arctic peat soil microbial communities from the Barrow Environmental Observatory site, Barrow, Alaska, USA - NGEE Permafrost154B-one... | ecosystem: Environmental > Terrestrial > Soil >... | reverse complement strand
CCTCGTTCGCTCACTGTACATGATGTGAGCGTGGGGCTGTTCTTCCCCTTCAAGTGCTGCCCGTGGCGTATGTATGGCCCACTGGCAAGCGTGTTTTTCACCTATCTCTTTTTTAACAAAATCTTCGACCAATTCGCGCCGCTGATCAGGTATAAGCTCTCGCGGTAATGCAATTTCTATTTCTCGATAGGTGGCACCGTTGACCCGTTCAAATTCATCGGCTGCTTTCCAGAAGTACGCCGGGGTATGTTCGGCCCACTTTGGCATATTTTCCGCTCCTGTTGCCTCTAAATCCTCTTGGCGTTTGTTGTCGCTATATTTGCCTTCTCTGGCTATGTATTCGGCGTGTGGTCCGGCCTTGCCTTTGCCTCCTACCTTTACCGTGCAATGGTATGATGCCATTCTTTTTTTCCTTGGAGTCTTTCGATGTTTGCGTCGCAGACCGCACTGTTTCTCGCGAAGCAGAGAAACAACTAAGTGCGCCCTCCTAATTATCATCAGGAGGTACCTTACCACCGAGACCGCATACGGTCCATAAAAAATAAACTTGCATTTACCCATGAAAACGGCGAAATATAGAAACAACCGCCGCACAAAAAAACGACCAACCAAGGAGAGATTACGCCATGGAAAAAGAAAAAACAAACTGGTTTGAAAATAGGATAACGCATATCAAAGGTTTGAAGACTCCAACAGAACAACAAAAAATGCTGGCTCTCTTAGCTGAAAAAGCAAACAGAACCTCACAAGAAGAAAAATATCTATCGGCTCTCATCCGCGCTGAAAAAGCCAACGAAAGAGCAGCTAAAGCCAGAACCGCCGCCGCTACACTCATCAACGATGACAAAAAAAAGGCCAAAGAAACCGAACGGAAAGAAAGAACACACCGACTCATCCAGCAAGGTGTACTTTTTGACCTAGCAAAACTTGAAGATCGGAGCCATGCCGAGTTGTTAGGAATACTGCTTGCAGCCGCCACTATTGATGATGCTGAGAGGCGGAATAACTGGAGAGAAAAAGGCGAAGCAAAGCTAAATGAATTGAGCGTTAAAACTGCTCTTGAAAGGGGAGAAGGTGTCACATCTTATTGACCAGGGCGAGGCGGAACCCCAGAAAGTTCAATCATAAGGTGACACAACACTTTCGGATTGAACTCTTTGGGATTAAAAATTAATAAATCCGCAGGCAAGACAATGAAACATTGGCTTAAGGGGATCAAAACGGAACCACAACGCTCGGCCACAGTTTCGACAGAGCGCTCCTTTGTGAGCACGACAAACATTACAATGCAAGATGATGATATGGTGATATTGTCGAAAACGGCGCTGTTTGTTGCATTGGCAGAGATTAGGTTCATCCTTCGGCCAGAGCCAGCTATATTCTTCTGCTCTGAGTTCTAATTGTTCAGCTCCACATGTTGGGCAATAGAAAAGTGTTTCAGCCGTCAAATCATTTGAACCACAAATACCGCAATGATGGTGGGACCTGATTTTGTCACGACATTCTGTCTCTCGTCGGTCACGACGAGTCTTCTGTTTCCTTGGTGTCTCTGACGTATCGTCTATCTGACTATCTGGATTTTTCTGCATAATGTGTCACCAGTCGCCAGCTGAATTATTCGAAGATTGGTGTGAGCTTCGCCAGCACTTCATCCATAATCGCCGCCGGAACGCTTTCTAATTTACGCGCATTGCGCGAACCTAAATCGAGGGCGCGGGGCTGGTCACATCTGACAACACCAGTTGTGTTTGTACCTGCCCCCGTCAAAGATACGGCAAAGCCTGCCGTGCGAGCGAAGTTGCCGCCGCTGGTGATCGGTAATACAACTGGTGTTTTCGTCAGCCGATTAAAAGCGGAAGCAGATACAACCAGCACAGGCCGCGTTCCTTGTTGCTCATGACCTGAAGTCGGATCTAACGAAACCAGGTAAATATCTCCGCGCTCCATTACAGCAACTCTCTTCCGACCGGCTCACTGTCCAGCCAGGCGCGATCTTCCTCGCTGATTTCAACCGATACATCGCACTGGGCGAGCAGTTCATCCAGGCTATAGTGTGGTCGTGGTGTTGGTTCAACCACCAGGCGACCGTGATCGACAGCCAATCCGACGGTTGCACCGGCGCGCAAATGCAGCAGATCGAGGATGACAGGAGGAACGGCCAACATAATTGAACCGCCAACCTTCCGCAGATTAGTTGTGTGCATGATGTACCTCCGATGGATTAAATTATATATTAATATAACTTAATCAGGTTTCAATTGCAACCGCTCCCTTCGGAAAACATCTGTTTTTTGGCACCGGTTACTTAGGCATTCCGAGATAGGTGCACCTCCTGCACCTATTAGCTATCAATAGGTCCCCCAGGATTCCAAGGAGTCGCTGCCCTCTCTGGCTAAATTTACCCTTTAGAGGGGTTGGACAATAATAGCCGTCCAGTAAAAAATACTTGAAATGTAGCTCTAGGGGCTATATTATAAAGGTATGAAAAAAGGCAGATCAGAACAATATGCGGATTTTTAAAAACAAAGCCTTTGCCAAGTTTGCCCGCAAAGAACAGATAAGCGATGCAAAGCTATGGGAAGCAGTGACGGCGGCCGAAAAGGGAAACCTTGATGCAGACTATGGCGGCGGCGTCATAAAGCAGCGCATCGCCCGCACCAACCAAGGCAAATCTGGCGATCATCTATTATCGTCAGGCCGATAAGGCATTTTTCGTTTACGGATTTTCAAAGAATGCGCGTGACAACATCGAGGACGACGAGGAACGGGAACTCAAAAGACAGGCAAAAATAGCATTTGCCTTGAGTAATGAACAACTTTTGAAGCTGATGGAAAACGGAACGTATCAGGAGGTAAAGAGCCATGACAAAAGCCAAGACATATAAAAGCGACATCTTCGCGGCAATCCATGAAACGGCGGCGGGTATGTTCGACGCCGGAGTCATTGACAAGAAGACGATGCGGAGCTTTGACGAATCTTGCCTAACGCCGATCCATGATTTTACAGGCGAAGAAATCAGGGCTTTGCGAGAACGTGAAGAGGTAAGCCAAACGGTTTTTGCCCATTACCTGAACGTGACAAAAGACTATATCAGCAAGTGGGAGCGCGGCGAAAAGAAGCCCGCTGGCCCGTCGCTTAAATTGCTGTCTCTCGTAGAACGCAAGGGACTTGAGGCCATAGCGTAAAACTTGGGTGAGTTTAAAGCCATGAGCAAGGAATTTGAAAAAGGAAGTGTTGGGGATTCTTTCAGTGATTTTCTGAAAGAGCAAGGCACTTATGAAGAAACTACGGAACAAGCCGTTAAGCGTGTTATTGCTCATCAACTCGCTACGGTTGAAAGAAAGCGGAATCAACAAAATTGAAGTGGCTAAATAGCTTAAAACAAGCCGTTCACTTCTCCTTGAGCTTCGTTGACCGGGTTTCATGTTTCATTGAGCCTTAATAACCCTGCGACACTGGTCATGGATGACCAGTGTTAACAATGGCATTGAGTGTTTTTTTGTCTTAAACCGTTGCTGGCGCTAGGTTTAGATGTTTCCTTATGTTTTTTTCATTCTCAGCGTAGTTTTTGCCTTGGCTTTTTAATGGTAAATTTAAAATGCGCCGCAGGCCCTTGCAAACATTATCTGCCGATCATATAATCTGATTACAGTTAAAGTCATTCTGACAGGATGCCCGACAATAGCTCGGAACACGCAAGTGGAGTCATCCGGTGAAATCAGATCAGAGTGACCAGGCTGAAAGAGTTGAGTTATTTGGCCTCTTGATGGAGAATCCTCCACCGAGGTAGGCGGGCAAACATCCATCCGCTACGTCAGATCAATTCGACTGTTCATGAAGGCTCTCCTCCCCTCGGGCTTCTGACCTGAGTTCATGGAGGGCCTTTCTTTTTGTCCATCGTAGTATCGATCTTCTTCCCGCGCACTCGCACGTCGCCCCCAAGGTCAATAAAAGCCCGCGAGGGGCCGCACAGACGATTTTTAGCTTAAACTGTCCTTCCTTATGTGTTTTTCCCAAAAATGCGATTTGGAAGGGTATAGGCTGATTATTGGTGGCGTTGGAAGGAAAGGTGCGTCGGGCGGAAATATTGCTTTGAAAAAAGAATGTTTGTTCCTCCCTCAAGGAAGCTGTTGTTTGTTGTTTCTGACTGCCGTCAGGCAGCAATTGTTGCGGCCACATCATTTGAATAGTGATCTAAAAACCGCCTTAACATTCAATTCGTGTTTGGGCGTGTCTCGTTTGCACCAACAAAAATATCGACAAATATTTTCAAGAGGGTTTTTTACGGTCGGCAGTATAAATCAAATCTTTGGCTACTTCCAGTGCGGCCAGGTCGTTTTTTGTATAGAAGGTGCGGTGCGTGTAAAAAATTTTTCCTACCGGCTTAAGCAGTTCGTAGTCGTTCCCTCCTAAATTTATCAGTTCCAAATCTGCCCACCGCCGAACGGATCGTTCTGATGTCGTCATCGGCTCTTTCCTTCTGGCGTTGCCAGGACGTGGCAGTGAGGCGGCAAGCCTCTTTACTGCTTTTTATATTAAAAGATCTTGTTAGGGTGCACAACCTGCACCTATTCGGGCTTAATAGGTGCACAACCTGCACCTATTCGCTATCAATAGGTGCACAACCTGCACCTATGCCAATAGGTGCACAACCTGCACTTGTTGCATTAACCTTCCTTATTCTTTGCCTTTTCCTGTGTCTTTGTCATAGCGTCTTTCATGCGGGCCAAGGCTTCGGCTGTCCTGGGATCAAGTTCGCCCTGGTTAATCACGTTGTGGTCGCCGTTGTTGATTAAAACATTAAGGTTTAAATTTTCCACGAACAGAATCTTGCCGTCATGATCGCCGGTCAGCATGAACCGTTTTAATTGCGCCCTGGCTGCTTCTACGGTGCTGGGTAAATAATCCCATGTTGCCACTGCTGCTGGTCTGCCTTCTTCATCCTTGAAAGTGACCTTCTCTCTCAAGGTGTAGACATTCTGCCGTCCAGCCTTGACTTTATCCAGATAGCTATGTTCGGTCAGGGTTGCCAGCGACATTATGACCTGGCGGCGGCTGATCCCGCTCTTCTCCACGATAGTGTCGATACCAGGGAAAGCTTTGCCGGTCTTCCAGTTGGTATATGCCTTAATGACCAGATACACTGTCACGGCATGTGGCCCCAGCTTGGCAACGTCGCCATTCTCCACCATCGACACGAACACATGAAACCATGTCGTTTCAGCCTTAAACATGTCCATCTGTTTTGGTTCACTCATGGTTTACTCTTGCCTTATGAATTGGTTGATAAGCCCAACAACCATGTCGTTCATCGACTTACCTTGTAATGCTGAACACGCCTTTAATTCGGAGTGTAACGCCTTCGGCAAAAATATATTTATCCTGGTTGTATCTTCATCTGTCTTAGCTTTGGCCTTGCGCTGGGGATTGTCGCTGATCTCTTTCAAAAGCTCTTCATCGGTCTTGTCTGTCGGTTTTACTGGCATTGCCGCCAAAAATGATTTTTTCACCATGCATCCACCTCTGTCATGTTTATGATATTTGTCATATACATGATGTTTATCTCAAACATGACATTTATAATATCAATCATGTTTATCATTTAACTGATTTGTAAATTCTGGTCATCTCTATGATAAGTTCGGCAATCTCCCTCGCCGCCTTGTGCTTCGGCGCATATTGAGGAACGGATTGACCTGCAAGCGGTGCCTGGCCGTAAACCTCATAATCATGGAGCTGAGTCTTGAGCACCGGCAGTTTGAAATGTTCGGCGATGTAGCCGGGTGCCTCTCGGCAAAGGATGGTATCCTTCACCATATTGAGAAGGAAGTAACAGGCAGGAGCCCACCCTGTTTTCTGCTGGATGGTGTGGTAAATCTCCACCGTTTTTCCGCTGGCGGCGAGGTCGTAAGGTCTGGCCCGTGTAGGGATGATAACAATATCAGCCGCCAGGATAGCCAGCTTCATGATGTCGGCGGCATGGGGTGGCGTATCAATGAAAACGAAAGGCTCTTTCAATCCCTTGGCAACCGCCCGAACATCTTTCCCAGCTGGGTACAGGTGAAAGTACTCCGTCTCATGGCCCTTGTAGAAATCCAGGGCGGTGCCTTGCTCGTCTGCATCGACCAGGGCGGTGTGTCTCTTCACTCCAGCCGTGCATAACGCCAGGTTAACCGCCAGAGTGGTTTTTCCGACGCCGCCTTTCTGGTTCACTATCGCAACTATCATCTCATGTCCATTGTCATATTTGTCATGTTTGTCATATCTATCCTGTTTATGACAAACATCATGATACCAGCCTGGCTACTGGTGTCAATTCATTTCCTTTTCCTGAACCAGGGCGGCTACTCGATCCAACACCCGCTTGACCGACATCGCTTGCCACTCATCACCTTTGCGTGTCTTAAACCCGGCGTTGCTCAGGCCGTCGGCGATGTCCCGTAAAGACTCCCCACCAACCACCATTTCATCGATGACCCCGGCAATCTCTTGAGCGAAGGCATCGGCCTTGCTCTTCTTGACAGCGGTTGCCTTGGTGGAATTAACCGGGCCACCTCCTCCAGGGATGCGTTCACCACGTTGAAGGCATGGGTTACCAAGCTTGCCCGTTCCCTTGAGCAGTGCCAAGGCATCCTTGGTGCGCTGGCTGATCAACTTGCGTTCGTGCTGAGCCATGGCGGCGAAGATGTGAATGGTGAACTCTGTTGCGTCCGGCATCTCGGCCACCGTGAACTTGACCGCTGACTTTTGCAGGGCGTCAATAAATCCGATGTCACGGGAAAGCCTGTCCAACTTCGCTACGATGAGCCGGGCATTCTTCAACCGGCAATCACGGATTGCCTTTGCCAATTCTGGTCGGTCACTCTTGCTGCCGCTTTCAATCTCGGTGTACTCGCCGATGACTTCATGGTTGCCGCCGTTCAGATAAGCCATAACGGTTACCCGCTGCGCCTCCAAGCCCAAACCACTACGACCTTGCCGGGCAGTGCTGACTCGGTAATAAACCACAAATCGACTTTCCATTTTCCTGCCCCCTGGTCTGTAACTAAACTTGAAACGAACAATTAAAGATGTGTTACACAATAAAAGGAAACGGCCAATGTTGGTCTGCGTTTATCCCGGCAGACAATTTATAAAGTATTAGAGCGCATTTTATAAGAGAATATGCAAAAGTGGGGGAGGCGCGTGGAGCACATCGGCCGGCAGGTTATTTCACCGTTGGGCTGGGCAGTCCAGCCTATTATTTTTTATATATTAAGCAGTTATACATAAAATTAGTATGGATTCATTAATAAAAAATTGTGCATATTGTGGGGCACAAGGAAATCTTACCCGCGAACATATATTTCCTGGTAGCATTATCAAAAGGTATGATGAAAAGCTAATTTCAATTAACGATAAATCAGACAAAGCCTTCAGGTCTGATTTAGTTGTCAAAGATGTTTGTAAAACTTGCAATAATGGCATTCTTTCAAAACTAGATAAAGAGTTATTATTACTTTATGACAAATATATGCACTTGCCTATTGTTCCTGGAAGTTGTGCCGAATTAAAATTCGAATATCATTCTCTACTTCGAGTTTTATTGAAAATATCATATAATTCTGCGCGATCATCTTCAGATGGTATAAAAGCTACAAATACGCTTAAAAAATTTGTTCCTTATATTATAGGTAAAATGAATGTAGATCCAAATGTAATGTTGAGACTGCAAATTGTGACTTCAGCTAACAAATACAACCTAGTCTCACGAAAAGTTGAAGGAGTCGTGGAGGCTAACATCCTAAGAAATTGCAAAATAGATTATGATGGCCATCAACAGTCTAATTTTATTCTAAGAATGGTCGCCATTAACAGTTTCTGGTTTTATCTGATTATACCTACTAAAAATGTCAATAGAGCTAATAAAGAAGCATTGCTAAAGGGATTTGGCGCATGGGTGCTTAATCCAGGAGTACCTCTGACTTCAAGCATGACTTCGATAAAGATACCAAAAGAAAAAACAACATATTTACATGAGTCATTACTAACTGGAATGAAAAGAAAAAAGACCCAACCAGTCAATAAAACTGACCGGAAATAGCTGCGTTCTTAAAATCTGTAAACCCTCGGCCCGCTGGTTATTTCACTGTTGAGCATACAGGAGTTCATATCAATCATGACCGAGTCTTCTCAAGAACATCAGCCGCAACTTACCGACGGCGGGTTACAAGAAGGGCACCATCTTTGCCCCGATCTTGTCCCTGGGCAGATGTGTTTTCGGGCTAAGACCTACAACGAGGGTATATTTGAAACTGTATTCCACGAACACATTCCATCTCATCGAATTTCACAAGAACGTGCCAATGAGGTGTTGCGTTCGCTCGTGGCCCATTTTTCGGAATGGACCGGAACCTTTATTCTACGTAGCCATTTGAACAAACACGGTCGCAACCCGGAGTGCTATCCAGGTTTTTCTCACAATGTAAGTTATCCTGAACCAGGAGTAATCCGGCACACAGTCAGCGTATCAAGGGCGCACGCTTGGCACGACACGGTGCTATCAAAGGCCGCATTTCGTCAGCCTGAAACAACACCGCTCAAAGCCTCGCAATGAAGCCCAACCAGTCAATAAACCTGGCCGGAAATAAGCACATTCTTAAAAGATGGGCAGCGCATCGGCCGACAGGTCATTTCACATCGTTGGGTTCCTTTGTTTGATTCTTGAAATCTACTTTGTCAGTATCATCGGACAGCACCACTAGTTCATTTCACTTGACACTAGTATCCAGATATGCTTCACTAGTGCTATCCTCTCATTCTGACACTGGAAACTGAAATGCCGAAATTTACCGTTGATGAAGACCTTGCTGCGTTGGTGGAACGACTTGCGAAACCGAAACCATTTGAGAATCTTTCGTTCAATGAAGCGCTGAAGCGTGTTCTTCAGCAGCATATGAAAGTTGATGAGGAGTTGGAACAATTGCTTGCGGAATCTATGGCTTTGGTAAAGCAACAACCAAAGAAGGCTCCCACCCCCAGTCCTCAACAATGGGCGGCGAGCATTCCCGATCTTAAAGGTAAAGAAAGGTTGAATACCTGGCGTACGATTTGTGACCTGCTGAAGATCGAAACTGCTGGTGACTCAGCTAGAAGAAAGTTGAAAAATTGGGTCAAGGCAAATCGTCCCACTTGGCCGCCGGTTCCCGATCCCGACAGAGAATAACGAAGTACAACCTCTTGGCCAGTTTCGAGCCGGCCGGTTATCTCACCGTTGAGCGCAAAGCAAATGTCCTCGACATATAAACGTCAGGGAGTAAAGGTAATGTTTTGGAATAAGCTGAAATGGAGTCAGGTCCCAGGATGTTTTGAGCGTCATCTTCAAAGGAGAGAAGGTAATGCACTTTTCCCGATAGAGAGAAGAAAAGTCAGCAGGGCCGAGGTAACAACGGCACAAGAAAGGGACCAGAGGGATCAAGACAGATTCATTGCAACTGTAAAGCGGTTGGGTGCTGACCTAGAGGATTCTGAAGCTAGAAATCCTGGGTCTACGGTAAGAGATTCATCGTATCTGAAAAAGGTTCAGGACCTTTTGGAAGAAGCAGCATCCATAGGCGGCGGTAGAGTTCAAAACGCAATCCGTATTCTTGAACCAATAGAAGAAAATATGATTCAAAATCTTAATCGATCGATGCCAGCGGCAACCGAATTGTTGCAGGAAGCAACAGCGCTATCCATGACAGCTCGCAACACCTTCCTGGCACAATCGACGAGGAAGGATACCCCCATGCTACCAGAAGAGGAAATTCCCTCGATTCTCTCAGAGGATTTTGAAACAATATCGTTCTTCGGGTTTTTGAGTCGTAAATTTCCTAGATTTAAGCCTTGCGAGTCTGACATCAAAGAGCACCTTGATGCAGCAATCAAACAGGGCTTTGATAGGGAGCGGGCAAAAGCGTTGCTTACGGCTTGGAACAGTTGGCCAAGCTAATAAACCAGACCAGAAATAACCGCGTTCTAAATCTGGCAACGTGTTGGCTGGATGGTTATTTCGCCGTTGGGCTGGCCAGCTCAGCCGATTATTCCAAACATTGAGATAGATGAGAAATCATATAAAAAAACTCTTGTTGATTATTTTTGGAGCTTTGTTGGCAGGCTGCGGAACCAAGACTTCTGAAATCATTCCGTCCGGCAAAGATACTTATTTTATATCAGGGCACGGATATGCTCAAAAAGCGCCTGAAGCAATGACAGGATTATACAAAGAGGCAAATGTTTACTGCCAGAAAATGGGTAAAAATTTTATCCCTATCTCAACAGACGCTCAAAGCTTTGACCTTTATTCTTCTTCCGTCAATATGCATTTCCGTTGTCTTCCGGCAGGAGACTCAGAGCTAGAACGCCCTATAATTAAATAAGAATACTTAAAATTTATTCCTTTTTTAAAGGTATAAGCCCTGGAAAAAAATCATGCGTAAACAGATAGAGGAACACAAAGCGGCAAGGCTTCGGCAATTGCAGCAAGAAGAGTATCACCCTAAGCCTTCCTACGTACTTGAAGCAGAGCAAGTGATAGCTAAACATCGCGAATCTGAGTTGGAAAAAGCTAATAAAAAGGCTCGCGCACAGCTCCCAATTCCTGCGGACGATGCATGCCCTGATTGCTTCGTTGAGCGTGGAGTAACGTCACAAATGAAACCCATCCCGGCATCAGAAGATGCCCCGGAAATTGATCTAGTAAAATGCAAAGAGTGCAGTCTTGTAATCGAAATTAAACCATAACTTATCGAGGATAATATTGAATATGAGAGTTTTTCTTTTAATTTGCATTTGCACTTTTACGCTAACTGGCTGTGCTTACAGCATTTCAGATATCAATGTGGCAAATTCAGACCCTTCATGTGTTAGAGGGTGCACTGCCACATATTCTTCATGCGCTTCCGGAGGAAACCAAATCGGTTTCAAAGGTGAAACATTACGCGCTTGCAAGGAAGCATATGGAGTATGCGTTAATACCTGCCCACCAAAATGATAAACACATAAAAGCCCAACAATCCAATAAACCGGACCGGAAATGGCCGCGTTCTAAAAATGTGGCTGTCCATCGGCCGGCCGGTTACCCATTACGGACGCATGGCAGCGATTGAGCCCTAGTACCCGTCAATGACCATCCACACGCCGCCCTTGTCGCCAAATTCGCCGGCCTTGCGGTCCACTTTTACGCACAAGCGTTTTGCCGATCCGCAGTTGGTCAGCTTCGCCTTACCCGCTTTTTCCTCCCATTGCCCCGCTTGATTTTTAAGCTCGATCAACTCAGCTCGCTTGAGACCGACGTACCAATTGAGGCCCGTAACAGTCAAAGCAGCCACCAGGAGCGCAAGCGCCAATGGGTAGGCCGCTTGCACCAGTGTCTTTTTTTGTATTGTGTTGGCGACCTCCTGGACCTTTTCGTACATCTCTTCGAGTGCACTTACAACCTTCACCGCTTCACTGTTGGTTTCAGCAAAGGCTCTTCTCGCCTCCTTCCCTATCGCCTCACCTGCGGCCTGCTGGACGGCCGGTACAACGCCTGCTATCGTTTTGACGGCACCGGCCAACGCTATCAATTGTGTAGCGTTGGCCGCGCTCTGCTCCTCGGCGGTATCTATCAGCACCGCGAGCAATTTTTTTTCATCCATCTGGGCTTGGCCTCCTATCGGCTAACTCCACGATCCTTGTTTTGGTGGCTTCGGTCGAGCTCCTGCATTTTTTCCATTTCTTCCAACTTCCGGACTGCGGCCCTTTCCTGTTTCTCCCGTTCAAGCTCTTGATTTCTCCGGACGCCATCAACGGCCCCGCAGAGGTACTCCCGCACCTCAACATGGTCGGCAGCTTTTACCCGTTCGGTCTCGGCTGCTCGGTGTTCCAATAAAATTTCTCGGTCCTGATCGGTGAGCTTGCTAACCCCAATTGCACCCAAGTGCGTTTCAGGATTGCGGTCAAGACCTTGAGCGTCGAGGGTTCGATGGTCCACCCTCGCATCGTGACCGTGCCGCTCAAGGTGGGCGTTTTGTAGGTCAGCCCATAGCTTGCGTGTGGACTGTAAGCGTTCCTCGGTACCGGCACTATCCTTACGGCACCCGCCCCGCTCCGGTGCCTTGGCGTTGTACCTTTTGAAATATTGCTCAGGGTCTCGGTCAATACCATCCCTCGTTCGCTCACTGTACATGATGTGAGCGTGGGGCTGTTCTTCCCCTTCAAGTGCTGCCCGTGGCGTATGTATGGCCCACTGGCAAGCGTGTTTTTCACCTATCTCTTTTTTAACAAAATCTTCTACCAATTCGCG
>Ga0209585_10000796_pt1 | contig 12316 bp, 6 predicted proteins | sample NGEPerone_FD_185491 | JGI IMG/M metagenome (GOLD analysis project Ga0209585, IMG submission 185491) | Arctic peat soil microbial communities from the Barrow Environmental Observatory site, Barrow, Alaska, USA - NGEE Permafrost154B-one... | ecosystem: Environmental > Terrestrial > Soil > Wetlands... | reverse complement strand
GCATCGGGGTGCGCACCGAGTCCCGGTCCGGGAGCCAGATGTTGTCCCCCATCCCGATCTCGTCGCCGTAGTACAGGCACGGGCTGCCCGGCAGCGAGAACAGGAGGGCGTGGGCGAGCTCGATCTCCGCCCGGGAGTTGTCCAGCAGGGGCGCCAGACGCCGCCGGATCCCGACGTTGGCCCGCATCCGGGGGTCGGTCGCATACCAGCCGTACATCGACGCGCGTTCCTCGGTGGAGACCATCTCCAGGGTGAGCTCGTCGTGGTTGCGCAGGAAGGTGCTCCACTGCCCGCCCCCGGGAATGGTGGGGGTGTCGGCCAGGATGTCGACCAGCTGGGTCGCTCGCTGGTCCTTGATCGCGTAGAAGATCCGGGGCATCAGCGGGAAGTGGAAGCACATCTGGCACTCGGGGGTGTCGTCGCGGCCGAAGTACGGCGCGACGTCGGCGGGCCACTGGTTCGCCTCGGCCAGCAGGATCCGTCCGGGGAACTCCTCGTCCACCATCTGCCGCACCTCGCGCAGGTAGGCGTGGGTCTGCGGCAGGTTCTCGCAGTTGGTGCCCTCCTGCTCGAACAGGTACGGCACCGCGTCCAGCCGGAACCCGTCGACGCCGAGGCGCAGCCAGAACCGGGCGACGTCCTTGATCGCCTCGCGGACGTACGGGTTCTCGAAGTTGAGGTCCGGCTGGTGGCTGAAGAACCGGTGCCAGAAGTACTGCCTGCGCACCGGGTCGAACGTCCAGTTGGACGTCTCGGTGTCGACGAAGATGATCCGCGCGCCCTCGTACCGCCTCGGGTCGTCGCTCCACACGTAGAAGTCGCCGTACAGACCGTCCGGGTCGGACCGGGACGCCTGGAACCACGGGTGCTGGTCGCTGGTGTGGTTCATCACCAGGTCGATCATCACCCGCATGCCGCGGGAGTGCGCCTCTTCGATGAGCCGGTGGAAGTCGGCGAGCGTGCCGCGTTGCGGCGCGATGGCCGTGTAGTCCGAGACGTCGTAGCCGCCGTCGCGCATCGGGGACGGATAGAAGGGCGGTAGCCAGAGGCAGTCGATGCCCAGCCACTGCAGGTACTCGAGCCGGTCGGTGAGCCCGCGCAGGTCGCCCGATCCGGCCCCGGAGGAGTCGGAGAACGACCGGAGCATGACCTCGTAGAAGATCGCCGTGCGGTGCCAGTCGGGATCGCGCCGGATCCCCGGACGGCTGAGGTCGGGCAGCACGTGGGTGGGCTGCGGGCGGGGTGGCAGCGCGCGTGCCGGGTCGATGGCGCGCAGGGCGCCGGTGTCGACCGGAACGGGCGGCCGCTCGGCGGTCACGAGGTCGCCACCGCGAGGATGTGGGCGACCTGGCCGAGGGGATCCAGACGGACGTACGGCTGAGCGCCCCAGGCGTACACCGCGCCGGTGAGCAGGTCGTTGGCGGCGAAGACGGCGTCGGCGTCCGGCGGAGGCGTCAAGCCGAGGGCAGCCAGGTCGAGGTCGACGACCCCCTCCCGCACGTGGTGCGGATCGGTGTTGACCACGACGATCACGGTGTCCTCGGTGCCGTCGGGGGACTGCGCCGCACTGACCCGCCGGGAGAAGCACAGGATCGCGTCGTCGGTGGTGGGGTGCACGGTCAGCCCGCGCAGCCGCTGCAGGGCGGGGTGCTCGCGGCGGATCGCGTTCAGCCGGCTGATCAGCCGGGAGATCCCGATGGCGTCCGCCGCCGCCCAGTCGCGCGGCTTGAACTCGTACTTCTCGTTGTCGATCTGCTCCTCGACGCCCGGTCGGGCGACGTTCTCGACCAGCTCGTAGCCGGAGTACACGCCCCAGGTGGGCGACCCCGTGGCGGCCAGGACGGCGCGGACGGCGAACGCCGCGGTCCCGCCGTGCTGCAGGTACGGGCTGAGGATGTCGTGGGTGGTCGGCCAGAAGCTCGGCCGCATGTACGCGGCATCCTCGCCGGAGACCTCAGCCAGGTACTCGGCCAGCTCCTCCTTGGTGTTCCGCCAGGTGAAGTACGTGTACGACTGGTGGAACCCGATCCGGGCGAGGGTGTGCATCATCGCCGGCTTGGTGAACGACTCGGCGAGGAAGATCACGTCCGGGTGGTCGGCTGCGACGTCGGCGAGCATGCGCTCCCAGAAGGGCAGCGGCTTGGTGTGCGGGTTGTCCACCCGGAACGCGGTCACGCCGTGGTCGATCCAGACCTGCAGCACCCGCCGGATCTCGGTGTAGATGCCCTCGGGGTCGTTGTCGAAGTTCAGCGGGTAGATGTCCTGGTACTTCTTCGGCGGGTTCTCCGCGTACGCGATGCTGCCGTCCACCCGGGTGGTGAACCACTCCGGGTGGGCGGTCACCCAGGGGTGGTCCGGGGAGCACTGCAGGGCCAGGTCGAGAGCCACCTCGAGGCCGAGCTCGCGGGCCCGGGCGACGAAGGCGTCGAAGTCGGCGAAGGTGCCCAGCTCGGCGTGGATGGCGTCATGGCCACCCTGCGCGGAACCGGTCGCGTACGGGGAGCCCGGGTCCGTCGGTGCGCAGGTCAGCGAGTTGTTGCGGCCCTTGCGGTAGGTGCTGCCGATGGGGTGCACCGGGGTGAGGTAGACGACGTCGAACCCCATCTCGGCGATCGCCGGGAGCCGCTCGGCCGCAGTCCGCAACGTGCCGGAGCGCCAGCGCTTGCGGCGCTTGTCGAAGACGGCTCCCTCGGACCGGGGGAACATCTCGTACCAGGCGCCGACCAGCGCGCGCTCGCGGTGCACGACCAGGTCGCAGGTGGCGGAGGCGGTCACGTGGTCGCGCAGCGGGTGATCGGCCAGCACGACGGCGACCTCCGGTGCCATTCCGGCGGCCAGGCGGGCCTGGGGCGGTCGCCGGGTGTCCCGGAGGCCCGCGACGGCGTCGCGCAGCGTGGTCAGGCCCAGCGGGGGGATCTGGGGCCGGGCTGCGGCCCGCTCGAGCAGCACGGCACCCTCGGCGAGCATCAGCTCGACGTCGGCGCCGGCGCCGACCTTGATCGCTGCGTCGTGGGTCCAGGTGCCGTACGGGTCCGACCAGCCCTCGACCCGGAAGCCCCAGCTGCCGGGCGAGTCGGGGACCAGGTCGGCGCGGTAGGTGTCGAGCCCCGCGTTGACCACGTCCATCCCGACGGCGGAGCGGTCCGTGCCGTCCGGGCCGACCAGTACGGCGGTGGCCGCGACGGCGTCGTGCCCCTCGCGGATGACGGTGGCGGTGACCTCCACCGCCTCGCCGACGACGGCCTTGGCGGGCCACCGACCGCACTCCACCACGGGGCCGACACCGATCACCGGGATCCGGCCGATCGCCGGGATCCGGCCGATCGCCGGCCGGGCGAGCGGCGCGACGGCTGCGGACGCGGGGTTGCGACGGGCACGGGCGCGCGGCAGGACGGCGGGCGGCGTTCGCCGTGGGGGGGTCGGGGACGTCGTCACAGTCCCGAACCTACCGAGCGCGGGCGCCCGGCGGCATCTGGGAGGCCCGGACGAGCTCCTGCGTGTCCCCCGTCCGGCGAAGCGGCGGCCGGGCGTAGCCGACCGCGTCTCATCTCCCGGTGGTGGATTTTCCTTGTCCTGACCTGCGCCGTCGCCGCCGAGGGATGTAAGCGCTTGCAGCAACCGTGGAGAGTCCCGATCTCGACCGCGTACTCTCCCGTCCGTGAGAGCAATCCGCCGATTCACCGTCCGCACCGTCCTGCCCTCCGAGCTCGCCGACCTGGACGAGCTCGCGCTCAACCTGCGCTGGTCGTGGCACGCACCCACCCGCGACCTGTTCTCGGGCATCGACCCGCGGCTGTGGGCGGAGGTCCACGGGGACCCGGTCGCACTGCTCGGTGCGCTGGGTCGGGACCGGCTGGCCGCGCTGGCCGCGGACACCGACTTCGTCGCGCGCGTGCAGGCCGCGACCGACGACCTGCACCAGTACCTGGCCGCGCCGCTGTGGTACCAGAGCGGCGCCGGTCGCCCCGACGGTGACGTGTCGGACCTGCCGCACGCGGTGGCCTACTTCTCCCCGGAGTTCGGCATCACCTCGGTGCTGCCGCAGTACTCCGGTGGCCTCGGCATCCTGGCCGGCGACCACCTGAAGAGCGCCTCCGACCTCGGCGTCCCGATCGTCGGTGTCGGCCTGATGTACGGCGCCGGGTACTTCAACCAGTCGCTGACGCGGGACGGCTGGCAGGTCGAGACCTACCCGCTCGTCGACCCTGACGGTCTGCCGCTGAGCATGCTCCGCGAGCCGGACGGCGCGGCCGTCCGGGTGAGCGTCGACCTGCCTGGTGGCCGGGTGCTGCACGCGGCGGTCTGGAAGGCCGACGTCGGTCGCGTCCCGCTGCTGATGCTCGACTCCAACGTGCCGGAGAACGACGAGCTGGCGCGCAGGGTCACCGACCGCCTGTACGGCGGCAGCGGCGAGCACCGGCTGCAGCAGGAGCTGCTGTTGGGCATCGGCGGGGTCCGGGCGCTGCGGGTGTGGTCGCGGCTGAGCGGCGCACCGGCGCCGGAGGTCTACCACACGAACGAGGGCCACGCGGGCTTCCTCGGCCTGGAGCGGATCCGGGAGCTGATGGCCGAGGTGGGGCTGACCTTCCCGGAGGCACTGGAGGCGGTCCGGGCGGCGACGGTCTTCACCACGCACACGCCGGTGCCGGCGGGCATCGACCGGTTCGACGCCTCCCTGGTGGAGCAGTACTTCAGTGGGGCCAACGCCCTGCAGGGCGTCCCGGTCAAGGAGGTGCTCGCCCTTGGCGCGGAGGACTACGAGGGCGGCAACCCGACCCTGTTCAACATGGCGGTGATGGGCCTGCGGCTGGGTGGCCGGGCAAACGGCGTCTCGCTCCTGCACGGTGCCGTCTCCCGCGGCATGTTCAGCGGCTTGTGGCCGGGCCTGGACGAGACCGAGGTGCCGATCACCTCGATCACCAACGGCGTGCACTCCCCGACCTGGGTGGATCCCAAGTTCCAGGCGCTCGCGGCGGCCCGGCTCAGCCCGGCCGAGATCGCCGACGGCAGCAGCTGGGTACGGACGGACGGGGTCACCGACGAGGAGCTCTGGGCGGCGCGGCGCGCGCTCCGCGCCCAACTGGTCGACGACGCACGGGCCCGCCTGCGTGACTCCTGGCGCCGTCGAGGGGCGAGCGCGGCCGAGCTCGGCTGGATCGACGACGTGCTGGACCCGGACGTGCTCACCATCGGGTTCGCTCGCCGGGTGCCGACCTACAAACGGCTCACCCTGATGCTCAACGACCCCGAGCGGCTCGAGGCCCTGCTCACCGATCCCGAGCGGCCCATCCAGATCGTGGTGGCCGGCAAGTCCCACCCCGCTGACGACCAGGGCAAGCGGCTGATCCAGCAGCTGGTCCGGTTCACCGACGCCCCCGACGTCCGGGCCCGGATCGTCTTCCTGCCCAACTACGACATCGGGATGGCCCAGATCCTGGTGCCCGGCTGCGACGTCTGGCTGAACAACCCGCTCCGGCCGCTGGAGGCCAGCGGGACGTCGGGCATGAAGTCGGCCCTCAACGGCGGGCTCAACCTGTCGATCCTCGACGGCTGGTGGGACGAGTGGTTCGACGGCGAGAACGGCTGGTCGATCCCGACCGCCGACGGGGTCGAAGACCCGGACCGCCGCGACGACCTGGAGGCAGCGGCCCTGTACGACCTGATCGAGAACCAGGTCGCTGCCCGGTTCTACGACCGGGACGCCCGCGGGCTGCCGGTCACCTGGCTGGGGATGGTGCGGCACACGCTCGCCACCCTTGGGCCCAAGGTGCAGGCCACCCGGATGGTCGCCGAGTACGTGACCCGGCTCTACGTACCCGCCGCGGTGAGCGGACGCGCGCTGGACGGCCCCGGCTACGTGTGAGCTCGCGGCCTGGAAGGCCCGGGTGAGACAGGCCTGGCCGTCGGTCCGGGTGGACCATGTGGAGTCGGTCGGTGTCGGCGAGGTCGCGCAGGTGGGCGAGACCCTGCAGGTGCGCGCCTACGTCTCGCTGGGGACCCTGCGGCCGGACGACGTCGCGGTGCAGGTCGTCTACGGGCGCGTCTCGGAGTCGGACGACCTCAGTGCCGTGCACTACGCCAACCTGGCGTGGGCCGAGAGCTACGAGGCCGGTCGGCACGCCTTCGCCGGCGACCTGCGCCTGGAGGCCACGGGTCCGTTCGGGTACACGGTCCGGGTGGTGCCCGCGCACGAGCACCTGGTCTCGGTCGCCGACACCGGTCTGGTCACCAACGCCGGCTGAACCCACCACGCCGCAACGGTGCGCCGGTCCCGGCCGTCAGTCCGGGACCGGCGCGGTGTAGACGCGCAGCGACAGCGGGTCGACCAGCAGCCGGGACCCGGCTGCCGCGTCCTGCACGTCACCGTTGGTCCCGACCGCGCTCGGGTGCTCCGCCATGCTGTCCCAGGCGAGGTGCCACGCAGGGTGAGCGTTCACCTGGCCGTCCGGCACCGGCTCCCCGGCACCTGGCGCACCGAGCAGGGCGCCGTCGGGCACCACGAACTCCACGAAGTCCAGGGTGCCGTTGATCACGAGCAGGACCGACGACCCGTCCTCGGCGGTGCGGACCATCTGCAGGCACCGGATGCCGGCGTCGTGCCACTGCCCGTGGCTGATCGGGCCGCCGTCGGCGAGGCGCCAGTCCAGGTCCGGTCGGCGGTCGCCGCGGGCGACCCGCGCGGCCGACGGCCGGCCGAGGAAGAAGTCCCGAGCCCGCAGGGCCGGCTGCTCCTGGCGGAGCCGGACCAGGTGCTGCACGGTCGCGAGCAGGTTGGTCCGGTCCTCGTCGAGCTCCCAGTCCAGCCAGGACATCACGTTGTCCTGGCAGTAGGCGTTGTTGTTGCCGTGCTGGGTGCGCCCGATCTCGTCACCGGCGGTGATCATCGGCGTGCCGGCCGCGAGCACGAGCGTGCCCAGCAGGTTGCGCATCGAGCGGCGGCGCAGCGGCTGGATCTCCAGCCCGACGTCCGGGTCGTGCACCGGGCCCTCGATGCCGTGGCTCCAGGACCGGTTGTCCTCCGAGCCGTCGCGGTTGCCCTCACCGTTCGCCTCGTTGTGCTTGTAGTCGTAGCTGACCAGGTCGGCGAGGGTGAAGCCGTCGTGCGCCGTGACGAAGTTCAGCGAGGCGACGACGCCGCGCTGCAGCGGGGGGTCGCTGTGCCCGAACAGGTCGACCGAACCGGCCAGTCGGGTCGCCAGCTCGCGGACGCCGTGTCCCGGCAGGCCGTGCGCGGCCTGCCGCGGGTCGCTCAGCCAGAAGGTGCGGGCACCGTCCCGGAACCTGTCGTTCCACTCGGCCAGTGGCTCGGGGAACGCCCCGGTCCGCCAGCCGCCGGGGCCCAGGTCCCACGGCTCGGCGATCAGGATCCGGTCGGCCAGCACCGGGTCGGTCTGCAGGGCCACCAGGAACGGGTGCTGGGGTGTGAAGCCGACGTAGTCGCGGCCGAGGGTGACCGCCAGGTCGAACCGGAACCCGTCGACGTCCACCTCCTGCGCCCAGTAGCGCAGCGAGTCGAGGGCCATCTGGATCACCCGCGGGCGCCGGTAGTCCAGGGTGTTGCCGCAGCCGGTCAGGTCGGCGAAGCGGGCCGGGGTCGCGCCGTCGTGCAGGTAGTAGACAGTGGGGTCGAGGCCACGCCAGCTGATCTGCGGGCCGTTGGTGCCACCCTCGCAGGTGTGGTTGTAGACGACGTCCAGCACCACCTCGATGCCGGCCTCGTGCAGCAGCCGCACCATGGCCTTGACCTCGGACAGGACTGCCTGCGCACCGCTCGCTCGCGCGGCCGCCGTGGCGTACCGGGGTTCCGGGGCGAAGAAGCCGAACGTGTTGTAGGCCCAGTAGTTGATCAGGCCGTCCCGCAACAGGTGCGGCTCGCTGAGCGACGCCTGGATGGGTAGCAGCTCCAGGGTGGTCACCCCGAGGGACCGCAGGTGCGCGATGGTCACCGGATTCGCGAGGCCGGCGTAGGTGCCACGCAGCTCGGCCGGGATGCCGGGCATCTGCTGGGTCAGGCCCTTGACGTGTGCCTCGTAGACGACGGTGTCCGGCCAGGGCACGAACGGCCGGGGGACCGGTGTGGCGTCGAATCGGTCGTCGATCACCACGGCGTGCGGCACGGCGGCCCGCGAGTCGGTGTCGTCCGGCGCGGGCGCGCTGCCGATGGTGTGCCCCTTGTCGTCCACCTGATGGCCGTACATGGCGGGACCGAGGTCCAGCTCACCCTCGATCCCGCGGGCGTAGGGGTCCATCAGCAGCTTGGCGGGGTTGTAGCGCGTCCCGGAGCCGGGGTCCCAGCGGCCGTGGGCGCGGAAGCCGTAGTGCTGGCCCGGCCGGACACTCGGGACGTGCGCCGACCACACGCCGTGCAGCGGGCGCTCGAGCGGCACGCGCCGTTCCGACCAGCCGTCGGGGGAGGTCGGATCGGCGTCCAGCAGGCACAGCTCGACGGCGTCGGCGTGCGAAGCCAGCACGGCGACGTCCACCCCGTCACCGCACAGGTACACGCCGAGACGGCGGCGGATGCGAGAACAGGTCACGAGGGTCAAGTTTGAACCACTCCCGGTGGGGGATCAGCACCCCTGGGGTGCCGCAGCGGGTGAAACCCGGGCGAATGCTGCCCCCGGGGAGTGCAGGGTACCCTTCCTGGGGCCCGTGCTGACGGGGCGGACCACGCCGGGACAGGCCCCGGGAAGGAGAACGAGAGCCGATGAGGATCGTCGTGTGCGTCAAGCACGTGCCCGACCTGCAGGCCGAGCGCAGCTTCACCGCCGACGGCCGGGTGGACCGGAGCCAAGGGGACGGCACGCTCAGCGAGCTCGACGAGCACGCGGTCGAGGCGGCGCTGGTCCTGACCGAGACCCTCGGTGGCGAGGTCACGGTCGTGACCGTCGGTCCGGCCGACGCCGAGGACGCCGTCCGGCGCGGCCTGCAGATGGGTGCCCAGCATGCGGTGCACGTGATCGACGACGCGATCGCCGGTTCGGACGTGTTCGGGACTGCTCTGGTGCTTGCCGCGGCGATCCGGCGGCTCGGCGCCGAGGGCGGTGTCGACCTGGTGATCACCGGGATGGCGGCCCTGGACGGGCTGATGTCCGTGCTGCCCAGCCTGCTCGCCGCCCACCTCGACCTGCCCCAGGCCACCCTGGCCGCCGAGCTGACCGTCGCCGACGGCGTCGTGCGCGTGCGTCGAGACCTGGATCACGTCACGGAGGTGCTCGAGGCGCCGCTGCCGGCCGTCGTGAGTGTCACCGACCAGGCGAACGAGCCGCGTTACCCGAACTTCAAGGGCATCATGGCCGCCCGCAAGACGCCGGTCACCGCGTGGTCGCTGGCCGACCTGGGCATCGACCCGGCGGCCGTGGGGGACGCCGGGGCCCGGACCCGGGTGCTGGAGGCCACGCCCCGGCCGGTCCGGGAGGACCGCGTGCTGATCACCGACGACGGCGAGGCCGGGCTGCGCCTGGTGGCCTACCTCGCCGAGAACAGGCTGCTGGGATGAGCGACATGGGGAGCGCCTCGGGCGGGGACGTCGTCCTGGTGCTGGTCGAGCAGCACGACGGGACGCCGCGCGGCTCAGCGCTGGAGCTGCTGACGGCCGCGAGGGCGCTCGGGACGGTGCACGCCGTCTGGCTGGGTGCGGTGTCCGACGCCGCGGCCGCTCGCCTGGGCGAGTTCGGCGCCGTCGTCGTGCACGCGGTGCCGGTGCCGACGCCGGAGGCGAGCCTGCCGCCCGCCGTTGCCGCCGTGCTGGCCGGGCTGATCGACGAGACCGGGGCATCGACGGTGCTGGTCGCCTCGACCTTCGAGAACAAGGAGCTGGCCGCGCGGCTCGCGCTCGCGACCGGTGCCGGGCTGGTGGTGGACGTGTCGGCGGTGCAGCGCGGGCCCGACGGCCGCGTCGTGACCACCCAGCAGGCCTTCGCGGCGAGCTGGACCCTGCGCGGTGAGGTGACGGTCGCTCGCGCGGTCGTCGCGCTCAAGCCGAACGCGGTGCATGCCGACCCGGTCGCAACGCCAGTGCTGCCGCTCGTGATCACCCGCGACGCCGCGGCGTTGTCCGACGGCGCGGCTGCGGACGCCCGCGTGCGGGTGGTGGAACGCACGGCGCGCCCCGAGTCCAGCCGGCCGGACCTCGGCGAGGCGCAGGTCGTCGTCGTCGGCGGTCGTGGGGTGGAGGGTGACTTCTCCCCGGTGGAGGACCTCGCCGATGCGCTCGGCGGTGCGGTCGGGGCCACCCGCGTGGCGACCGACGAGGGCTGGATCAGCCACGAGACGCAGGTCGGTCAGACCGGTGTGACGATCTCCCCGCGGCTCTACATCGGCGCCGGCGTCTCCGGCGCCGTGCACCACCGCGGCGGCATGCAGGCCTCCGAGGTGATCGTCGCGGTGAACAACGACGTTGACGCGCCGATCTTCGAGTTCGCCGACTTCGGGGTGGTCGGCGACCTGTTCACCGTGCTGCCGCAGGCAGCTGCGGAGATCCGCCGGCTCAAGGCGCAGGGCTGAGCCTCAGGCGATCAGCCGCTCGGCCCAGTCCGGCCCAGTCCGGCCCAGTCCGGCCGGAGTCCGGCCCAGTCGGGCCGGATGATCGCCGCAGCGAGCAGGGCCAGGTCGATGACGATGCCGAACACCAGCTGGGTGTTCCAGAACGCGGCCAGGCCACCGGCGCGCGCACGTGGGTCAGCCGGCGAGGGCGAGCTGGCCGTCGACGATCGGTGTGCGGGCAGGGTCGGGCCGGCAGTCGTCGGCGCTCGCTTCCGTGGTCGTCCCGGTTCTCGGGGGGCTGACCGCCGGGTTCGGTTGCGCGGGTGCGCCTGGTGGTGCGCCGCGCGGTGGGGTGATGGGTCGGCCGTCGCGTTCGGTGAACGCCCACCCGGCGGGCGTGCGGGTGATGGTGATGGCTCGTCGGTGGATCAGATGGTGGTGGTAGGCGCACAGGAGGATCCCGGTGGCGACCGAGGTCGTCCCGTGGTCGCGGCCCCACCACCGGGTGTGGTGGACCTCGCTGATCGTGGGGGGCGCGGTGCACCCGGGGTACTTGCAGTGGCGGTCGCGGGCGATGACGGCGCGGCGTTGGGGGCCGGTGTAGGTGCGCTGGGTGCGGCCGACGTCCAGGGGTTGGCTGTCGGGTCCGAAGACGATCCGGGTGATCTCGGCGTCGCAGGCGATCCGGGCCAGGACCGAGGTCGGGATGGGTGTGCCGTCGTCCAGCTCCGCGGGCCGGCTCAGGGTCCCGTCCGGGCCTTCGAGGATGACGGGGGCGTCGTCGGGGTGGGCGGCGAGCCGGGTGTAGGTGTCGTAGGGGACGTGGACGGAGATGTGCGGGCGGACCAGTGCCCCGCCCGCCCCGCCCAGGCCGCGGTCCAGCACCAGGCGTGCCAGGTCGGTCAGCGCGGCCGCGCGGCGTTGCTCGGGTGAGCGCACGTCATCCGCGGCGGGGACGCCGGTGACCGCGCGCAGGGCAGTGGTCAGGGTCTCGGCGTTCTCACCGGCGAGGAACCCCTGGATGTCCACCCCGCCCGGGCGTCGCGTGACGTACAGGTACTCCTTCGCGACCGTCGCGGCGTGCTCGGTCTCGTGGGCGACGGTGTCCACCGCGGCGGCCCAGCCGCGCACGATGCGCCGGTAGTCGTCGACCCCGACCTGTGCGGCAGCGGTGACCAGGTGGGCCTCGTTGCGGTCGGCCTTGTCGCTGGTCAGGGCGGCGCGCCGGGCATCGGAGGTGGGTGCGAGCTGGGCCAGGACCTGGGCGTGCTCCAGGCTCATCCGCCCCTCGGCCACCGCCTCCCGCGCCGCCGGCAGGTCCCCGGCCAGAGCTTTGCCCAGGGTGACCTCCCGGCGGGCCGATCCGACCGAGGCCCCGCCCCGGCGGGCCACCCACTCCGGGAACGTGCGCGCCGCACCCGACGCCGCCCATCGCCCATCAGCCTCCACGCACGCCAACAACCGGGCGCTGTACGCGCGGAGGCGATCGGAGAGTGCACGGAGCTCGTCGTGCACGCGCGCCGCACGATCGGCCTCAAGCTCGTCCACCGGCACCGATGTCACCGCTTCGACGGCCCGAGCGAGGAACCGGAGCTCGGAGTCCAGGTTGGAGAGTGGGCGCGTGGATGCGCGCGGCGCCGCAACTCCCGCCACCAGCCCGTCGATGCCGCTCACCGTCGTCGCTCCCTCCGCATTCGAACACCTGTATTGGGTATCTGCTTGAGTCAAGCGTGCAGGTCAGGGCTTGTTTTCGGTGCCTCCGATGAGGGTGGTCAGGGGGTGGGGGTCGGTGGCCACGGCTTGTTGGAGGAGCCGGTAGAACAGCAGGCCG
>Ga0209585_10000793_pt1 | contig 12334 bp, 10 predicted proteins | sample NGEPerone_FD_185491 | JGI IMG/M metagenome (GOLD analysis project Ga0209585, IMG submission 185491) | Arctic peat soil microbial communities from the Barrow Environmental Observatory site, Barrow, Alaska, USA - NGEE Permafrost154B-one... | ecosystem: Environmental > Terrestrial > Soil >... | reverse complement strand
CTATGCTTCTATAATAGTTTTAAGCCTTTGTAAATTTGTAATTACGAGCTTTGTCTCTTCCCGTGTACTGATATGGTTGTTGGATAATTTATTTTCAAAATCTGATAACTTTTCAGAAAAATCTTCAATAGCTTTTGTAAGTAAACCATTATTGGTATTGAACATTTTCTGTTCTTCTAATATCTCGGTCAGTACTGCCTTTAAAATTTCTTCGTTCATAGATGTAATCGTTTTTTGTATTGCGAAAGATTGATGTATGTTGTCTGTCTGGATGAATGAATAAGATTTTGTTTGAGTTGCCCGTTGATCTTTTCCATGGAAAAACCTAATTCGCTACCCTTTACTTTTACTGCCTGTTTATCAATAAAAGAAATACCCCGCCCTTTTATGATCTCATAACTATTGGCTTTTATTTTCCCGGCAAACTCATCAAAATCCTTTGAACTTTTTAGTGATTGGGCAATAACCATTCTCAGCCGTTCCTTACGTTGATCATGTCTTGCTACATTCTTTTGATCCCCGGATAAAAATCTGGCTGGGCTTAATACCTGGATCAGTTGAAAACGCTTTTCCATTTTGCGGCAGAAATCCGAAATTCTTTTATAACTATTACTATCCGACAATGTTTTGCCATCGAAATTGATACGATTGATAACTATATGAAAGTGCTGGTGCTCTGTGTCATTATGTTCTACAGCAATAAATTGATTTTTATCAAAACCAAAATCTTCAGCACAATGGCTGGCTATTTGTGAAAGCTGTTGCTTACTTAATTGCCCTCAAGTGCATTCATCGTTTTATTAGCGACTGACTATGCAGTCAGTCAGTTTTTTCAATAAATTTTCCAAATCCCAATAGGTTACATTCTCATTCCCCATCTTTGTAAAAATTCATTGACATGATTTCCTACATTTTATATTTTGCCGCAGGCATTATTATTACTGCAATTATTGCTTACTTACTGAATCGTTCTCTTGTAAAAAATCAGACGGCTACTCTGGTTGAAAGATTACAACAGCAAAGTAACTTGCAAAATCAACTCCAATTACAGGTTTTACAATTACAAAAAGATAAAGATCTATTACTGGCGCAGGCTACCAAAGCTGAATATTTAAGTGAATCTTTGACCGCGCAAAATATTGCTTACAATAAACTGCAACAGGAATACCAGGCGGTGCAAAATCAATTTGTTGCTATCAATGAAAACCTAAAAAATGCGGAAGAGAAACTGGCTTTGCAAAAAGAGGAACTCAATAAAATAGGGGAGAGCTTCAAATTTGAATTTCGCAATCTTGCTCAAAATATTTTGGAAGAGAAAACTCAAAAGTTTACAGAAGTGAATGAAGAAAAAATGAAAGCCATTCTTGAACCGTTGAAAAATGACCTTGGAATTTTTAAACAAAAAGTAGAAGAAACTTATGATAAAGAATCGAAGGAAAGATTTTCCCTGGGAAAAGAAATTGAACGACTTGTAATAATGACTCAGCAGGTAAGCACAGAAGCCAACAATCTTACTACTGCGTTAAAAGGAAATAATAAAATGCAGGGGAACTGGGGCGAGATGATCCTCGAAAGCCTTTTGGAAAACAGCGGACTTACCAAGGGAAGAGAATATTTTTTGCAGCAATTTATTCGCGATAATGCCGGCAATATCATTAAAGATGAGTATGGTGCCGGGCTGCAACCTGATGTTACTATTTGCTATCCTGACCAGCGAAAAATTATTATTGATAGTAAAGTTTCGCTGATTGCCTGGGATGAATGTATAGCAAAGGAAAGTAAAGAAGATCAACAACGCAGTCTGCAACAACACATAAGAAGTATCCGCCTGCACATTGACGGGCTTTCTAAAAAAAATTACCCTAAGTACGCGCTGGCGCTGGATTATGTATTGCTTTTCATTCCAATTGAACCGGCATTTTTAGAAGCGGTAAAAACCGATAATCAACTTTGGAAATATGCTTACGATAAAAGAATCCTGTTAGTAAGCCCTACTAATTTATTCGCAGTATTAAAAATTATTGCAGATCTGTGGAAAGTAGAACAGCAAAATAAAAATGCTATTGACATTGCAGATAAGGCCGGTTCATTGTACGATAAGTTTGTATTGTTCTTGGACAATTTTGAAACCATTGGCAAAAAAATAAGCGAAGCCAATAACACCTATGAAACTGCCTTAAAACAACTTTCTACCGGGCGTGGAAATGTTATTAGCAGAATTGAAGAATTAAAAAAGATGGGCGCCAATGCAAGTAAACAATTGCCGGACAAAGTTTTGCTTGAAGTAAGGAACGATAATGGAAACACTTAACATTTATCCAGCGCCTGTAAAATATCTGTTTTAATATCTTCTATATTTTCTAAACCAACCGAAATGCGGATAAGCCCAGGTGTTATACCTACTGCCCGTTGCTCTTCAGCACTTAACTTGGAATGAGTAGTGGATGCCGGGTGCGAGGCAATGCTTCGGGTATCGCCCAGGTTAGAAGTCAGCGAAAGCATTTGCAGGGCATTCAGAAATTTCTTGCCACTTTCTATTCCTCCTTTCAGGTCAAAGGTTATAAGGCCGCCACCTCTTTTCATTTGCTTTTTGGCTACATCATACATCGGGTGCGAAGGGTGAAACGGATACTTGATGCTATTCAGTTTTGGATGGCCATCTAGTGCAGCTACCAACGCTTCTGCATTATCGCAATGCCTTTGTATACGAACGTCCAGCGTTTCCAAACTTTTGCTTAATACCCATGCATTAAAAGGAGAAAGAGAAGGGCCGGTATTCCTGCAGAACATATACAGTTCGTGAATCAAATCTTTTTTACCGACTACTACACCGCCTAAGACACGTCCCTGTCCATCAATCCATTTGGTGGCGGAATGCAAAACTAAATCAGCGCCAAACTCTACAGGTCTTTGCAAAACCGGAGTCGCGAAACAATTATCTACAATCAAAATAAGGTTATGCTTTTTGCACAATTTCCCCAGCCATTCCATATCTACAATATCCAAACCCGGGTTGGTGGGTGTTTCTACATAGACCATTTTAGTATTCGGTTTGATCATCGATTCCCAGGATGAAGGATCGTTTATTTCAGCATAAGAATACTCAATATTCCACCTCTTAAAATATTTAGTGATAATGGTATGTGTAGAACCAAAGACTGAACTGCAACTTAACAGGTGATCTCCACTATTTAAAAAAGCCATGAAGCATCCAAAGATGGCGCTCATGCCCGAAGCTGTTGCAAAGCCCGCTTCGGCGCCTTCAAGAGCGCACATCTTACCTATAAATTCTTGTACGTTTGGATTACTGAAACGGGAATAAATATTATCGTCATTCTCGCCGGCAAAAGCGGCACGCATTTCTTCCGCATCGTCAAAACAAAAACTGGAAGTAAGATACAACGGAGTACTATGTTCCATTTCGCCGGTACGGGGTATTTGAATACGCACAGCCTGCGTATTGGGATGTTGTTTCATCTGTAGAATAATTTAGAAATTCAATTTGCTTTGTTAATGATAAATATTTATTTCAAGTCTGAAAGGATCAGCTGATTTTAAAATTGTCGCGAAGATACAATGCAATGGAATTTTTCAAAGAGGATAATATTTTCGATAATAATGATCCAGAGAAGTAAATGAGATTTTATTCGATGAATTGAAACTATCTGCTAAGTTGAAATTAGTTTCTCTATTTTTCCAGATAAAACTTTAGGGCTATTCAAATTTTGTATTTTATAAAATAAGAAGACCGCCATATTAAAAAGTAGTTTTTTTAATATTACTATTTAATATGCCGGCCTTCAAATAATTTTTTATTTATATTTTTATCACCTTTCCACTACCTGATACCTTACTAATTATATTGGTGGCATTGCCTTTATAAAATATATTTCCACTGCCGCTGATCTTAGCGTCTATACTATTATTGGCAAATACTTTTACATTGCCGCTTCCGCTGATCTTTACACTTACGTTGCTGCTGCTGATGCTTAGGCAATCGATATTACCACTACCACTTATTTTTGCTTCGATATTATTTGTAGTTCCACTTTTCAAATCCATATTTCCGCTGCCTGCGATTGATAAGTCGAGATCTTTAAATGAGTCAAAACCCAGTTGTATATTTCCAGATCCTGACATGCTTATATTTGTTTTCCCATCATTAATGAAGGCCCCATTCCCTGTAATATTCCCACTACCACTTTGTTGTATAGAAGCTATTTTTGTCATGGATACATACACAACCATTTTTGATTTGGTTTTTAAGTTTATATTTTTCTTTGACTTAATGGTAAGCTTACCATTTTCTACTGAAGTTTCAATGTAAGGAAGTAGATTTTCATCAGCTTCTACAGAAATACTATTTGAATTTCCATAAGCAATTTGTACATCCATTGCGCCGCCAACTGCCAGGGAGGTGAAAGCGCTGACTTCGCGGTTTTCTTTTTTTACCTGGCCATTTCCTTTTACGGTTTCCCAGGGTTGTGCAAATGAGCTAAGGCTTAATAAAGAAAGGATGGCGATCAATAAATTTTTCATAATTATTTTTTTAAAATTTTGGAAAGATTATTGTGAAACGGATGATATTGCGAAAAGTTACAACACACAAAAAATATTTTTGTAATACTGAAATGGTTTTTGTTTAGTCCAGTCGGTATTTATTAAAGCCTCTTACATAAAAGCTATTCTTGCCCCCTTTAAAAAGTGTCAACTAAAATCAGGGCGATGCATTAAAATGAAATTCAGTTTGGTATAACTGTAAAAAAAGAATAATCAAGCTAATGCAAAAAGCAAATGATGAGAGTTTATTGAAATCATGCCCAAAACAAGGTATAATGTTTACAGGAATTTGATGATGTAAATAGGCGAAATCTGTTAAAAAAACATTGATATTGGCAGATCACAATGGATATTATAATGGCAGAATAATTGTGGTAAAAAACTGCTTGATGTTTGGGACAAAAATAAACAGGAAGGATGTAGAAATTAGGTAAAATTTTAGATCAATCCTGAAAATTCCTTTGTTTGGAAATTGATACGAGAGAATGATGAACCCTGGTAGAATATTTTTCTTTTGTTTTTGTAACCGGATCTGTGTACTTGAGAAGTAGATTTTTCAATTATGAAAAATATCGCGATCATATTAATTGTATTTTTTGTTCTTTCACAAAAAAAATGTTTTGCTCAATTCAGCAAACAACTAGACAGCCTTTATGAAACGTTTAACCGAAGCTCATCAGATTCCGAAAAAGTGATAGCCCTGGGCAATCTTGCAGATTATTATTACATTTTTAACCTCAACCATGAGGCAGATAGTTTGCTTCACCAGCAATTATTGGTTGCAGAACTTTCCAATAACATCAATCTCATATTGAAAGCATTATTTGGTGATGCTATTTTAAATATTGGAACATCGGAAACATCGGAGAGTTTTGATAAAACTATTATGTTCATACAAAAAGGGATAGACTATGCGAAGTCAACCAAACAATATAATTATTTGGCATTGGGTTATTCCCGCATGGCTGATATTTTACGAAGAAGAGGAGAATATGATAAGGCATTAGCAAATTCCGTATTTGCTCTTTCTGCTCTTCAAAATGTAACTATAGATTCTGTAAAAGCAGTAATCTTTATATCTATGGGCGATGTTTACCTTGATAGGAATGAAGCGGTATCTGCCTTCGCCAATTATAACAACGCCTTTGATATTGCTGTAAAAATAAATTCTGTTGTTTTGCAATCAAAAATTCATCATAGTATTTCAGAGATGTATAAAAAACTGGGTGACGATAATATTGCATTAGTCGAATTAAATGAAAGCCTGAAATTGAATAAGAAATATGGTAATGCGATTGGGATGATGAAAGATTATTATGGTCTGGCACGCCTGACTAAGGAAAAATTCTATATCGAACGGACAATTGAATTGGCTGATTCCCTCCACCTTTATATATATTTATTAAATGGCAGAAGATCAATGCTTGAGTATTATTATGTAGTAGAAAAAAATACTCAGAAAGCATTGCAATATCTTGAAAACGAACAATACGTTAAACTAAGCTTTTTGAATAACGGCTATGGAAAATTTTTTCAGGTAAAAGGTAATATTTATTATTATTCCGGTCATCCTGATTCTGCTTTACATTTTTACAAAATTGCCGAACCGGAAATTACAAAAAAGTTCGATCGCAAAGCATCTCAGTTCATCTTAGTACAAATAGCGGAATGCTATGCTGATACAGGAAATGCTTCAATGGCAATCACCTACTATGTCAAAGCATTAAAGTTAAGTAAGCAAATGAATGATGCCAATTCTATTGCATTTATTTCTAAACGGCTTAGTGAGTTATATGAGAAGCAAAATGATTTTAAAAATGCACTTACTTATTCCAGGCAGGCTAATGTTTATGAAGACAGTTTGAAAAATTTATCAAAAGACAGGGATATAGCATTACTGGAAGTAGATAGAGAAAACAAAAAGCATCAACAGGAATTAATTCTACAACAAAGATTAGAGAATAACCAACGAAATATTCAATTCATGGCAATCACTGTAGTTATTCTAATTATATTTTTTGGGATACTTATTATCGGGTCGCTTACGGCATCAATTTTTACAATAAAACTTCTGGGATATTTTTTCTTTATTTCTTTATTTGAATTCATTATTTTGTTGTTCGAACATGTATTTCTTAAAAATGTTGTCCATAATCAGCCAATAAAATTATGGATAATGAAAATAGTATTGATTGCTATGCTGGTACCGATTCAACAATATCTTGAACAAAAACTTATTAAAAGACTCGCTTCCCGAAAATTACTGAAAGCAAGAACAAAATTTTCCATAAAGAAATGGAGGTTCAAAATAAATAAAACATCTACGGTTAGGGAAGTAGGTTTGGGAAAAGATTCGGCAGTGTTATAAAAATAAGATAGTTCTATAACTTAAGGTCACTCATTTTTAACAATGAACATGCCCCAAAGCAACATAGATAATTATAAAAATAAGAATGGTGCTTATACATCCACCACCTAACTTCTTTGCTCCGTAAGCTGCTATTAATCCTCTGAAAAGTTTATTCACTGTGTTATTAAATTTGATTTAATTTTTTTAAGCAAATTACAATCCAATTAAATTTTCCAATGGATAATTTCATTGGTCCATTCTTCTTTAAAAGGGACACAAATTTTTATGTAATTATCGGTATAACCTTCCATCATACCATTTTTATTTTGCCCTTCAAACAATACTTTCCTGGTTTCTCCTGAATGCTCTCTTGTGAATTGCTGCATTTTTTGATAAGATAATGAACGCAATATTTTTGTGCGCTCATTGCGGGTATGCACCGGCACTGCAGGTTCTATATTTAAGGCATATGTATTGGGCCTTTCAGAATAAGTGAATACATGCAAATAAGAAACATCAAGGGAAATTAAAAATTCTACTGTTTCTTTAAAATCATCCTCATTTTCGCCGGGAAATCCGGTGATGACATCAACTCCAATGCAACAACCTGGAATTAAATTTTTTATCATTTCAATTTTTTCCGCATACAATTCTCTTTTATAACGCCTTCGCATCAATCCCAAAATTTTATTACTTCCGCTTTGCAAGGGGATATGAAAATGCGGCATAATTTTTTTGCTACTGGCAACAAAACGAATTATTTCTTCAGTTAATAAATTAGGTTCTATTGAAGAAATACGATAACGCTCCACACCATCTTTTTCTTCTATTGCCTGCAATAATGAATAAAAATTTTCTTCAGTTTTTATACCATTTCCATCTTTACCAAAATCGCCCAGGTTGATTCCTGTAAGTACAATTTCTTTTACGCCTGCATCGGCAATTTCTTTTATTTCTGATAAAACTTTTTCTATTTCATTGCTCCTGCTTTTTCCGCGTGCCATGGGTATGGTACAAAATGAGCAATTATAATTGCAGCCATCCTGCACTTTTAAAAAAGTCCTGGTTCTATTAGTGAGTGAAAATGATGAATGAAAACCTTCCACATCTTCAATTTCGCAACTGCAAATTTTTGCGCTGTCACCATGAGTCAATTCTTTTAAATGCGAAGTGATATTAAACTTTTCTGCTGCTCCCAATACCAGGTCTACACCGGGAATTTCCGCAATTTCCTTTGGTTTTAATTGTGCATAGCAACCGGTAATTACAACCATGGCCTCCGGCGCTTTACGCTGAATTCTGCGCACCAATTGACGGCATTCCTTATCTGCATTTTCAGTGACCGAACAGGTATTGATCACATATACATCTGCTTCGTCAGTAAATTCTTTGCGTACAAAACCATCCTGCTCCAGCAATCTTTCAATAGCAGATGTTTCCGCATAATTTAATTTGCAACCCAAAGTGTGCAACGCTACAGTTCTTCCATTTGACATAAGTCGGCAAAAATAATCAAAACTATTTTTAATGTAAGATGGTATAATCAAATCACTTCATTGATTTCAGTCTTTAAATTTAACTTGCGAAAAAAAATTTAAACTTGAATAGGAATAAAATTCTTAATATACTTATCATTATTGTTATCATTTTTTTGATAGTGAAAGGAGTTTCCTGGTTCAACACAGCAAACAGCCATGCCGGCAATGAAAATTACAGAAATACCAGCCATCTCATTCTTACCAAACATGTAAAATGCAGAATGGATTGCAGGCAAATTACCATGGAGGAGATAAAAGAAATATTGAAAAAAGGCAATGTTAATTATGCCAAAAGTGGCCTAAGTTCCAAAGGAGACAGTACTTTTGCCCTCGAAGGTTATAGTCAGGAGAATCAACATATACGAGTGGTGGTGGCTCCTGAAAATGATGGTTTGGTAGTAATTACATGCATCGATCTAAATAAAGAATGGCCATGTAATTGTTATTAAACCTAAATTTAGTTATAACTATTATTAGTAAATTTGTTTTTAACGATAGTCCTTTTTAAATGAAAATGAAGATAAAGTCATTCCTGGCAAAACCATATGCTATATATGTAAATAAGCAAATAAAAAAGTCCATGCTTACTGCTGTTGCAGATCAGGAAAGCATCTTTAACTCCTTAATTAAAACAGCATCGAAGACCGAATTTGGCAAAGAGCATCAGTTTGAAAAAATTAAAACTCATGCGGATTTTGTAAAAAATGTACCCATAAGAGAATACGAAGATTTCAAAAAATATATTGAAAAGATAAAGCTCGGGAAACATAATATTTTATGGAAAGGGCTTCCAATTTATTTTGCAAAAACAAGCGGAACTACCAGCGGCGTTAAATATATTCCCATAACAAAAGATTCTATCCCCAATCACATTAATACTGCTAGAAATGCTTTGCTGTGTTATATGGCACAAACAGGAAATACACAATTTTCTAATGGGAAAATGATTTTTTTAAGCGGTACGCCCGAACTGGAAAGAATTGGAGGAATACCTACCGGAAGATTGAGTGGAATTGTAAACCATCATATTCCACGGTACTTAAGGTCCAATCAATTGCCTTCATTTGAAACCAATTGTATTGATGATTGGGAAGAAAAATTGTCTAAAATAGTAGATGAAACTCTTGGTGAAAAAATGACGCTTATCAGTGGCATTCCACCATGGGTGCAAATGTATTTTGATGAACTGGAAAAGAGAACAGGTAAAAAAATAAAAGATGTTTTCCCTGATTTTAGTCTATTGGTGCAGGGTGGGGTAAATTTTGAGCCGTATAAGGCAAAACTTTTTGAAAGTATCGGCAAAAAGATTGATGTTATTGAATTATTTCCCGCAAGCGAAGGTTTTTTTGCATTTCAGTATAGCCAGAAAGAGGAAGGTTTATTGCTAAATACCGATAGTGGCATTTTTTATGAATTTGTTCCTGTTGAAGAAATTTCAAAGGCAAATCCCAAACGCCTTACTTTAAAAGAAGTGGAATTAAATAAAAATTATGTTCTTATCATCAGTAGTAATGCGGGTTTGTGGGCATATAATATTGGCGATACCATCAGTTTTGTTTCATTAAACCCTTATCGCATAATTGTAACCGGAAGAGTGAAACATTTCATTTCCGCATTTGGTGAACATGTAATTGGCGAGGAAGTAGAAGATGCATTAATGAAAGCCGCAAATGCTGAAAATATTAAAATAACAGAATTTACAGTAGCCCCGAATATTTCAACTACCGGTGAAAAAAGTTTTCATGAATGGTTTATTGAATTTGAAAATCTGCCGGAAAATTTAGAACACTTCGCCGAACAAATTGATAATAATTTGAGGAGAAGAAATATTTATTATGATGACCTTATTAAGGGAAGTATTTTACAACCATTGAAAATTGAAGTGGTTCAAAAAAACGGCTTTATCAATTATATGAAAAGTGAAGGGAAACTGGGTGGCCAAAACAAAGTGCCACGCCTCAGCAATGACCGCAAATTGGCAATAGCGCTACAAAAGTGGGTAAAAAAAGTGCCGGTCTAAACGACATCAAATTCATAAATGCATAGCTTTACTTTTTATATTCAGGTATTCACAATCAGGTAGCAGATTTTGGCATCTCCATTTCATAACAAAATATTTACATAAAAATTACTGGTATAATAATTATTATATTACTTTTGCTCTCCGATTCATTAAAATTACAAGAACAGGCCTTGAAAAAAAATAATTTATATAATTTCTTTTCCCCGGCAACGGTATATCTATTACGACGTGGATGCTGATAGGCCGAGCAGTTAAAACCGCCCCTATCAGTGAAGAAAAATCCCCCGCTCACTCCCTTTTTTCATAATTAAACTTTTTGCAAAATTGGAACAATCAAAAATTATTGTTCGTGTTGCAATTCCTGGTGATATAATATATGCATCAACCATTACAGATGAAATGGCTTCATCTGCGCAGGCCCGTGGTACAGGAATTGCTAAGCGTTCGCCAGAATATATTTCTCAAAAAATAACAGAAGGAAAAGCAGTTATTGCTGTAACCGAAGATAATAAATGGGTAGGCTTTTGTTATATTGAAGCCTGGGGGCACGAAAAATTTGTCGCCAACAGCGGGCTTATTGTAGCTCCCGAATTCAGAAAAACCGGTATAGCCAAAAAAATTAAACAAAGAATTTTTGCTCTTTCGCGGGAGAAATATCCGGAATCAAAAATTTTTGGGCTTACTACCGGCCTTGCAGTAATGAAAATCAATAGTGACCTGGGTTACGAGCCGGTTACTTATTCTGAACTTACTGATGATGATAACTTTTGGGCAGGTTGTAAAAGCTGCGTGAATTACGATATCCTGATAAGTAAAGAAAGAAAAAATTGCATGTGCACCGCTATGCTTTTCGATCCTAAAGATCATCCCAAACCAGAAGAGACAGCGAAAGATTTTAAGAAAAAATCGAAACTGTATGAAAGGTTTATGCGCCTGAAACAAAACAGGCTTATTAAATATTGGACAAAAAGAAAATTTGAAAAAACTAAATCGATTTTTAGTTTTTTCTTCAATCTGTAAAATTAAAATGATGAGTAAAAAAGTTGTAATTGGTTTTAGCGGAGGATTAGATACATCCTATTGTGTAAAATATTTTGTGGATGATTTAAATTACGAGGTTCATAGCGTTATTGTAAATACCGGAGGCTTTACCAACGATGAATTAACAGCAATTGAAAAACATGCGAAAGCGCTTGGCGTTACCTCGCATACTACCGTAGATGCTACCAAAAGCTATTACGACAATATTGTAAAATACCTTATTTACGGCAACGTATTAAAGAATAGTACTTATCCGTTGAGTGTAAGCGCTGAGAGGGTTTCGCAAGCGTTGCATATTGCAGAGCATGTAAAAAAAATTGGCGCTGATGCTGTGGCTCATGGAAGCACAGGAGCTGGTAACGACCAGGTAAGATTTGATATGATCTTTCATATTATGATTCCCGGAGTGGAAATTATAACTCCCATTCGCGACATGCAATTAGCAAGGCAGCAGGAAATTGATTATCTTAAATCGAAAGGAGTGAATATGAATTTCGAAAAATCAGTTTACTCCATCAATAAAGGTTTGTGGGGAACAAGTGTTGGCGGAAAAGAAACATTATCATCTAATGGAATGTTGCCTGAGGGAGCCTGGCCTACGCAACTCAGTAATCACGAACCTCAACAGGTAAAGTTGCATTTTGAAAAAGGGAATTTAACCGGTATTAATGAGGAAAAATTTGATCATCCGGTAGCAGCGATTCAATATTTACAAAGCATTGCCGGCCCTTATGCTATTGGCCGAGATATACATGTAGGCGATACCGTTATCGGAATAAAAGGAAGAGTAGGATTTGAGGCGGCCGCCCCGATGTTAATTAT
>Ga0209585_10000792_pt1 | contig 12341 bp, 9 predicted proteins | sample NGEPerone_FD_185491 | JGI IMG/M metagenome (GOLD analysis project Ga0209585, IMG submission 185491) | Arctic peat soil microbial communities from the Barrow Environmental Observatory site, Barrow, Alaska, USA - NGEE Permafrost154B-one... | ecosystem: Environmental > Terrestrial > Soil > Wetlands... | reverse complement strand
CCCCCGGACGTCATGCCGGCGACAGACCGGGTCGCTGGTTGGCGCGAGGCCCTCGCCGAGGCCGGCGTCCGCCCCAGCCGGATGTCGGTGTGGCACGGGGCGTTTGGCCGTCGAGCCGGCTACCTGGCGGCCCGCGAGGCATTTGCCGAAGGAGCGTTCGACGCCGTCTTCGTTGCCAGTGATGAGCAGGCAGCGGGCGTTCTGCGCGCATTGGCCGACTTGGGCCTGCGTTGCCCGGACGATGTGGCGGTCGCCTCGTTCGATGGGATCGCCGAATCGGCCTACACCACCCCGGGTCTCACCACGATGTCGCAGCCATTTCAGGAGCTCGCGCGGGTAGCCCTCTCTGACCTGTTGGCGCGCATTCAGGATCCTACGGCCGAAGTCGCCAGTTCTGTGCTGCCAGTTTCTCTCGTGCTGCGTGGATCGTGTGGCTGCGTCGACTCGCATGAGCATGAGGCCACCAGCGCCGGCGGCGCAGGTGAGCCTGACCCGGTCCGCGCGCCGCAACCGCGGGAGGGTCGCGGCAGATGATCGATGTCGTGGTTGTGGGCAGTGTGAACATGGACCTGGTCGCGGAGGTCAGTCGCCTACCCAGCCCGGGCGAAACCATCCTGGGGACGAGCTCCCTTACCGGTCCCGGTGGCAAGGGTGGCAATCAGGCCGTGGCTGCCCAGCGGGTCGGTGCGCAGACCGCGCTGTTCGCTGCGGTAGGCGACGACATATTCGGCAATGGTGTACGGGGATCGATCGCCGCTGAAGGGGTGAATGTCGATGGCGTGAGCTCCGTGGCCGGTGCCGCGACCGGTATGGCCCTCATCGTCGTCGCCGCGGATGGCGAGAACACGATCGTCGTGACGCCGGGAGCCAACGCGCTGCTCGATCCCACGTCGGTGAAGCGGTTGTCGGACCTTGAGCTGGCGCCCGGGGCTGTGGCCCTTGTTCAGCTGGAAGTGCCGCTGACAACGTGCCTCATCGCCGCGCATACCGCCTGCGGCGCCGGAGTCCGGGTGGTTCTCAACTGCGCGCCTACACCCGCGACGCAGACGCCGGAACTGTTCGATCTTCTTGCCGTGACAGACGTGCTGGTGGTGAACCAAGGTGAGGCCCAGTCGCTCGACCGTGGAGTGAGACCCACCAATATTCAAGAGTGGCAGGCCCTTGCCCAACGGCTCCGTCGTTTGGGGCCGACAAGCTGCATCATCACGCTCGGCGTCGACGGCGCGGTGGTCGCGGACGGGGACGAGACGTATCACCAGCCCGGCTTCTCTGTCGGAACGGTCGACACCACCGGAGCCGGCGACAGTTTCTGCGCTGCACTGTCGACGGCCTTGGCGCACGAGCACAGCTTGGCCGACGCCGTACGTCGAGGCTGCGCCGCCGGCGCTCTGGCAACGACCAGGCTGGGTGCTCAGTCAGCCTTGCCGACCCATGCCGCGCTCGAGCAGCTCTTGACCTCAGGACCGGTGAGGTAGCGGTGCGCAAGGACGGTCTGTGGCACCCCCGGCTTGCCGCGCTCATCACGGGCCTCGGGCACACCGACACGCTGGTCATCGCCGATCCCGGTCTTCCCATCCCGCGAGGTGTGGAGACGATCGACCTGGTGTGGGCGCGGCAGCAGCCGCGGTTCCTGCCGGTTTTGCAGGCGGTGCTGGGCGATCTCATCGTCGAGGCCGCTACGGTGGCCAGTGAGCTGCTGGATCCCGAGCTGATCGCCGGCATCGAGGAGCGGCTGGCTGGTGTCCCGCTGACCCGCATCCCGCACGACCAGCTCAAGGAGTCGGTGCGTGCAGCGCGGGCGGTGGTCCGCACGGGCGAAGTGACCCCATACGCCAACGTGGTTCTGACAGCCGGGGTGGCGTTCTAGATGACAGACCAGATCGACATCGGCCGCTTGGCGGCGGACACCTCCGCCGCGGCTGTGCCGGCCGACTACGAAGAACGTGTGTACGCCGGCGTTCTGGGCAAGGTCGCCGCGGTCTACCTGGGCCGCCCGTTCGAGGGGTGGCGCTACGACCGCATCATGGCCGAGCTGGGTGAAATCACCTACTACGTCAACGACCGGCAAGACGTCGCGCTGAAGAATCACCTTCTCGTCGTGACCGACGACGACATCAGCGGCACCTTCGTCTTCCCGCGCGCCTTGCGCGACCTGGACTACCGCCCGATCGACGAGGTGACGGCGCTCGACGTCGGGAATGCCTGGCTCAACTACATCGTCCAGGACCGGTCGGTCCTGTGGTGGGGAGGGCTGGGTAATTCGACCGAGCACACCGCCTACCTACGCATGAAAGCCGGGATCGCGCCACCGGAGAGCGGGTCGATGGCACGCAACGGCAAGGTCGTCGCAGAACAGGTCGGCGCGCAGATCTTCGTCGAGGGCTTTGCGATGACCTGCCCGGGCGACCCGCAGACCGCAGCCGACCTGGCCGAGGCCGCCGCGAGTGTCAGCCACGACGGCGAAGCGTTGCAGGCCGCACGGGTCATCGCCGCACTGGTCGCCCAGGCGTTCATCGAGCCCGACATGGATCGGCTCCTCGACACAGCGACGGACCTCATCCGCCGCAACAGCCTGATCTACCGAGTCATCGACGAGGTACGTCAGTGGAGCACCGAGGGGGACTGGCGCCGAACCAGACAGCTGATCGAGCAGCACTACGGGTACGACCGCTACGGCGGCAACTGTCACGTCGTCCCGAACCATGCCTTGGTGATCGCGGCACTGGCCCACAGCGCGGGTGACTTCTCCACCGCCATGACCGTGGTCAACACCAGCGGTTGGGATACCGACTCCAACGCGGGCAACGTCGGTGCGATCACTGGCGTGCGCGGCGGCTTGGCCGGGCTCAGCACTGGCCCCGACTGGCGCGGCCCGATCGCAGATCGGATGTACCTACCCACGGCTGACGGCGGAGCCGCCATCACTGACGCGGTCAGGGAGGCGCTGACCTTGGCCGCGCTTGGACGGGCTCGACACGGCGGGAAAGTTTCAGCACCGAAGGAGGGGGCGCGCTTCCACTTTGCCTTCCCGGGCTCCGTTCAGGGTTTCACGATCCTGGATCCGGTGGAAGGCGCCGGGGTGCAGCACGGTGTCGACGGCTGCGGTGCAGGTGTGCTCGCCATCGCCCATCCCGGAGGGCAGCAGGTCGTCGCGGCAACGCCCACCTTCATCCCGCCCGAGGCTCACGACATGCCCATCTACGGGCTGGTCGCCTCCCCCACCCTGTATCCCGGCCAGGTGGTCCGAGCACGGGTCAGCGTGCCCGTTCAGAGCCCGCCGGCAACGATCGCCCTGGTGGTCCGTGCATACCGCGACGGCGATCAGACGCGGCAAGCGGAAGGCCCGACACACCAACTGGCGCCCGGTGAGTCCACCGAGCTGATCTGGCAGGTGCCGGACCAGGGCGGTCAACCCATCGTGTTCGTCGGACTTGCGGTCAGTGGTCAGCAGGCGGGCACCGTGCAGCTGGACTCCTTGACCTGGGACGGTGCACCGACGATGAACCTGTGCCGGCCCACCGAGGGCGGCAGCATGTGGCGGCGCGCCTGGGTGGACGCCGTCGACCGCTTCGACGAGCGGTGGCCTGAGTCGTACCGGATCGTGCAGAACTCGGGGACAGGCCTGCTGGTCCAAGGCGCCCGAGAGTGGTGCGACTACACAGTGAGCGCCGACGTCACACCCCACCTGGCCGCCGCAGTCGGTCTCGCAGCGCGGGTGCAAGGCCTACAGCGGTACTACGTGCTCGAGCTCTCAGGGCGCGACAAGGTGCAACTGATCCGTCGACGCTACAAAGACCAAGTGCTGGCCAGCGCCAAGTTCCCGTGGGAGTTCGGCAACACCTACGCCCTGACCCTCGAACTGGTTGGAGCCCACATGCGAGCGTGGGTCGACGGGCGACTGTTCTTCGATCTGGAGGACACAGACGAAAGCCTCACCTGTGGAGCAGTCGCACTCATGGTCCGCGAGGGTCGGACGGCAACCCAAATCGTTCGAGTCGAAGCGCGACAACCGGCAACCACACATCCAGAGGGCAACCAGCCCTGCAACTCCGAAACTGAAGGGCCCTGATATGACCACGACGACACCCATCAACCGACGCACGATCCTGACCGGGGCTGGTCTTACCGCCCTCGGCCTCGCGGTGCCCAGCATTCTGTCCGGCTGCAGCAGCAGTGGCGCACCGGCAGGCGGTGCTGGTACCGGAAGCGGAACCGGAACCGTCAAGCTGTGGATGGACATCGTGGGAGACGCGAACCAGAAGTACTTCAACGAGAGCGTGATCGGCGCGTTTAGCAAGGCGAAGCCGACGATCAACGTCATGACCACCTACTACCAGGGTGGAGACCTTCGTCGCCTGATCCAGACGGCGCTGCAAGCCCGGTCCGGTCCCGACATCGTCCGTGGTCCCAGTGCAACGCAGACCCTGGCCTGGAGCAAGGCGAACGTGCTCGCGGACCTCTCGGGCTACTCCGAGAAATGGGGCTGGTCGGACAAACTGTCGTCCTGGGCAATGCAGGCGTTCACCACCGACAACAAGCTCTACGCGCTGCCCATGCGTGTCGACACCATGCTGCTGTACTTCAACAAAACCCTGTTCGCAGACAAGGGCTGGAAGCAGCCCACCAACCGCGAAGAGCTCGAGTCCCTCGCGGCTGAAGCTCATGGTCAGGGAATCATGCCCTTCGGGTCCTCCAACGTGGACTGGAAGGCAGCCTCCGAGTGGCTCATGACGATCTTCTGGAACCACTACTCAGGTCCTGAGGCGATCTACCAGGCGCTCACGGGGCAAGCGAAGTTCACCGACCCGGTCTTCGTGGAGGCCGTCCAACTCCTCAAGTCCTACTTCGACAAGGGCTGGATTGCCGGTGGGGCCGACAAGTACTTCTCGGTGCCATCCCAAGAACTGGGCGCCAGCTTCGGTAAGGGCAAGATCGCGATGATCCCCCAGGGCGGGTGGTTCATGAGCCAGGTAGGCCAGTACTTCGGTTCTGCGGCCAAGAACTCCAACGAATGGGATTGGATGGCGATCCCCACCTTGCGTCCAGAGGTGGCCTACCCCCTATACGAGATCGGTATCGGAGGTTCGCTGTCAATCAACCAGGCCAGCAAAAACAAGGATGCGGCCGCAGAGTTCCTGAACTGGTACTACAGCGACCGCAAGGCCGCCTTGCAGCGAATGGCTCATACCCCCTCGACATACAACATCCCGATCGACTTCGCGGACTCCGAGATCCCCTCGACCATCGACCCACGCTCAGGCCGAGTGCTCACCTCACTCAACAAGGCGGTGGCCACCGGCGACTACGGGTACGTGACATGGACCTGGTGGCCCCCCAAGTCCGACGTCTACGTCTACACAGGCCTCGACGAGGTGCTCACGGGCAAGACCACAGCCGCCGCCTACTGCGCCCAACTGGCCAAGACCTTCGAGGCCGAGAAGGCCGCGGGCACCATCCCGCAGCTGATGAAGCGTGGGCCTGCCAAGTGACGGTGCCGACCATGAAGGATATCCCGGCCAGGACGTCGAAGGCGCCAGCTGCCCCGCCATCACGGGTCAGCCGGTCGCGCCGCCGAAGGCTGCTGCGGGGGTGGGGCTTCCTTGCCCCGTTGTTGGTGCTCAACGTCCTGGTCGTGGTCGGTCCCTCCATCGCCACGATCTACTACTCCTTCACCGACTGGTCCGGACTAGGACCCGCCACCTTCGTCGGACTGGCCAACTACACCCGCGCCTTCGGTGATCCGCGCCTGCGCGAGGCGCTGCTGCACAACGGCATCTGGTTCGTTCTCTTCCTTAGCGTTCCGTCCGCGATGGGACTGTTGGGCGCCTACCTGCTGTCACGGATCCACCGGTTCCAGATGCTGTTCCGGGCGATCTACTTCATCCCCTACGTCGTCGCGAGTGTGGTCAACGCCGCTGTATGGAAGATGCTGCTGTCTCCGACCAACGGCATCGGCCATCTCCTCGGCGAATGGGGCGTGCCCGGCATCGGCGACGTGGCTTTCCTCGGAAATCCGGCGACATCGCTGCTGAGTGTGAACTTCGTCGTGAACTGGCACTGGTGGGGGTTCCTGGCGGTCATCTTCTTCGCGGCGATGCAAGGCGTCGACCCCCAGCTCTATGACGCGGCGAAGGTAGACGGCGCGACCGAGTGGCAACAATTTAAGGCGGTGACCATCCCCGGGATCCGACCGACGCTGGTGTTCCTGTCGCTGATGACTGTGATCTGGTCATTGAAGGCGTTCGACTACATCTTCATCATGACCCAGGGCGGCCCCGCCGGCTCCAGCGAGTTGGTCTCGACGCTGATGTACAAGGTGGCCTTCAGCGACTATGAGGCGGGATACGCGGCTGCTCTTGGACTCAGCATGGCGCTCGTGACCGCGGCCGTCCTGGTCGTGTATCAGTACCTGCGCAAGAAGGGGTGGGAAGAGTGAACGCAACGGCCACGTCACAGCTGGCTCAAGCGCCGGCACATACGGAGCCCCGGCGCCGACCCGGACACGGAAAACGGAACCGGCTTGGCTTGTCCTATCTCGCCCTCGTCGTACTGGCCCTATTTGCGCTCGGGCCACTTGTCACGCTGGTCTTCAACGCGCTCAAGTCCAACGCGCAGATCGGCTCCAGCCCATTGGCCCTACCCACGTCGCTGGACTTGTCGAGCTTTGTGGAAGCCTGGCAGCGGGGGAACTTCGGCACAACGATGCGCAACAGCCTGATCATCTGCGCGGGGTCTGTGGTGGGCAGCTGCGTGGTGGCTGGGCTGGCCGCGTACGCCCTGAGCCAGCTGAATGTCCGCGGCAGCAACGCCGTTGTTGCATATCTATTCTTGGGCAGCGCCCTTCCGGCTCAGCTGTTCCTGGTTCCCCTCTTCTTCTTGTGGACCGAACTTGGCCTAACGGACAACCTACTGGGGCTCATCATCATCTACTGGGCCACCGACGCCCCGTTCGCAACCCTGCTCCTTCGCTCGTTCCTATTGAAGATTCCACAGGACTTCGCTGAAGCCGCACGTCTCGACGGTGCCTCCGAGATCCAGATAGCCACTCGCATAGTGCTGCCGCTCGCGTGGCCCGGCTTCGTCACCGTCGCCCTAATCGTCGCGCTCTGGGCCTGGAACGAGTTCTTCTGGGCAATCACCTTCATACACGACCCCAACCTGCGCCCAATCTCCACCAGCTTTCTCGCCTTCCAAGACCAATACTCGACCGACTGGCGGCTGACCAGCGCAGCTGCACTCTTCATGCTCATGCCCGTCGTGATCCTGTTCCTTGCACTGCAGCGCCGCTTCGTCGCCGGATTGACCTCAGGAGGAATCAAGTAGATGACCGACACTAGACCCAACATCATTCTCATCATCTCCGACCAGCTGCGGCGCCAAGCGCTAGGCGCGTACGGCGACCCGAACGTGAAGACACCCAACATCGATGCTCTCGCCGAGGCGGGCGCCCAGTTCACCAACGCATCGTCGACCTATCCGGTATGCGTGCCATACCGGTTCAGCCTCATGACCGGGGAGTATGCCCATACCCGGTTCATCCCGTCCATCGAGTGGCGAATGTCGCCCGCGGAACGGACCCTGGCGGATGAATTCAACGAGGCAGGCTACGACACCGCACTGTTCGGCAAGTGGCACCTCTTCGGCGGATTCGGCCACCTGCCTGGGCACACCGTGGTGAAGGCATCCCGCACCCCCGTCCCACGCCCGTTCCAGGGCCGGTTCAAAAGGTTCGCAGGGTTCGAGATCTGCAACGACCCCTACGACACCTACTACGTCAACGAGGACGATCCCACACTGCACAAGATCGACGGCTTCCAGACCGACGGTCTGTTCGACCTGACGATGGAATACCTGCGCGAGCCGCAACGCCAAGGCACCCCTTTCGCTGTGGTGCTCTCGGTCGAGCCGCCGCACCCGTTGTTCACCGCGCCACCTGAGTACCTGGAGCGGTGGCGCGACCGCGAGCTAGTGCTTCGCGACAACGTGGACCTGGAGAAGGACTACAAGAAGCGGGGACCGCACGGTCGCGGCCTTCTTGATGACCTCCGGGTCTACTACGCGATGATCGAGAACCTGGACGACAACGTCGGCAGGCTGGTGACCAGCCTGCGGGAACAGGGCCTGTTGGAGAACACCGTCATCGGACTCACCGCAGATCATGGGGAGCTGCTGGGATGCCACGGGCTGCTCGCCAAGCAGCGACCGTGGGAGGAGTCGATCGGCATCCCCCTGATTTTGTCCGGGCCGGGAACCCTCGGCGGCCAGATCAACGACCCGGTCTGCACCGAGGACCTCTTCCCCACCCTGCTCGGACTCGCCGGCATCGCGCCCAGGGACCCCAAGCCAGGCCTGGACCTCGCGCCCCTGGTCCGTGGCGAGTCCCAAGGTCTGGAACGTGAAGGGGTGATGCTTGAGTTCGTCGCTGAGCTGCGCCCCAACATCGTCTTCCACGAAGAGACCTGGCGCGGCATCCGAACCCGCCGCTACAAGTACACCGTCCTCGGGGACGCCCACGGCGGCAAGCCTTGGCAGTTCTTCGACCTCGACGACGACCCATACGAACTGACCAACCTGATCGACGACCCGGCGTACTCCGAGGAAATCCGCCGCCATCACCAACTGCTGAGAGCACGCATGGTCCAGACCTACGACCACTACGTCCTCGCACCCGCACACGGCTGCGACGGACTCAACGAATGGGACCCCCAAGCCGAACACCAACTGCGCTTCGGCTGAGCGCCGAGCACGGCATACGCATCAGCACGGCCACCTCCAAGGAGACAGCGATGAAGAAGAACAGAACGCGGCTGCTCACAGTGATCGCAGCCGTCGCCGCGGTGACTATCGCCTCCGGGTTCACGCCCGCAGGCCAGGCCAGCGACCTGGGCGATGGCCCCCGGTACGAAGGTATGGAGTACCTCCAGGGCGGTGCCACCAACGCCATCGATGGCCCGCAACCAGCAGTTGATCAGCTGGCCGACGAGATCGTCAAGACGACCGACGGCGTCGTCCAGCGAATCGCCGACAGGCGCAGCGCTCTGCCCTTCGGACAGATCTACCCCGATGGGAACGCGCCTGCACAACTTTCGACCTACCCGGCGCCGGCAGAGATCGCCGCATCCGATCAGTACTCCGTTCAGGTGCACCACGGAACGGTCAAAGACTCCTTCGTCTACGAGACGCAGTCGCGCAAGCCTGACACCAATCTCGAAAAGGACACGTCATGGACCTCTTTCTCCTTCTCAGGAGCCGTCACAGTCGCGGTGACCAAGCTCGCCGGCGACGCCACCGGCTGTATGGTCCGACCCAGTTCGGCCCGCATCGCGACAGTCTTTACTGACCACACCTGCTTCTTCACCCTCACCAAGCCTCTCAATCTGTCGGTGGAGTTCACCCCCAACACGACGAACCCGGTGCTGCACCCCATGCTCGTGTTCGCGAACCCGCCTGAGGTCGATGTGCCTCAGCCAGGAGACCCGGATGTGCTCTACCTGGGTCCTGGGATCCACCGCCTGGGAAGGGACGTTCCAGTGCACTCGAACGAGACCATCTACCTGGCAGGGGGTGCCTGGGTCGAGGCGGCGTTCAAAGGTACCGGGGTCCACGACGTTGTGTTCAAGGGGCGAGGCATCGTCTCGGGGCTGTTCCTCGACACTGGTGATCAAGAGGCCAACAAGGGACAGCCAGGCCTGATCGACCTCGCCTCATCGGAGAACGTTGTCGTGGACGGCATCACCTTCGTCGACGGGCCCCGCTTTAACGTACGCGTGCTGGGATCCGACGTGACCCTGCACAACTTGAAGGTGATGAGCTGGTGGTACAGCACCGACTGCGTGTGGGCTGGCAGTTTCAGCCTCACGGAGGGCAACTTCTGCAAGGTTAACGACGACTCGTTGAAGCCCATGCTCGGGCCCGCCGTCATCCGGGACAACGTGGTTTGGCAGCTCGAGAACGGCGCGCCATTTATGATCAGCTGGAACATCAAAGAGGACCAGTCCGACTTCCACATCTACAACAACGACGTCATTCACGCTGAACACTACTGGCTCTCACCCCAGGCGATCTTCCGTGCCCGCCACGCGACGCCCGGGCACATGCAACGGTACTTGTTCGAGAACATCCGGGTGGAAGACGCCAACTGGAGGCTCTTTTACATCATCCTCGAGAACACCAAGTGGTACGACCCGGCGCTCGGGTTCGGCCAGATCTCCGATCTCATCTTCCGCGACATTACAGCCGACACGCCCTTCACGAGGCCCAGCGTGGTGGCAGGAATCGATCCGGAGCACCAGGTCCGCGACGTCACCTTCCTCAATGTTCACATGAACGGAGTTTGCGCGGCCAAGGCCGAGGACGGGAACTTTCAGATCGATCCAGCGACGACCGATCACATACGCATCATGAAAAGCATGGGCGGGAACTGCCAAACTCCCGGGGCGTCCTCGAGTAGCGGGGGCTAAGAGAGTAGGCAAGGAGATGCAGCGACCAAATGTTGTCATAGTCCTCGCGGACGACATGGGCTGGGGCGATCTCGGCTGTTACGGATCGCCGATCCCCACCCCAAACATCGACCGGCTCGCGGCTGAAGGGGTTCGCGCGACGAACTGTCACGCGGCATCCGCAGTCTGCACACCGAGCCGATATGCCCTGATGACGGGGCGCTACGCATGGCGCGGTCCTCTGAAGAGCTTTGTCCTGATGGGACACGGACCATCGCTGATCGAGCCGACGCGTCCCACGGTCGCCTCGACGTTGCACAGTGCTGGTTATGCCACCGGCGCCTTCGGGAAGTGGCACCTCGGTATGGGCTGGCGCCACACAGGTGGCACCGTCCGTGACGCCTTTGCCCCCAACGCGCAGCTCCATGACAGCGTCGAGGAGGACCACGGGCATAACATCGACTACGGGGAGCCGGTGACTGGAGGACCGACTGCCGTGGGTTTCGACCGGTTTTTCGGTATCGCGGGATCCCTTGACATGCCGCCCTATGCCTTCATCGACCAACAGCGGACCGTCGGGCTTCCCGAGCAGGAGAAGGAGCATTACCTGACCGAGCAGCGGCCCGGACTGCAGGTGCCGAACTGGCGCGAGGAGGAAGTGGATGTGCGCTTCACCGAGGAAGCATGCACTTGGATCGCCGGCCAGCCGCTCGGCTCACCATTCCTCTGCTACCTGGCCACGTCGGCCCCCCACAGGCCCAACGTCCCACCTCCCTTCATCCGCGGTTCGTCTGGCTTGGGAGAGCGGGCCGACGGCGTCTGCCTCGTTGACTGGGCCGTGGGCCAACTCCGGGCGGCGTTAGAGGGTCGCGGTGAGATGGAGAACACGCTATTCATCGTGACCAGCGACAACGGTGCCCCAATGATCTTCACCGACGATGCCGATCTGTCGAAACACCGGCCAAATGGCGACTGGCGAGGCCAGAAGGGAGACCTCTGGGACGGTGGCCACCGCGAACCCCTTGTCGCTCGCTGGCCCGGGACCATCCCCGCCGGGACCGTCGTGGACGCACCTGTCTGTCTCACCGACCTGCTGCTCACGGTGGCGGCCGCGACTAACACGCGCGTGCCGGAAGGCGCAGCGGAGGATGGTATCTCGATTCTGCCGATCCTCACCGGCCACCAATCCGGTGACCAAACACGACCCCTGGTACACCACAGTCTCGGGGGTCGATTCGCGCTGAGGTCCGGGCGCTGGAAGGCAGTGTTCGCACTGGGGTCCGGAGGAGGATTCTCCGAGCCATCAGTGGACGCACTGTTCGCCAGCGGCTCCGGCCGGGCACACTCCAATCCACCGTGGGACGCAGATCACCCAGAAGGCCAGCTGTTCGATCTCTCTGCGGACCCTTACGAGACCACTGATCTATGGTCTGAGCGAGTGGACGTTGTAGCGCAGTTGTACGCCACCCTCAAGGCTATTTGTCGTGACGAGTCGAGTGGGCTCCCATTTGACGTTTTGAATTTCAAACTCGACGAAGGGCCAACACTGCGATGAGGCAAACGTGAGTGCTTGCTGCGGGCCCAGCCGTGCCAGTTCCGAAGGCACGAGTAGCGAACGCCCGCCCGTGGATAACCCGCCCAGCCACACGGCAGCTACCTCGGGGCTCGAGATGGTCACCATCCCGGCGGGAGAATTTCGGATGGGCACTGACAGCGCCCGGGCCAATCCATACGACGGTGAGAGCCCGGTCCGCACGGTGAGTCTTCCGGCCTTTCGAATCGCTCCGACCTGCGTCACCAATGCCCAGTTCGTTGCGTTCACCGAGGCTACTGGGCACATTACCGACGCAGAGGCTTTCGGCTGGTCCTACGTTTTCAAGGACCTCATGCACCCGGAAGCGC
>Ga0209585_10000790_pt1 | contig 12354 bp, 15 predicted proteins | sample NGEPerone_FD_185491 | JGI IMG/M metagenome (GOLD analysis project Ga0209585, IMG submission 185491) | Arctic peat soil microbial communities from the Barrow Environmental Observatory site, Barrow, Alaska, USA - NGEE Permafrost154B-one... | ecosystem: Environmental > Terrestrial > Soil >... | reverse complement strand
CGCCGAGCTCGAAGCCCACCGCACCATCGACCCCGAGCGCCTGCGGGTGGCGGAGCTCCTCGACCGCTGGCTCGAGGCGACCCGGGGAGAGATGCGCGTCGCCTCCAGGTCCCCAAGAAGGACGGCACCCAGATGGCGCCCTCGACCCTGAAGAGCCAGTGGTGGAACTGGGTGGCGCGCCAGAGAATCGACCCGCACCTGCCGATCCACGGCCTGCGTGACTCGTTCGGCACCTGGGTCTACGAGGAGTACGGCGTCAAGCAGGCGCAGGAGTGGCTCGGCCACTCCGATCCGGCGACCACGTTGCGCCACTACGTGCGCCTCACGACTGCTGCACGCGCCAAGGCAGTGGCGGGCCTCGACGAGGTCACGCGGGCGGCGCTGGAGGCCGCCCAGCGGCGCGCGAACGAAGCAGCCGAGCCGGCGCTCGACAACGTCGTCTCCTTGGCGAGCCGCCGCTGACCCTCACGCCGCGGTTCCCTTCGGATGCGGCAGATCTGGTGACGAGGAGCGCCATGCGGACGAGTACTGTGCGAGACTCGTCGGGCACCGATGGAACTCCGCAGCAGGAGCGGACAGGTATGGGCATGGAGGACTCCTTTCGCGCTCGCGTCAGGGCAGGGGACGCCGACGCCTTCGCCATGCTGTTCGACGACCACGCACGCGCGATCTACCGCTACGCCTGCCGACTGACCGGCGACCAGACGGGGGCGGAAGACGTCGTGGCGCAGACCTTCCTCGAGGCTTGGCGCCTGCGAAGAAAGGTCCGCCCGGAAGGCGACAGCCTCGAGCCTTGGCTCTACGGCATCGCGACCAACGTGCTGCGCAACGCGCGCCGCTCGGCGAGGCGGTATCGGGCCGCGCTGAGCCGCATCCCGGATCCCGAGCCGAGTTCAGATCACGCCGACGCCCTCGCGCGGCGCGCCGGAGAGCAGGAGGAGGTCGCGGCCGCGCGAGCGGCTGTGCGGGCGCTCCGGCCCGCTGAGCGCGAGGTCGTCGCGCTGTGCGTCTGGTCGGGGCTCAGCTACGCCGAGGCTGCGGAGGCGCTCGGCGTGCCGGTCGGCACGATCCGCTCCCGCCTCTCGCGCGCTAAGTCCCGATTGCAGGGTCTCGCCCGAGATGAGCTGCTCACCATTGGCCGCGCGACGGAACTTCCGGCGGTCAGCGGACAGGGAGTAAGTGACAGGAATCGTGCCGCGGGATCCGCGAAGGAGAGGCAGTGATGGACGCTCATCCGCCTGAGGACGAGCAAGGCATCGAGGTGAAGGCCGTCGCGCGGCTGCTCTCGCCGCCGCCCGTCCCGGAGCTCAACGACGATCGGCTTCGCGAATTGCGCCGCTGCGTGCAGGAGGAGATCCGCAGCCGCCGCCCGCGCCGCCGCCGGCGCCTGATCGCGGTAGCGGCGGCCCTCGGCGCGGCCGCCGCGGCAGTATTTGCCGGAGTCAGCCTTGGGACGGACTCCGCCTCTCACAGGCCGCTGCCGCAGGTGCTCCAGATGACGCCGCTCGATGGCAGCCCCATGCCCACCCCGACGCCATACCCGACGAACGCCGCCGGCCAGACCTACGGCGGCGCTCAGGAGGGCGCTGAGGCAGACCTGCAGTCGGTTGTCGCCAAGCGTGGCGAGAACGGCTACTGCTGGAGTAGCGACCTCAACGGGCCGATGTACCCGAGCCTGAACCTGGAGGAGGCGCGCTGGATGGCGCCGGTCTCGAGGCAGAGGAGGGCCATTCCCGTCTATAAGGCCGATGGCGTGACGCAGGTGGGCGTGTTCGGCGATGTCTCGGTGCCGCAACCTCCGGCCTGGCTCTTCGACAAGATGAAGGACATGGCAAGCCAGGCCGGCGACGCCAACGCCTGGGCGTGGTGGACGCTGACGACCGCCGAAAGTGCGGCGACCGCCACGGGGAACTCCACCGGGGGGATGGCCGACCGGGACCGCCCGGTCTACGTCGCCATCCTCCTCGGCGACTTCACCAAGTGGCTGTGGTCACTGCCGGAAGGCACGTCAGCGCCCGAGTACAGCTGGATCTACGAGGTGATCGACGCCGGCTCACGTGAGGACGACGTCAGCGGGGCCAGCGCCAAGCCGTTCGAGGCGGCCAAGGGTCTTGACCTGAACCTCGTGGGCCTGCGGGATCGCTTGAGGATGTGAGCGCCGGCCTCGGCCCGACCCTGCCGGGGGCACGCTTCTGCCGCTCCGCGCGCGTTTCCCGCAGATTTAGCAACTCATTAGCAACTCGTGGTATTCTTGCCGAGCCGCAGCAGAGGGAAATCCCTGCAAATCGGCACAATGCCCTCGTAGCTCAGTGGATAGAGCACAGGTTTCCTAAACCTGGTGTCGGCTGTTCGATCCAGCCCGGGGGCACCAGAAACTCCTGCATATGGGCCTGCGACGATGTTGGTCGTTGGCCCGATTCCTTCCGAATCGGCAAGACTGCCGACATTCTGCCGACGAGACTCCGCAGCATGGTCGAGCACGGGCCACCACACGCCGCGGTCATCAGAGCTCGATAGTGTCCCTAAGTTCTCGCCGTGTTGCCGTCCTTGGGTGGTGCTAATGTCCCTGTGAAGGCGGCGCGGCTTGTGCGGCCCGCCGATGGCCATGAGGAGGGTTGCCGTGCTTCCTGACGTACTCGCTGCGAACCTCAGGCTCGTCGTCTGCGGCACGGCCGCAGGCTCTCGCTCGGCCCAGCTCAATCATTACTATGCCGGCGACGGCAACAGGTTCTGGTCTTTGCTGGGGAAGCTTGGACTGACCCCACGTCGGCTTCTGCCGGAGGAGGCGGATTTGCTTCTAACGTTCGGCATTGGTCTCACCGACCTCGTACAGGGACAGTCGGGAGCCGACAGCGAGATCGACTTCAGCCGCACCGGCGCCGCCTCGCTCACGTGGAAGGTGCTCGCTCTCCAGCCCCGGGTCCTGTGCTTCAACGGGAAGCGAGCGGCGCAGGAGTACCTCCAGTCGAAATCGGTGGATTACGGATTGCAGCCGGGGCGCATCGGCTCGACGCGCCTGTTCGTCGCCCCGTCCACAAGCACCGCCGCCAACCGATCGTGGGACGCCGCTTACTGGCGGGAGCTAGCGGACTTGGTGGCGACGCCCGAACCCTGATGACGGAAGAGAGGAGGATCAGTTGACCCCATCGCACTCACAGCAGCCGAGCGAGACCTCTGGGATCAGATCTACTTCCCTCCCCGTGGTGGCTTCTTCGACCGTGACCGGATCGCGGCTTCGATCGAGCCCGCCTACGAGCTTGCCTGCAGCGTTCTTGAGCGCGAGGCGATCTCGGCCGTTCGCTGGCGTTACTTCACGGATCCTGAGCTCAACGTTGGAGGCCACGGCAAATCGCGACTGCAGGTCTTCGAACGAAACGGGACACGCGGGGACGCAGTTCTCAAGCATCCACACTTCCACAAGTACCTACGTTACTTCATCCTCGGGCCCGATCTGCCGGCAGCCTCTATCGCGGCATTCAGTGCTCTGCTCGACGAATGCGCACCCGTTACGTCTGGCGATGTCGATGGGTTCTGCGAGCTCGCCCGACGAGAAGTCAGAAGCAGGCGACTCGACCGACGGCTCGCGGCCGAGGAGTTCTTCAAGCTGGCCCTCGAGTCCGGGCTTGACGAGGGCACATCACGCATCATCCGAGACAGTGTGATGGAGATGCGTAGTGCGAAATAGTGAGCGCGGGTCGTGCACGGGACAACATAGTTCGGCCATGTCGAAGGAGGTCAGATGAACGATGACAAGCTCAGCCGACAGGTGAGGCTGCACTGTCCCACGTGCGGTTCCGATCAGTTCTCGTACTCTGAGGAGGAAGACGACGGCGGCTCAATCGTGACGTGCGCCGGGTGCGGGCGTCAGCTGACTCGCGATGAGCTGATCCACGAGAATTCCGAGAACCTGGAAGCCCACGCTGTAGAGATCGCCAACGAGGCCGTCAGTGAATCTGTGAAGCAGCTCAACAAGTCCCTCCGGGATGCCTTCAAGGGCAACAAGAACATCGAGTTCAAGTAGATGGGCGCTGGCGACGTCTTCGCAGGGCTTGCGCTGCTGCTCTCGATCTACGCGACCGTGATGACTGTGCGGTTCAACAGACGGCAGAAGTCGCTCATCGAGAGCCAGGATCTCCTCAACAAGCGGCTTCTCGCTCGCGAGGATGATCAAGCCAAGGCCGATAGGCAAGCGGACCTCGGTGCGAACTTCATCAAGCTCGGCAGCAGCAACTGGAGACTCAAAGTCTTCAACAAGGGCAGGGCAGCTGCCCGAAACGTGACCATCAGCTTTCCAGAGGGTCAGGACTGCTTCGTCCCGTCCGATATCGATTCGAAGTTCCCTTTGGAAGTGCTCGAACCGATGCAGAGCGTTGAGCTGATTGCGGCCATCGATCAAGGCTCCAAGAGCAAGTACGCGATCGCCTTGTCTTGGGCGGATGACTTCCAGGAATCCAACAACAAGACTGTGTATCCAACCCTCTAGCGAGTCGAGGAGTCCCGACGGCTGGGTCACCACGACGCAAGGGTCCTAATGACGGGGCTAGCTGCTTGCGAACACCAATCCCGCGATTAGCGCCGCCGCCTCCTCCTGCAGCGCCGGAATGGCGTGCGAGTAGGTGTCGAGGGTGATCGAGATGGTCGCGTGGCCGAGGCGCTCGGAGACGACCTTCGGGTGGATGCCGGCCTGCAGGGCCAGGGTGGCGTGCGTGTGGCGCAGGTCGTGCAGGCGGATCGGCGGCAGCAGCGACAGCTTCACGGCCTGACGGAAGTAGCGGCTGACGCTCTCCGGGTCGAGGGCCTCTCCGTTTTCCAGCGTGAAGACAAGGCCGCTCTCGACCCAGGCCTCGTCCCACTCCTGCTGTTCGTCGAGCTGCCGCGCCGCCTGCGCCTTCAAGACCTCCACGGTGCCCGGGTCGAGGGCGATCACGCGGCGTCCCTTGATGGTCTTGGGCTCGCTGACGATCACCTCGCGGCCACTGGGAATGAGGGCGCGACGCACCGCGAGGCGCGCGTTCTCGAGGTCGACGTCACTCCAGCGCAGGCCGATGGCCTCGCCCCTGCGCATGCCGGTCATGGCGATCGTGTGCCAGAGGGGGGAGAGGCGCTCATCAGCAATTGCATCCAGGAATGCCCTGAGCTGCTCCTTGGTCCAGGTCCGCATCTCTCTGCTGCCATCGCCCTTCTTGCGCGGCGGGTCGGCAGCATCAAGCGGATTCCTCGAGATGTGGCCCCACCTGACGGCGTCCTTGCAGGCCTTGTGCAGGCAGGCATGGACGTGATGGATGGTCATCGTAGAGAGGCCCGTCTTGCCATCCTTGCGCCCGCTCTCAGCGAGCTTCGCGTAGAGGGCGTTGACCTGAGAGCCGCTGAGCTTCTGCAGCTTGACCGTGCCGATGTGGGGCACGATGTGGCAGTCGACGTGCTGCACGTAGGAGTTGTAGGTACTGGGCCTGATCGTGGCTTTGACCGCCGGCAGCCATTCCTTCTTCAGGTAGTCCTTGACCGAAGCCCTGGTCGGGGCGCTGTAGTTGTGCTGCTCGACGGCCACCAGGAGCTTGTTCATCGCCGCCTGGCATTCCTTCTGCGTGGCGAAGCCGGACTTGGTCTCGCGGCGGCGCTCCTCGGTCTCTGTCAGGGATTCGCCACATTTAGGGCAGACCTCTTTTGGACGCCTCTCGATCCAGACCCTCTTGTTGCACGCAGTGCAGCGTTGCGCCGCCGCCAGTCCGACATCGACGATGTACTCCCAGGAGCCGGGCTCGCCGCGCTTTCTGACGTGACCTCTCACGAGTTCTCCTCTCGCTCAGCGTCACGTCGGCGTTGCTCACGCTTGTGGTAGGTGTAGCGGCACGTCGATGAGCAGAATTTGGCCTGGTGAGCGCTTGAGAGGAAGACGCCTCGGCAGACGGGGCAGCGCATGGCACGCTGGCCCCCAGCGAGATCCTCAAGAATCATGGTGGCGAAGCAGCCGAGCAGTGATGTCCCACTCCATTCGAGGCGCACAGCACCGTTCTCTTCGAGGCGGCCGACGAGCGACGCGCCAATGGCGGCATCGTTGAGCTGCTGCAGGGCAAGGATCGCGTTGCGCTCCTGCCAGGGCTCCGTGGGAGGCCAGACCGAGAAGGCGGTGAGCGCATTCGCGAGATGCCAGCCGTAGCGCAGCAGCAGCCCGAGCGGCTCACCGTAGTCCGCCCAGAACCTGCTGCTCGCTGGCGAGGGGTACTCCCGCTGCTCGACCTCCTGCCTCGAGCGAGCGGGAAAGAAGGTCTTAAAGCGCCGGCCCAACGATGCGCGGACGACGTCGCCGCGTGGCCAGCTTCGGTAGGTCACCTCGGCTGCCTTGGCTGAGTCATACAGCATCGCGGGATCCACGGGGTCGCCGCGGCGGGCTGTGCGCAGCGGGTGCTCGTCCCCCACGCGGTGGTAGGTGAGCGACCAGTCACCGGAGACCCGGCGCACCTCCACCTGATAGGGCGTCAACTTACGCACGCCGCGCTTCTTGGAGTCGCTGAACTCCAGCTCGATCGGCGTCTCATGCCAGTGAGGCGCATTGCGGTAGAAGAGCGTCTCGTGTGGCAGGATGCCAAGTAGTCCGTTGTGACGCACCCACTGTTCAAGTTGCTGGCGCTCTCGCTTCGGCATGTCGAACCTGGCAGCGCCCAAGTTTGTTCGCTGTGCCATGCGTAGGAGCTGCTTGTAGGGACGCTGCTCTTCGCCCTGAGCCGCCCGGTCAGCCTCCCAAGGGTCGTAGAGTTCGAGCGTGGCCGTCGCCGCCGGACGAATCATCAGCAAGGGCGTCTTGCTGACCGTGTAGGCGGAGTAGCGCAGCCAGGGGCTGCTCAAACGTTCGCCACTCGGAGCTTCGGACTCGGTCATCGCACCGCCTTCTCGATTCCACCATCATGTCCATATCTGGGTCAACGCAATAACTCCAGAAATGCTGTGGACACAAGCATGCGCTCAGGGGACAATCATGTCAAGGACCACGCGCCACCAGTCGCCACGGTAGCGGTGTCAATGACACAGCGAAGGAAGGCGAGACGAACGTGAACACGAGCGACACCAGCACCGCACCGGCGAGCACGCCACGGAGTGCCCTCGAGGAACTACGCCGCCGAACCACCTGCAGCATTGACGAGGCCGCGCTCGTCTTGGGCATTGGCAGGAGCACGGCATATGCCGCTGCTCGCGAGGGCTCATTGCCGGTCCTTAGAGTGCGGCACCGGCTATTAGTGCCGACCGCCAAGCTGCTCGCCATGCTCGGCGTCGAGCCGGAGATCGAGGAGTAGGTCCGTGGACCTCGACCAGTTCCTCGCCGGCAGCGGCCTCAAAGGGTTGCGGAGAAGCCACGCCGGCTACCTTGCAGTCTGCCCGGCGCACGCGGATCACGCGCCCAGCCTGAGTATCAGCGCGGGCGACGACGGTCGCGTGCTGCTGCACTGCTGGGCGGGCTGCGAGACGCGCGACATCGTCGCCGCCCTGGGCCTGCAGTGGACCGACCTCTTCCCGGCGCGAGCCGGGCGCAGGCGCTGGCGATGAGCGCGCGGGGGCTCAGCCAGTACACGGTCACGCACGGGGACGGCAGCAAGGAGCTGCTGCCCATCGTCGCCAGCTACGACTACCGCGACGACGACGGCGAGGTTCTCTACACCGTGGGACGCACGGCCAAGGACAAGACCGGCGCCAAGCACTTTCCCGCCTGGCGAGCGGATCCGGCGGACCCCGCGAGATACGTGACCAACCTGCGCGGCGTCGCGAGAGTGCTCTTCCGCCAAGCGGAGGTGCGTGAGGCCGCGCACTCCGGTGAACGCATCTACGCGGGCGAAGGCGAGAAGGACGTCCTGCGCCTCGTCGAGGCCTTTGCCGTGTGCGCCACCACAAGCCCGCACGGCGCCGGCAAGTGGCGCGACGACTACAGCGCCGCGCTGCTTGGTGCCTCGCTGGTCGTCATCCTCCCCGATAACGATGAGCCTGGGCGCAAGCATGGCCGCGCAGTGGCTGACTCACTCAGCCGTGCCGCTGTGCCCTGCGTCATCATTGAGCTGCCCGCGCTGCCCGAGAAGGGTGACGTCAGCGACTGGATCGAGGCCGGCGGCACCTTGGAGGAGCTGGACAGCTTGGTGGCGGAGGCGCTCCTAACACGGTCACGCGAGCGGGAAGCCGCCTGTGCGCCGCAGACGCCGCTTGTGGGCTGCAACGAGCCTCTGAGCAAGCTCGGCGACGACGCTGATCTGCCAGCGATCGAGGCGGCGCTGCGCGCCGTAGTGGAGCGCTCGCTGAGCCTCGATGCGCTCGGTCGCGCGACCGTTCGCGAGGCCGCGATCAAGGAACTCAAACGTCTGCACGTGCAGAGCGGCGCGCGCCTGGTCGACGCCGCCTTGGGCGCAGTCTCGGGCGAGGATCCCGGAGTACCGGCCGGCGCCAACCGCATCGCCCTCGTCGATCCCGAGCCCTGGCCCGAGGCGGTCGACGGCGCGGCGCTTCTCGAGGCTGTTTGCGCGGTCTTCTCGCGCTTCATCGTACTGCCTCCTGGAGCCCTCGAAGCGATAGCCCTCTGGACCCTGTATGCGCACGCCCATGAGGCCTTCTTCGTCTCGCCGCGGCTGGCCCTCTACTCGCCGGAAAAGCGCTGCGGCAAGACGCATGCCCTGACCATCCTTGGCACCCTGGTACCGCGCCCCCTGCCGGCGAGCAACATCTCAGCTGCTGGCGTCTTCCGCACCATCGACAAGTACCGACCGACGCTGCTTCTCGATGAAGCGGAGACCTTCCTGCGCGACAACGAGGAGCTGCGCGGCATCCTCAACAGCGGGCATACCTGCGCCAACGCCTTCGTCGTGCGCCTGGTCGGCGAGCAGCACGAGCCGGTGGCCTTCTCGACTTTTGCGCCAATCGCCTTCGCGCTGATCGGCAAGCTGCCGAGTACGCTCGAGGACCGCTCCGTCGTGATCCCCATGCGCCGCCGCAGGCGCGATGAGGTGGTCGCACGTCTGCGCATCGACAAGCTCACGCAGTTCGTGCCCCTGCAGCGTCAGGCGGCGCGCTGGGCGGCCGACAACTTGGCGGCGCTGCGGGAGGCGGACCCCGAGGTGCCCGAGATGGGCAGCGACCGCGCCGCCGACAACTGGCGCCCCCTGCTGGCCATCGCCGATGCTGCTGGGGGGGCTTGGCCGCTGCGGGCTCGTCGGGCACTGCGACTGCTCCTCAGCGACGAGATCGGCGACGACAGCGCCGGCGTGCAGCTGCTCAGCGACGTCCGCGACCTGTTCGTGCGCAGGGGCGCGGAGCGACTCGCCTCGGAGGACGTGGCGCGTGAGCTCGCCGGGCTCGAGGAGCGCCCCTGGCCCGAGTGGCGGGCGGGTACGGCGATCACGGCGCCGCAGGTGGCGAAGCTGCTGAAGCCCTTCGCGGTGCGGCCGAAGCCCATGCGCATCGGCGCCGAGAAGACCAAGCGGGGCTACGAGCTGGGGGAGTTCGTGGATGCCTTCGCGCGCTACCTTCCGGAGGCAATGCCCGTAACGCCCGTAACATGCCTGCAAAACAGCGCTTTTACGGGCGTAACGGAGGCGCCCGCAGTTACGCCTGAGAAAGTGCCCATGTGCAGCGATGTTACGGCTGTTACGCAAGAATCCCTGGCGTGGAGCGACGAGCTGTGAACCGTGCCGCCGATCTGGTCGCCGATGCGCTCACGGTGGGGCTCTTGCTCTCCCGCCATGGGGAGCACATCCATGTCGACTCACCGCTCGGTCAGCCGCTGCCCGGCGATCTCCGCGAACGCCTTGCCGCGCATCGCGACGAGGTCCTCGCCTGGCTCGACTGGTGCGTGAGCGCCGATGCGCTGCTCCTCGAGTGCTCACAGCGCCTCGCAACCCGCGTGCCCATGGGCTGTTCGCTCGACGATGACCAGTGGTCGGCGGCAGAGGAGGCGCTTGCCGAAGCACATCGCTCGCAGGACCCAGAGGTCCTGCGGGACGCGCTGGCGCGCTACGAACGCTTCGCCCTGGCCAAGTTCTCTGCCTACGAGAGAGGGGTCCGATGACGTCTCACACTGAGAGCAAGCTCACCGTCGCCTGGTGGCCAACCGACAAACCGCTGCCGTACGGGCGCAACCCGCGGGTGGCGCCGGAGGCCGCGATCGCCAAGGTCGCCGGCTCGCTGACCGAGTTCGGCTGGCGCCAGCCGATCGTCGTCGACGCTGACGGCGTCATCGTCGTCGGCCACACGAGGCTTCTGGCGGCGCAGAAGCTCGGCCTCGAGACTGTGCCCGTGCACGTGGCCACCGACCTCTCGCCAGAGCAAGTGAAGGCCTATCGCCTGATGGACAACCGCTCGGCGCAGGAGACCTCCTGGGACCTCGAGCTGCTACCGCTCGAGCTGGCCGACCTGGCTGAGTTCGAGTTCGACCTCGCGCTCACCGGCTTCGAACCCGACGAGCTGGCCGCCTTCCTCGCCGAGGAGACCGAGGGGCTCACCGATCCCGACGCGGTGCCCGAGCCACCGGATGAGCCGGTGAGCCAGAGCGGCGACCTCTACCTACTTGGCGAGCATCGCCTGCTCTGCGGCGATGCCACCAACCCGGACGACGTGACCAGGTTGATGGCGGGGAAGAGGGCCAGCCTGATGGCCACGGACCCACCCTACTTGGTCGACTACGCGGGCGGTCAGCACCCATCGAGCGAGGCCAACGGCGGCGCCGAGAACAAGGACAAGCACTGGGACACCTACATCGACCACGAGCACAGCGTCGCCTTCTACGTCGAGTTCCTGCGCTGCGCCCTCGACCACGCCCTGACTGATCATGCCGCGATCTACCAGTGGTTCGGCATCATGCGCACAGAGGTCATCTGGGCGGCTTGGAGAGAGGTCGGCTTGCTGCCCCACCAGGTGCTGATCTGGAAGAAGACCAGGTCCGTGCTGACCTACAGCCACTTCATGTGGAACTTCGAACCGATGATCTACGGCTGGCGCCAGGGCCATATGCCGAAGCTGAAGCCGCCCGCTGATGCCAAAGCGGTCTGGGAGATCGGCAGTGCCATTGAAGACGGCGCCAGTGGCATCCACCCGACGCAGAAGCCCGTCGAGACGATCAGGCGCCCAATCAGCTACCACACGCGGTCCGGCGGGCTCCTCTACGAGCCCTTCTCAGGATCCGGCACCGCCCTGATCGCCGCCGAGGAGATGGGGCGCACCTGCTACGCGATGGAACAGGCGCCGCAGTTCGTTGACGTGGCCGTCGCCAGGTGGGAGTCGTTCACGGGCAGGAAGGCGGAGCGTGGCTAAGGCGCGCCGCAGACGCGCCAACCGCGCCGAGCGTGAGCGGCGCCTCGCCGAGCTCTGCGATCTCCTGGCGACGCGCGCTCCCGAGCGCGCCGTGGTGCGCGCCGCCTGCGAGAAATGGGGCCTCGGGGAACGCGCCGCGCAGAAGTACGTGGCCGACGCCCGCGATCGCCTGCGCGGCAGTGCCGAGTTCGACCGCCGCGTGGAGCTCGGCCTGGCGCTCGCCAGCTACAAGTTCCTCTACCATCGCCAGCTCAAGGCCGGTGACCTGCGGAATGCGCGTACCACCCTCGACAGGCTGGTCGCTCTGCTGGGGCTGGCTGTCCCCGCCCGGGAGCGGCCACTCACCCTGGAAGCGATCGACGCCGAGATCGCCCGCCTCGAGGCGGAGATCGCGGCACGCGAGGAGCAGGTGCCGTGAAGCGTCGTCGTCGTGCGGACGTTGCCGAGCTGCGGACCCGCCTCACGCGCCTGCGTGAGACCGCCTCCTGGCTGACGAACCACGCCGGCATCGGCGGCGAGCTGCGTCTCATCCTGGCCGCGCATGGCTCTCCCAGCTGGCCGCCGGCCGAGGACCTCTCCTGGCGCAGCTGGGTCGAGCGCCACGGTGATGATGAGGCGCTCGGGCTGGTCGCCGCGATCGACGATCTGCTCGAGGAGATGCTCGCCCGGGCCAAGGCTGGCGAGGGAACGACCTAAACAGGCCCCCGGAGGTGCCCTGCGCCGGCGCCCAGCTGCCCCGATCGTGCCCAAAAGCGCGAGACAAGGCCGTTTTAGTTCGCCTTAGTTCGCATTGGGACCCCCTCGCTAGGCTCAAACGGTGTCAAAAGCAGGCCGATATGCCTGCCGAAAAAGCGCAAATACGAACTAAGCGCACGAAAGTCGCCCTGCAGCTCGTCGGCAGCCCGTCGGCGAGCTGGCCCTGTGCAGCGGGTTGTGGCCACGTACATGAACGGGTGACCTGTGACTCAAGGCATCCCACGAGACCTTGTCTACTCAGGCTCTGTCGCTTGCGGCGAGGAAGGCGCGTCTGCCCGTCGCCCGCGGCCGTGCGTCGCCTAGGAGCTCTCCTCAGTG
>Ga0209585_10000789_pt1 | contig 12359 bp, 15 predicted proteins | sample NGEPerone_FD_185491 | JGI IMG/M metagenome (GOLD analysis project Ga0209585, IMG submission 185491) | Arctic peat soil microbial communities from the Barrow Environmental Observatory site, Barrow, Alaska, USA - NGEE Permafrost154B-one... | ecosystem: Environmental > Terrestrial > Soil >... | reverse complement strand
GAGATCAGCACACCGGCGCCGAAGGCCATCACTGTGGCGATCACGTGCGGCCGCGGGCGGGTGGTCCAGCCGACCAGGGCGCCCACCACGAGCGCCCCTCCGGCGACCATTCCCCACGCGGCCGCCAGGCCCCATCCAGTCACGTCGGTCTCCCGTTCTCTGCGAGGGCGCCGGTTCCTCGTCGGGTCAGCCGTGCCGCGAACCGTGCCGCGCACCCGGTGACCCAGTACTGAGCCGCCAGGAGGGCGGCGCCACCGACCACGACGAGCCCGACCACCATGGGAGTGGTCACCTCGAACGGCAGGGCGAGCATGCCCTCGAGGTCCGCAGCTGTCGAGGGGCTGGCCAGGGCAAGGGCCGCCGAGGCAACACAGAAGAACGCGAGCCAGCCGACCGTCATCCGGCGCGTCGCCCGGATGCCGTGCCCGCCGCGCGCGGCGAAGGCCCCGGCCACCGCGCCGAGGGCGAGCTGGGGGACCGGGACGGCCATGAACATGCCGAAGACGAGCACCGAGCAGAACCCGTACAGCCCGACCAGCACCGGGCCGGGGAGCGAGTACCCGCGAAGGAGCAGGCGTGGCAGGAGCGCGACGTCGACCAGCAGGCCGGTGGCCAGGCCGGCCAGCGCCGCGACCACGATGGCTGGGCCGGTCACGAACGGCAGGCTCAGCCACCAGCCGGCCAGGAACAGGACGACGGGCGCGACGGCGCCGTAGAGGATGCCGAGCAGAACGCGGTCGGCTGTGGTCAGCGGCGCGCGCGCCAGGTCCGTTGATGGCTGATCACTCGGTGCCCGCACGTCCCGCCTCCCCAAGCTCGTCGCGCTCCGACCGTAGGACGTGCTGCCGCCGGCCCGCAGTCGGTCCGGTGTGCGTTCGGTGCACGTTGGGCACCAGGAAGGCGCCCGGCCCGCTCAGCCCGACCAGTCCTGGATCGCCAGACCGTCCACCCGTGCGAACTCTCCGATGTTGCCCGTGACCAGGGTCAGTCCCCGGGCGACCGCCTGACCGGCGATGAGCACGTCGAACGGTCCGATCGGGCGCCCCGCGGCGGCCAGGTGGGCGCGGATCCGGCCGGCCTCCCGGGCGTCCTCGCGGCTCAGCTCGACCACCGGCAGGCCGATCTCCTCGACCAGCGCGAGGTTCGCCTCCGTTCGAGCGCTCCGGTACGCGCCGTAGTACAGCTCGTGCATCACCACAGCCGGGACCCCGACCTCCTCCGGCGAGAGCCCGCGGAGGTGGGACTCGACGGCGGAGCTTGGCCCGCGGAGCACCTGGACGAGGGCGCTGGTGTCCAGCAGGTACCTCACCGGAACGCCTCCTCGGCGTCGGAGCGCTCCGGCATGGCGACGGGCTCGAGGGCGTGCTCCTCGGCGTCGGGGTCCATCCCGCCAGCTGCGTGCAGGCGGTCGATCCAGACCCAGTCCACGCGCACCGGCTCGATGACGAGTGCCGAGCCGACCTGGCGGATGGTGGCTTCCTCGCCGGGCAGCCGGAACTGCTTGGGGATCCGGACGGCCTGCGAGCGTCCGGACCAGAAGATCTTGGTCCGCGTCACCGGTGCTCCTGTGCTGTATAGCAGTGATATACAGCAAGCATACCCGGCGGCGTCGGCTTCCTACTCCTCGACGGGCGTGAGCACGAGGACCGGGATCTGCCGCGTGGTCCGTGTCTGGTAGCTCGCGTAGTCCTGCCAGACGGCGCAGGCGCGCTCCCACCACAGGTCGCGCTCGGTGCCGGTGACCTCGCGCGCGGCGTAGTCGCGCTTGACCGGGCCGTCCTGCAGCTCCACCTGCGGGTGGGCGACCACGTTGTGGTACCAGACCGGGTGCTTCGGCGCCCCGCCCATGGAGGCGACGACGGCGTACTCGCCGTCGTGCTCGACGCGCATCAGGGGCGTCTTGCGAAGCCTGCCGGTCTTGGCGCCGATCGAGGTGAGCACGATGATCGGCACGCCGTTCAGCGCGTTGGCCTCGGTGCCCCCGGAGGCCTCGAATCGGTCGACCTGGTTGCGTGAGCGGTCGGACGGGCTGGGTGCGTACTCACCGGAGAGGGGCATGTCGGGGCAACGGCGTGGGGCAGATCGGCATTCCCGCGGACGGTCGACGAGGGGGTGCTGGGCACCGCACCCACGGCGCTGACCGGCACAAACACGGTCGCGCAGGCCCGTGGTGGGCCGTCCGGGTGAAGTTCGCCACCCGATCGTGTCGCGGACTTGACCTTGGTCGCGGATGCGCCGGTATGGCCCAAAGTGCGTCAACCCCCGGGCGCACCCCCCTCCGGCTCGGGAGCCCCGTCATGGCCACCATCTCAGCGTCGCGCCCGTCGTTCTTTCGCTCCCTGGGTGTGACGGCCGTCCTGGCGCTCGCCCTTGTCGGTGTGGTGCCTGGTGCGGCGCAGGCCGCAGGCGAGATCCCCGGCGGCACGACGCCCGGTTCGGCGGTCGCGCTGCCGATCCCCGGCCTGAACGGTTCGTTCGGCGCGACGAACGTCGGCATGCCGGGCGTCGCCTGGTACACGTTCACCCCCTCCGCCTCGGGACCGTTGTCCGTCACGACCTCCTCGAGCTCTTACGACACCACACTCGAGCTGTGGACGTCGGCCGGCCAGTTCCTGACCATGAACGACGACTACCCCACCTGCTGCAACTCGCGGGTGGACGCGCAGCTCGTCGGCGGGACGACCTACCTGCTCGGGCTGGGTGGCTGGGTCGGCGACCAAGGCACGACGATGATCACGGCGACGTTCATCCCGCAGCCGCCGACGGCCCCGCAGGACCTGCAGGTCGTCGCAGGGGACACGACAGCTGTCGTCACGTGGAACCCGCCGCTCGACCCGGCCGGTGACCTGCTGAGCTACACGCTGCTCTGTACGCCCGACGGTGGCACTGAGGCGGCGTGCGGCCAGAACCTCGCGCCGGCGCCCGGTGAGTCGCCGGCCACGTCGTTCACCTTCACCGGCCTGACCAACGGTGCCACGTACAGCGTGCGGGTCATCGCGGAGAACATCGTCGGGTACTCCGCACCGTCGGGGTCCGCGACGGTCACCCCGCAGGCGCCGTCGGTGACGACGGTCTGGACCGAGCCGACGCCCCTGGTGAGCGGCGACCCCTTCGACGTGGTCATCCAGGTGACGTCGCACGACGTCGCCGTGCCGGACGGGACCATCGACGTGGCCATCGACGGCACGCCGTACCCGGACGTCCCCCTGGTGGGTGGGCTCGCGACGGTGTCCATGCCGGCGCACCTGGCTGGCTTCGTGCCGGTCGAGGTGACCTACGCCGGGACGGCCGCGATCCTGTCGGGCGGGACCGATGTGGCGTTCGAGGTGGCCAAGCGCAGCCAGACCGTTGACTTCACCGCGCTGCCGGCCGGCCTGACGTACGCGGGCGACCCGGTGACGTTGGTGGCGTCCGCCACCTTTGGCATGTCGGTGACGTTCTCCGCGTCGGGCGCCTGCACCGTCGACGGTGACGTGCTCACGCTCAGCGGCGTGGGTGACTGCACGGTGACCGCAGCGCAGGCCGGTGACTCCGAGACCGAGCCGGCGTCGGCCAGCCAGACGGTGTCCGTTGGCCTGCGCCCGCAGGTGCTCACCCTCGACGAGCTGGCTCCCATGGTCTACGGCCAGACGCCGGTGGCCATCATGGCGATCTCGAGCGTCGGCCTGCCGGTGACAGTGGTGGCCGAGGGCGCGTGCGCCCTGGTCGACGACGAGCTGACCACGACGGGCATCGGTGACTGCGTCGTGACCGCGACGCAGGCCGGCGACGCCCTGAACGCCCCGGCCGAGACCGTGGTGCGCACGGCCGTCGTGGTCAAGCGGCCGGACACGATCACTCTGTCGACGTTCCCGGCCCTGGTCCGGGGCAACGCGTCGATCCCGGTGACCGCAACCTCGCTGTACGACCTGCCGGTGACGATCGTTGGCACGGGTGCCTGCACGTTCTCCGGCGGGTTCGTCTCCATGGTGGACGTCGGCACCTGCATGGTGACCGCGACGTCGGACGGCGATGAGGTCACCGAGCCTGCCTCGGCGGCAACGTCCGCGACGGTCGTCGCCGAGCCGGCGTCGGTGTTCGCCCAGATCGTCGGCCAGGTAGGTGACGCGGCGACCTCCGCGAGCGGCCGGGCGTCCGGCACCTGGCTGCGGCCGGGCACGGCGCTGATCCTGACTGTGTACTCGGCGCCGCAGAGCGTCGGCTCGATCCTGGCCCGCCTGGACGGCACCGCGATGGCGACCGGGACCCTGCCGGCCCTTGCCGAGGGCACCCACCACCTGGTGGCCCGCGGCACGGCGCTGGACGGGACGGTGGTGGAGGACTCGCTGGCCTTCGGGGTGGACGAGGACGGGATCATCGTCTGGATCGGCACGGCGCCGAGGCTGGCCGCCACCGGCGCCGACGTCCAGGAGGCGGGCATGCTCGCGGTGCTCTGGCTGATCACCGGCGCGAGCCTGCTGGTCATCCGGCGGCGGTTCGTGCTGCGGCGCGGGACTGTCCTGGCGTAGCGCTCAGTCCCACCACAGCGCTCAGTCCCACCACAGCGCTCAGTCCCACCACAGCGACCAGCACGGCTCGTTGGGTCGCCACGGGTTGATCCGCGGCGTGATCTCGTGCGGGCGGCAGCGGGCGTCGTCGATGCCCAGGTCGTGCTGGACGAGCTCCCACAGCTCGTCGCACTGGCAGTCGGCGTGGTGCCCGGGCGTGATGTCCAGATCGGGCGCACCGTACACGTCGACGCCCTCGGCGGTGATCCGCTCGTCGCGGCGGGCTGGGCCGATCAGGTAGCCGTGCACCTCCACGTCGTCGGGGTGGGCGACGGCGGCTAAGAGCAGGGTGCCAAGGGTCGGCCCGTCGTTCTGCCGGTCCTCGAGCTGGATCGGCGTGAGCCGGTCGAGCAGGTCCGCGGCGGCAGCCGCATCCAGGCCGGCGTACCGGGCGAGGTCGGCGTCGTCGTCGGGTGAGTGGGTGAGGAAGGGTTGCACGATGTCGGGCACGTCCGCCCGGAGCAGCCAGCCGCGCTTCTCGCCCAGGTCGGTGCTGAGCGGCGCGGCGGCGTCCGACAGGACGCACACCAGCTGGTCGGAGTAACGGGCGCGGAGGGTGGGTTCGGGCATGGCTGTCCTTGTCGGCCGGGGGATGGCGCGACCAGCATCGGGCGGGGAGCGCCGCCGAGGGCGTCCGGGCCGTCGGGCCTGTGGGACGCCGTCGTGCGTTGCGCGGCTGTGGATCACCGCCTGGCGCACGCGACCCGAAACCGCCCACACCGGGCCGGCCCTGCCTAGAGTGCACGGCATGACTGTTCTGGTGGTCCATGGGTCCAAGCGCGGCGGCACCGCGGGTCTCGCCGAGTCGATCGGCCAGGCCCTGCGCGACCTCGGGCACGACGTGCGGGTGGAACCCGCCGCGAAGGCGCGGCAGCTGGCGGGGGTCGAGGCGGCGGTCGTCGCGGGCGGCCTGTACGCGAACCGGTGGCACCGGGACGCGCGAGCGTTCGTTGCGCGCAACCGGAAGGCCCTGGCCGTCATCCCGGTCTGGCTGGTCGCGTCCGGCCCGCTGGACGAGACCGCCGACGCCGGCACGCTGCCACCCGTTCCGCAGGTGGCCGCACTGGTCGCGATGATCGGCGCGCGCGGCGCGGTGACCTTCGGTGGCTTCCTGTCGCCGGACGCCTCGGGCTTCCCGGCCAGCGCGATGGCCAAGACGAAGGCCGGCGACTGGCGCAACGAGGGCCGGATCCGGGCGTGGGCCGGCCAGGTGCACGAGGCGCTGGTGGGCTGACCTCAACTCCGGGGGCGTAGATGCCAGGTCGCCGCGTCGTCGGGCTGATCGCCTGGCCGCTGCTGTCCCTGGTAGTGGCGGTGCTGCTGGGGTGGGCGCTCGGGGCGGCGGTGGACGCGTGGGTCCAGCCGGACGGTGTGCGCGAGCCGGGCCCGGAGACTCTCCTGTTCGTGGCCGCCTTCCCGATCATCATCGGGCTCGGCGCGCTGATCCAGAGCCTGGGGTGGCTGGTCGGTGCGGCCGTCGGCGGCTTGACCTGGACGATCGGCCTGATCTGGGGCGCGCACCGGCTGCTTCCCGAACGACGCCGCGGCGTCCCGGTCGTGCTCGCTGTCGTCCTGGCCGTTGCCGGCTCCGCGATCGGGATCGTTGCGCTGGGCGCACCCGACGGAGGCATCCCGCCGCTCGGTGCGATCCGGGCGCTGGTGCTCGGGGTCTTCGTGGTCGCCGGCCTGGTCTTCCCGGTGTGGGCTGTGCGCGCCGACGACGTGCCTGCCGACGACGTGCCTGCCGACGACGTGCCTGCCGACGCACCGCCGGACGGTACGCGCCGCCTGGCGGAGTGGATGTCGGGAGGCTGAGCGGGTGCGGCGCCCCCAAGCCCAGCGCACCTCCCCCGCGAATGGCCTACACGGCGGCCCGTTTGCTGGTAGGTGTACAGGATGGTCCAGCAGGTCGTCCCCGCCGTACAGGGCGACGGGTCGACGGAACCGGCAGCAGCGCCGTCGGGTTTGGCGGAGCCGGCAGCAGCACCGTCGAGCCCGTCGCGTCGCGCCCGGCCGCACTGGCGCCGGGAGGTGCTCCTGCTGGTCGTGCTCTACCTGCTCTACGGGGCGGTCCGTAACCTGGCGCCCGACCAGGTGGTCGAGGCCCAGCGCAACGCGCGCGCGATCCTCGGCGCCGAGCGCCTGCTCGGGATGGACGTCGAGCGGACGATCAACCTCGCCGGGGCGGCCCTGCCCTGGCTCGCGATCCCGGCCAACTACTACTACGCCACGATGCACATGGCGGTGACGGCGGCGGTGCTGGTCTGGCTCTACCGGCGGCGGCCCGCCCACTACGCGCGCGCCCGCGCCGTCCTGCTGACGATGACCCTGATGGCGCTGGTCTGCTACTGGCTGTACCCGCTGGCTCCGCCCCGGCTGATGACGGGCGGCGGGTACATCGACACGGGGCGCGTGTTCACCCTGTGGGGCGTCACGCCGTCGGACGACCTGGTCGCGTTGTCCAACCAGTACGCCGCGATGCCGTCCATGCACGTGGGCTGGGCGCTGTGGTGCGGGGTGGCCGTCGTGATGCTCGCGCAGCGCCGCGCCGTGCGCGTGCTCGGCGCCCTCTACCCCGTCCTGACGCTCGCCGTCGTGGTCGTGACGGGAAACCACTTCGTGCTCGATGCCGCCGCCGCGGTGGTGTTCTTCGCCCTTGCGTCGGTGATCGTGGCCGCCGCCATGGGCCGGATGGCCCTGGGTGCGCTGCGTCGGGGCGTGGCGGAGCGGGCGGACGGCGTCGTGGTGGAGCGGGCGGACGGCGTCGTGCCCGAGCTGGCCGTCGATGTCGGGGCCGATGTCGCGGCCGACGTCGGCGCGCGGGAGTAGTCCGACCGCCCGTGGCGTTGGCATCACCATGGACATCGATGACATCCCGCTCACCACGATCGACGGCGAGCGCACCTCCCTCGCGGAGTACGCCGACAAGGTCAAGCTGATCGTCAACGTGGCGTCGCGGTGTGGGCACACGCCGCAGTACGCCGCGCTGGAGAAGCTGCACCAGACCTACGGGGACCGCGGCTTCACGGTGCTGGGCTTCCCGAGCGGGCAGTTCCTGCAGGAGCTGGGCAGCGCCGAGGAGATCAAGGAGTTCGGCTCGCTGAACTACGGGGTGACGTTCCCGATGTTCGAGAAGCTCAGGGTGAACGGGCGCGCGCGGCACCCCTTGTTCGCCGAGCTGACGCAGGTGCCCGACGCCGGCGGCAAGGCCGGCCGGGTCGCCTGGAACTTCGAGAAGTTCCTGGTCACGCCCGCGGGTGAGGCGCACCGGTTCCGGACGAAGGTCGAGCCGGATGATCCGGAGATCGTGCGACTGATCGAGGCGGCGCTGCCCGGCCTGAGTTGACGGCGGCCTGGGTCGGTCGCGAACCGACGTCGAGTGGAGCGAACCGACGTCGAGTGGAGCGAAGCGGAACGACACGCCGGCGTGTCGTTGCCGGATCGCTCCACTCTGTGAGGTGCGGCTCAATCGACGACGACGATGTCCAGCTGCCGCGCGGCGGCTGCCACGCGTTGGTCGAAGGTGGCCACGGCACCGCCGACGGTCTGCGCGGCGTGCAGGACGCAGCACTCCGGCATCCGCGGGCCCGTGGTGGCGCGCAGGTCGGCGAGCGTGGCGGCGTCGTCGGGCAGCAGCGGGACGCGGGTGATGTGCAGGGCGTCGAGCACCTCGTCGACGACGTGCCCTCGCCGGTCGCGGGCCGGTCCCACCATCACCTCCGCCACGGTGAGCACGCTCGCGGCCAGGTCGTGCGGGAGCACGACGTCGTGCCGCTGCTTGCCGCCTATGGGCGGGACGTCGCCGGCGCCGTGCAGATCTACGACCCGGATCGCCCGGGCGAGTCCGGATCCCCGCATGCCAACCCGCTGGGCGACGGCGGCGTCGGGCGACTGCTGCGCGGCGTCCGGGCGCAACCGCTGGGCAACGCACCGGTCACCGGGAAGTCCTCCCTTGCGGGCGTGCAGGAGAAGGTGGTCGTCGCGCGGCTCGACGGTGCGCGGCACCAGGTCCACGACGGGTACCCGTCCACGCACATCATCAAGCTGACGCCTCCCGAGCATCCGACGCTGATCTTCGACGAGGAGTACGGCACGCGGATCGCGTGCCTGCTCGGCCTGACCGACCGCCCGGCGTGGCCGGCCGACTTCGACGGCGTCCCCGGTCTGGTGATCGAGCGCTACGACCGATCCGACGGCGGCCGCATCCACCAGGAGGGCTTCAACCAGGTGCTCGGGGCGCGCGGCGACCAGAAGTACCAGGCGATCGGCGGACAGGTGAGTCTGCGGCGCATCGCGCAGGTGTTCGCGGCGCGCGGTGATGGTGCCGGGCTCGGGCGGCTGCTCGACCAGCTCACCGTCGCCGTCGCCGTCGGGAACCTGGACTGGCACGCGAAGAACGTCTCCCTGCTGCACCCGCTGGACGGCCCGGCGGAGCTCGCGCCCGCCTACGACGTCGTGGCGCTGCGGCACCAGCCCAACGACGGCGCGATGGCGCTGGCCGTCAACGGCAGGTATGCGCACGCGTCGCTCACGGTCGACGACATCGCGGCGGAGGCGCGGTCGTGGGGGGTGCGGGATGCGGGCACGCGGGTCCTGGACCTGCTCGAGCGGGTGCGCGCGGTTGCTGCCGAGGAGGAGCCGGACGAGCGGGCGCACCCCGTGGTGGCCGGTCAGATCCGCGGGTTCGTCGCGAACCTGTTGGGCGGTAGGCCGGCGGGCTAGGGAGCTGCCCGGGTGGCCGGCCAGGGCCGCGATCACGATGCGGGCCTCGGCGGCTCAGCCCAGCCCCAGCCTCTCGAATCCGACGACGGCGAGCCCGGCTGTCGTCGCGACCAGCAAAAGGAACCCGCCGACGGCAGCGATGATCCCCAGGCACAGGTCGCGGGTGGGGTGACGGCTCGGGCAGCACACCCCGACCACGCCGAGAACGAGGGCAGCGGTCCCCGCTCCGAAGGCGAAGGTCAGCACGGTCGAGACCCAGGGGATCGGCAGGCACAGTGCGACAACGGCGGTCACGACGAGCGCCAGGCCGGTGACCGTCAGGACAAGGGAGTCGGAGGAGGGAGACCCGGCGATGCCGCGGCGCGGCGGTGCGGACGGTTGCGGCGGTGCCGGAGGCGCGAGTGCGGACGGTTGCGGCGGTGTGGAAGTTTGCGGCGGCACCGGGGGCTCGAGCGCAGGCGGCTCCGGGACCGGCGCGTCGGGCTGCTCGAGCGTCGAGCCTGCGATGGTCGGGCACACGCCGGACTCCCCTCGGTTGGTTGCGGGTGACGCTACGAGCGCGCGCAACCTCGCTCGGGAACGGCCCGCCGAGCGTGTGGGCGGGCGCGATGGGCCGGGCCCTGTGGGCTCACCAGTGCCCGGGGGCAGCCCTGCCGCGCGTGTCAGGGGCCGAGGAGCGCAGCGGGCACGACCGCGATGCCGTCGTCGCGGCGGTATGCGCCCGGGCCCGTCGTGACCACGACGGCGTCGAGCAGCTCGTCACCGAGACGGTCGCGCAGCCACCGCAGATGCGCCACGTCGTGGTCGTCCACCGTCGGTGCCAGCTTGACCTCGAGAGCGAGGACCGCGCCGTCGTCCCTGGTGACCACCAGGTCGATCTCATGGTCCCCGCGGGGGGTGCGGAGGTGGCTGACGCGACCGCCGGCCGCGTCAGCATGGACGCGGACGCACAACGTGACGAGGGACTCAAAGAGCGCGCCGAGGAGCGTCCCTTCGCGAGGGCCCGAACTGCCCGGGCGAGGGGTGGCCACGAGGGCCCGAGCGTCGGCGCCGAGAATTCTGGCCGCCAGAGCGGGGTCGGCGAGGTGGTGCTTGGGTGCTTGCGACAGGCTGAGCAGGCGGTTGCGACTCCCGGTCCAAGCGGGCAGCTCGTCCAGCACCCACATCCGGGCAAGGGTGTCTCGGTAGGCGATCGTCGTCGTCTTGGCCGGCTTGTCGGACTGCCCGGCGGTCGCCGCGTCGAGCAGGGAGTTGTACGACGCGGTGGTCGAGGTGGCTGCGGCAAAGGCCGTCAGCCACGCCCGCAGCGATTCCGGCCGTCGCACGATGTGGCCGAGCTCTGCGAAGTCATGCTCGACGACGGCCTCGAGATAGCCGTCAAGGGCGTCGCGGCGCGCGGCGGGACCTCGGGTGCGGATGCCAGGGAACCCGGAGGCGACGATCTCGTCGGCGTAGTCGGCGAGGGTCAGCGGACTGGCTCCCTCGAGCGGAGGGCGCGCGCCTGTCATCAGCTCGGCAACAGAGACGACAGGCGGTACCAAGCCGCGCTCGGCGAGTGACATGGGGCGCATGCGCAGCCGGACGATCCGGCCGGCGCCGGAGTGGGTCGATGCGCCGTGGGGGGTGGCAGAGCCGGTGAGCAGGAAACTGCCGGGCGGTGCTCCGCCGTCAACGGCACGCCGGACCATGTCCCAGACCGGCGGGTACTTCTGCCACTCATCGATCAGGACGGGCGTAGGCAGGTGTCGAAGCCGTGAGCGGTCGGCGGCCAGGAGAGTGACCTCGGCGGGGTCGTCGAGAGTGAGGACCGAGGTAGCGCGGCGGAGGGCGCTCATGGTCTTGCCGACCGCCTTTGCGCCCTCGATGGCGATGGCGGGCTGTTCGTGGACCATTCGGTCGAGGCGGTCGTCGAGAGCACGCCGGAGGTAGGTCACGACCCTAGGCTACCGTTCTGCGAAATCAAACGCTACCGTTCTGCGGGATCAAACGCTACCGTTCTGCGTCTTTGGGGCCTGGCGCCGTCGGCCTCGGGGAGACCCCTGCGGAAGGCGACGCACTCGGCGTCGGGCCCGGATCAGGCGTACACCCCGCCGCCGTGAGCCCCGCGACAAGCAGCGCCCCGACCAGCCCCCGACGCCGCCAGCTCGGAGCCTTACCAACGCTATGTGACGGTGGGCCTCCGACCGAGCCGGTCCAGCGCGTGGATCCACGCCACGGCGTCGTCCCCCTGCTCACCCGCATGCGCGCAACCTACCGTGACCCGGACATATCGGTCAGCCGGTCCACGAGACCTGTGCACAGTCCGCCGACGGCCCCTCAGTGCCAGGGCCGGCTGGACAGCAGTCGGGCGACGAGCACCGGCTGGCCCACCCGGGCGGCGAGGTTGACGGCGTCGAGCACGGCGAAGCGGATGCCCGGCGTCGCACCGAGGTCCAGGTAGCGTTGGTTCCCGGCCGCCGGGACGATCAGCCGGAACTCCTGCGCGGGGCTGTCGTAGGCGCGCGGCCAGATCCGCAGCACGCCGTCGGGGGCGACGACGGCGCGCTTCTCGTACGTCTGGAGGGTGGTGTACCCCTTGGGGACGTCGCGGTTCAGGGCGGCCTCGGACGCCTCGTCGATGCCCGGGACGGTGGCCGTGAAGCCGTAGGCGGTGCCGAAGAACAGGGCCGTCTTGGGGTGGCTGACGTCGAAGGTCGCCGGGCCGGTGGCGAAGGCGCCGTCCGTTGCGCAGCTGGACAGGTGGGGCGGCAGGAACTCGGTGGCGCGCTTGTCGAACCACCGCGTGGTGTCGCGGATCTGCGCCAGATCCAGGTCCAGGGCCATGGGGGTCATGGTGGCACCGGGGTGGTGGGGGGCGTGGGCGGTCGGCGGGTGAGAAGCCGGCCGGCAGCCGCGCGGCGGAGGGCGTCAAGTCCGGACGGTTGGGTGTCGACAGGTGGGGCATGGCCAGGGCACCCGGGTGGTACGGCGACGGCGTGACGCCTGGCGTCGAGCGATGGTTCGACGGAGCCGAGTGGCACGAGGTGACCCGGTCGGTGCTCGCGGATCCTACGGTGCTGGCGAGTCCCCCAGTGGGCGGCTGGGCTCCGG
>Ga0209585_10000788_pt1 | contig 12375 bp, 8 predicted proteins | sample NGEPerone_FD_185491 | JGI IMG/M metagenome (GOLD analysis project Ga0209585, IMG submission 185491) | Arctic peat soil microbial communities from the Barrow Environmental Observatory site, Barrow, Alaska, USA - NGEE Permafrost154B-one... | ecosystem: Environmental > Terrestrial > Soil > Wetlands... | reverse complement strand
TGCCAGTGCTGTTCTGCTGCGAGAACAACGGCTACGCGATGGGCACCGCGCTGGCCCGCACGCACGCCGAGACCGATCTCGCCGCCCGCGCGGCGTCATACGGCATGGTCTCGTGGGCGGTCGACGGCATGGACGTGGAAGCGGTGGCGGAGGCCACCATGCGCGCGGTCGCCCAGATTCGGGGAGGTGGCGGGCCGTGCTTCCTCGAGCTGCGCACCTACCGCTTCCGGGCGCACTCGATGTATGACCCGGACCGGTATCGCGACAAGTCCGAGATCGAGCAGTGGAAGCGTGCGGACCCGATCCCCGCGCTCGCGGGTCCGCTGCTGTCCAGCGGAACCCTGACCGAAGCGGATCTGCGCCGCTGGTCGGCCGAGATCGGCGCCGAGATCGACGCTGCGATCACCACTGCGGATCAAGCCGAGCTTGAGCCTGTTGCCGATCTGACCCGGTTCGTGACCAGCGAACCCAACCGGACGGGAGGCCCGTGGTGACCAAGACCGCCGCACGGGCCGCCACTCCCACCGCGGAACCTACCGCCGAGGGCGGTCAACAGACCACCTACCGGGAGGCTCTGCGCGCGGCCCACCGGGATGCCTTGATCCGGGACCCCCGGGTGTTCCTCATGGGTGAGGATGTCGGTCGGTACGGCGGGTCGTTCGCGGTCAGTCTCGGTCTGCTCGAGGAGTTCGGACCAGAGCGGATCCGCGACGCTCCACTGTCCGAGTCGGCATTCACCGGCGCCGGCATCGGAGCAGCCCTCGGCGGGATGCGGCCCATCGTCGAGATCATGACCGTGAACTTCAGCCTGCTGGCCCTGGACCAGATCCTCAACAACGCGGCAACCCTGCTGCACATGTCGGGTGGCCAGCTGGCGGTGCCATTGGTCGTGCGGATGACCACCGGCGCCGGACGCCAGCTCGCCGCCCAGCACTCGCACAGCCTCGAGGGATGGTATGCGCACATCCCGGGGCTGCGGGTGCTGGCGCCGGCCACGATCGAGGACGCGCGAGGCATGCTGTGGCCGGCACTCAAGGACCCCGACCCAGTGCTGATCTTCGAGCACGGTTCCCTCTACAACCTCGCCGGCACGCTGCCGGACGACGCCGCGGAGGTGAACATCTCACGGGCCGCTGTACGACGTGCCGGCACCGACGTCACCCTGATCGCGTTCAGCGGCGGGTTGGGCAAGGCACTCGCCGCGGCGGATCTGCTCGTTGCAGAGGGAATCCAGGCCGAGGTCATCGACCTCAGGGTGTTGCGGCCCCTGGACGACGACACCATCCTCGGTTCGGTCCGGAAAACGCACCGGGTCGTCATCGTCGACGAGGGCTGGCGCAGCGGAGGTCTCTCTGCCGAGATCGCCGCACGGATTGCCGAGCAGGCGTTCTACGACCTCGACGCCCCGATCGAGCGTGTGTGCGGGGCCGAGGTGCCGATCCCCTACGCGAAGCACATGGAAGAGGCGGCGCTTCCGCAGCCGGCAGACATCGTGGCAGCGGCACGTCGGGCGGTGGCCCCCAATGGGTGACTTCCGTATGCCGTCCCTTGGCGCGGACATGGAGCAGGGCACCCTGCTGGAGTGGCTGGTCAAGCCCGGGGACACGGTCCACCGCGGTGACATCGTCGCCGTCGTGGACACTGCCAAGTCGGCCGTCGAGGTCGAGTGCTTCGACGACGGGGTCATCGACGCGCTGCTCGTGGCCCCCGGCCAGGTCGTACCTGTGGGTGCCGTGCTGGCGCGACTCGAAGGGTCCGCGGCTGCCACTGGACCGCCGTCCACGGGGCTCCCAGGGGTGAGCCCCGTGGCAGCCGCCCCCGCGCTGTTGCAGACGCCCGAGCGGATCGTCGGTCAGACGCCGCAACTGGCTCTGCCTTCGGTGACGCCAATTGCGCCCTCACCCCTGGTTCGGCATCGCGCGCACGAGCTCGGCATCGACTTGGCCGCTGTGCATGCAACCGGCGCGGACGGCGTCGTGCATCGCCGCGACATCGAAGAGCTCGCACACGCCGGACCCACGCGCACTCGTGTGTCACCGCTGGCACGGCGCCTGGCCGAAGCCAACGGGATCGACCTTGGGGCGGTGTCCGGCACGGGGGCCGGCGGAGCCATCCGCGCCGACGACATCCGGCAGGCGATGGCAGCCCCCGCGACCGGCGGGGCCACCGAACGAACCACGAGCGGCCTCGACGCCGACCAGCGCGCCACCGCGATGCGGAACAGCATCGCGGCACTGATGTCTCGGTCCAAGCGGGAGATCCCGCACTACTACCTCTCCACCACCGTCGACCTGCAGCGCACCAGCGAGTGGATGAGAGAACGCAACCGGGAGCTACCTGTCGGCGAGCGACTGGTCCCATCCGCCGCACTGCTCCTGGCCGCCGCACGAGCGGCACGAGAGGTGCCTGAGCTCAACGGGCACTGGGTCGACGGCGCATTTCGCCCGGCCGCGGACGTCGACCTCGGGCTCATCCTCTCTTTGCGCAGCGGCGGTCTGCTGGTCCCGGTCCTCACCGCCGCCGACACCCTGGATATCTCGCAGGTGATGGCCCTGATGCGCGACCTCACCCGCCGCGCCCGGACCGGCCGACTGCGCGGTTCGGAGCTGAGCCAGCCCAGCATCAGCGTCTCCAACCTCGGTGACCAGGGCGTGGAGAGTGTGATCGGCGTCATCTACCCGCCGCAGGTGGCCCTGATCGGCTTCGGAGCAGTGATTCCGCGCCCGTGGGCGGTCGACGGCCTGCTCGGGATCAGGCCACTCGTCACCGTGACACTCGCCGCAGACCACCGCGCCACCGATGCCGCAATCGGAGCTCGTCTGCTCAAGACCATCGACCGGATCCTGCAAACCCCGGAGGAGACATGACCCCTGAACAGGCCCGCGCCATGCTGGAGACCACGCTTCGCGAGATCGTCCCCGATGCCGACCTGTCGACATTGGCGCCGGGAGCCGACCTGCGAAGCACCTTCGAGCTCGACTCCCTCGACTTCGTCGAGCTGGTGGACAAGTTGAGCACCCGCGCCGGATTCCGCATCGAGGAGGACGACGCCGATGGCTTGCGTAGCGTCGAAGCCGTCACGCAGTTCCTTGTCACCCGCTCGGGTCATGTGGGCCAGCAGGCCTGAGCCGGCTCAGACAAGCACGGCCTTCAGCTGTTCGGTCATCCAGTCCAGGTCAGACTCCTCGACGACGATGGGCGGCGCCAACCGGATCGTCGACCCATGTGTGTCCTTGGCAAGGACTCCTCGCGCCATCAAACGCTCACACACTTCCCGTCCGGTCATCAGATTCGGGTCCACGTCGACGCCGGCCCACAGGCCTCGCGAACGCACCGCCACGACTCCATGGCCGACAAGGGCGTCAAGGTTCTGCCTCAGGCGCAGCCCTAGTGCCGCCGCACGAGACTGGTACTCACCGGTCTCGAGCAGCCCGACCACCGCATGTCCGATGGCGCACGCCAGCGGGTTGCCACCGAAGGTCGACCCGTGGTTGCCCGGCCGGATCACTTCCATGATCGCGCGCGACGAGACCAGAGCCGACACGGGCACGATCCCACCGCCGAGGGCCTTGCCGAGGATGTACATGTCCGGCACGACGTCCTCAAGCTCACAGGCGAACGTGCTGCCGGTGCGGCCAAGTCCCGACTGGATCTCGTCGGCGACGAACAGCACGTTCTCGCGGGTGCAGACGTCCCGGACCGCCTTGAGGAAGCCCGCCGGCGGAATGAGAACGCCCGCCTCACCCTGGATCGGCTCGATCAACACGGCGACGGTGTTGGCGTCAATGGCCGCCTCAACCGCTGCCACATCGCCGTAGGGGACGATCCGGAACCCGGGCGTGAACGGCCCGAAGCCATCGCGCGCAACGGGATCCGTCGAGAAGCTCACGATCGTCGTGGTCCGCCCATGGAAGTTGCCGTCGAAGACGATGATGTTGGCCTGGTCGGGAGCAACTCCCTTGACGTCATATCCCCACTTGCGCGACACCTTGATCGCCGTCTCCACGGCCTCCGCCCCGGTGTTCATCGGGAGGACGACCTCCATCCCTGCCAGTGCCGCCAGGTCACGGCAGAAGGGCCCGAGCTTGTCGGTGTGGAAAGCCCGGCTGGTCAGTGTGACCCGGTCCATCTGCTCACGGGCAGCGGCGAGCAACACCGGATGCCCGTGGCCGAAGTTGAGCGCCGAGTATCCGGCCAGGCAGTCGAGGTAGCGGCGCCCGTCGACGTCGGTCACCCAGGCCCCCTCGGCGGACTCGATGACCACCGGCAGCGGGTGGTAGTTGTGCGCCGTCACCTGCTCGGCGAGCTGGATCTGCTGCTGGGAGAGTGTCTGCGTCTCAATCATTACTGCTCCATCTTCTACGTCGCTCTGTGTGGTCTTGAAGTCATTGAGGTCGAACCGTCGCTGGCAGTATGCCGTCAGTCGCCCAGTGTCGCGACGAGGATCGCCTTGATGGTGTGCATCCGATTCTCCGCCTGGTCGAACACGATGGACGCGTCGGACTCGAAGACCTCGTCGGTCACCTCGAGCGCGGCCAGTCCGGTCGTCTGGAAGAGCTGCTCGCCGAGGGCCGTGTGCCGGTCGTGGAAGGCAGGCAGGCAGTGCATGAACCGGACGTCGGGGTTGCCCGTGCGCTCCATAAGGTCCGCGTTGACCTGGTACGGGAGCAGCAGCTCGATCCGCTCTGCCCACTTCTCCTTCGGCTCCCCCATCGAGACCCACACGTCGGTGTAGACGAAGTCAACACCGGCGACGCCCTCGCCGACGTCCTCAGCGTGGGTGATCCGCGCGCCGGTGGTCTCGGCGATCGCCGAAGCAGCGGCGATGACCTCGTCCGGGTTCCAGAGCGCACGGGGGGCAACCATGCGGACATCCATCCCCATCATGGCGCCGGCGATGAGCAGCGAGTTGCCCACGTTGCTGCGGGCGTCACCGCAGAAGGCGAAGGCGATCTCGTTGTCTGGTTTGGGACACCACTCGCGCATGGTGAGCATGTCGCACAGCGACTGGGTCGGGTGCCACTCGTCGGTCAGGCCGTTCCACACAGGGACGCCGGCGAACTGTCCCAGAGTCTCGACCAGCTCATGGCGCGACCCGCGGTACTGAATACCGTCGTACATCCGGCCGAGCACCCGCGCGGTGTCCTTCATCGACTCCTTGTGGCCGATCTGGCTGCCGCTCGGGTCGAGATAGGTGACATGCGCTCCCTGGTCGAACGCGGCAACCTCGAAGGCGCACCGGGTACGGGTCGATGTCTTCTCGAAGATGAGCGCGATGTTCTTGCCACTCAGGTGCTGCTGCTCACTCCCCGCGGCTTTGTCCGCCTTCAGCGATGCAGACAGGGTCAGCAGCTCACGCCACTCGCTCGGACCGAAGTCGAGCTCCTTGAGGAAGTTCCGACCACTGAGGTTCCGACCACTGAGGTTGTTCGACATGCTAGCTAGCCTCCCGCTCGATAGGACAGGTCATGCACCGGGGGCCGCCGCGGCCTCGCCCCAGCTCGCTACCGGACACGGTCACCACCTCGACCCCGTTCTTGCGAAGGTGCGTGTTGCTGGTGACGTTGCGCTCGTAGGCGATGACCAGACCCGGCCTGACTGCCAGCACGTTGCATCCGTCATCCCACTGTTCGCGCTCAGCCGAGTGAACGTCCTGGGTCGGCGTGAGCACCCGGATGGCATCCAGGCCCAGCGCCTCCGCGATGACTTTGTGCATGTCCTCAGGCGGATGCTGGGTGACCCGAAGCTCCATGTCGGTGTCACCCGGCTGGACCGTGAAGGACGCCAACATGCTCAGACCCTCGTACTTGGTGAAGGTCTCGCCGTCGACCATCGTCATCACCGTGTCCAGGTGCATGAACGCCCGGTGATGGGGCAGCATGACAGCAACGATGCAGCGTGCGGAGCCGGCCGCGAAGAGCCGGACTGCCAGCCGCTCAACCGCCTGTGGCGTAGTGCGTTCGCTCATCCCGACCAGCACGGCACCGTTTCCGATGACCAGCACATCGCCGCCCTCCATCGTGGCCTTGCCTCCCGTGGTCCCCTCCGACCACTTGGGGAAGTCCGCGTCGGCGAACATCGGGTGCCACCGGTAGATCGCCTCGTAGTGCAGCGACTCGAGCATGCGAGCGTCTTTGCGCATCGCATTGATCGCCACACCGTCATAGATCCAGCAGGACGTGTCGCGGGTGAACAGGTGGTTGGTCAGCGGCCAGAGCAGGAAGCTGTCGTCCTGCATCGCGTGGAAGTAAAGCGATGGAGGCTCGTCGATCCACTCGAGCATCTCCCGCTTGGTCAGCCCCCCGACGAGAGTCTCGGTGAGCGTCTGCGAGTCGAGCGAGGCGAGCGCAGCCCGGACAGGGTCGAGCGCGATGGGTCCGTAGACCCGTTCGTCGAAGATGTGGTCCAGGATGTAGTCGCGCGCCTCGGGCAGCTCCACCGTCTCGCGCAGCAGCGTGTCGAAGTTGATGACGTCGACGTCCAGACCTCGCAAGGTCTCGGCGAAGCCATCGTGCTCGTGCTGCGCCCGCTCGACCCACAACACGTCGTCGAAGAGCAGGTCGTCCTTGTTGCGTGGGGTCAACCGTTTCAGCTCAAGGCCGGGCCGATGAACGATCGCCCGCCGCAGCCGACCAACCTCGGAGTCGACGTGAAAGCTTCCCATCCCAGCCATCGGAACCTCCAAAGACGTGTGGAACTCACTGGTCCCATCGTGCCCGGGCAGGACCTTGAAGGATCCGGCACGAAGACCAAGGATGCCATCAGGGAACGCACCTGCCGGCCGCGGGTCGGACATGACTTCGCCTCTGCTGATTCCGGTCCGCGATCGAGGCGATTCGCATTGTCTGCCGTCGTCGTCACCACCCCCCAACCACACCCAGGACGAGGCCCCCCGACCGGCACCCCCCGTGGGGTCAGGTCATGGGCGGCGGTGGACGAGGAGCGGCAGCACCATGGACGCCTCGGCCTGGCGCAGGTGCGCCGCCGCGACGGTGATCGGCCACTGCGTCGACGTGGCGTCAACGAGGAGCAGCACCACCTTGCCGCAGACCGCCGACAGCAGCTGGTCGTTGACGCGGATCGCGTCCCGCCACAGTGCAGCCTCCTGGGACGAGGAGAGATCAGCGGCTGCCTCCGGATCCAGCGCGACCGTGAGGTCGGCTCGGTCCAGCTGGCCCACCTGAGCCAGATGATCGGCCAGCCCACCAGTCATCAGGCGGTAGCCGGCCGCGGGCAGGGCCACAACGACCTCTGGACGCGCCGGCCATGAGTCACGCCAGTGACCCAAGGCACCCACTGCCGCGTCGCACAGCTCGGGGGAAGGTGCGCGGTCGCGGACGAACGTCGACGTCACGAGCTCGCGCCATTCGGGAGCATCGGCGTAGACGATTGCCCGACCTGTCTCGGCCATCAGCCCCGGCGGGATCCGGCCTCTGCTCCCAAACGCTCCCCCGGGCCACATCTTGCGCGGCTCAAGGACGGTGACCTCGCCCCTGAGCCGGCGGGTCACCGCCTCGACGGTGGCCTGCTCGGGTCGTTCCGTCATCGGCTCGGGCAGATGCCCCAGACACACCGAACATCGTCCGCACTCCTCGGCGCTGGAGTCGTCCAGGGACTCCTGCAAGAGCTGCATCAGACATCTCTCGCCCCGGGTGTATGCACGCATGATCTCCGCTTCGCGCCGCCGTGTGGCGAGGATGCCGTCGTAGTGCTGTTGGTCGAAGGTCCACTCGACCCCGGTCGGGCGCCACCCGCCCTGGACCCGCTCGACTGCCCCGTCCACGGCCAGCTGCTTGAGCATCAGCTCGACCCGGCCACGTCGGAGTCCGGTCTCGGCTTCCAGCGCCGGAACCGTCGCGGCCTGTCCGCCGGCATAGGCCGCGAGCCCGGCGAGCAGTCGCTCGACCTGTGCCGGGTCGGGGATCGTCGCCGTCGCGAAGTAGTCCCACACACCCGCGTCCGCGTCCGAGGGAAGCAGAGCCACGAGAGCGTGGTCGATCCCGCGTCCGGCGCGTCCGACCTGTTGGTAGTACGAGACCGGCGACGGTGGCGATCCGACGTGAATGACGAAACCAAGGTCTGGTTTGTCGTAACCCATGCCGAGTGCGGACGTGGCGATCAGTGCCTTGAGCCGGTTGCCGTGCAGCGCGTCCTCGAGCCGCTCGCGCTCGCGGGACTCCAGACCGCCGGTGTATGCCGCGACCTTGACACTGTCGCCGTGGACGAACTGCACTGCGGCGGCGAGACGTTGGGCATCCGCGACCGTCAAGGTGTAGACGATCCCGGACCCTTGGAGCCGTGGCAGGTGGTCGACGACCCAGGCAAAGCGTTCGATCGGCGAGAGCGCATCGACGACGGTCAGCTGCAGGCTGCTCCGAGCCAGCGGACCTCGCAGCACGAGCGTCGCCTCGCCGAGCTGCGCCGCCACGTCCACCGTCACCCTCTCGTTGGCGGTCGCCGTGGTCGCCAGCACCGGAGTTTGCGGGTTGAGCGTCTGCAGGACGTCGGCGACGCGTCGGTAGTCGGGGCGGAAGTCGTGTCCCCAGTCGGACACGGCATGGGCTTCGTCGATGACCAGCAGCCCGAGCCGACCGGCCAGCTCATCGAGCACCCGACGGCCGAATCCCGGGTTGGCCAGCCGCTCAGGAGAGACGAGCAGCACGTCGAGCTCGTCGGCACGCAGCGCAGCCTCGACCTCTGACCAGGCGTCGATGTTGGAGGAGTTCAGGGTTGCCGCTCGGAGTCCGGCCCGACCTGCCGCGGCGACCTGGTCGCGCATCAGCGACAGGAGCGGCGAGACGACAAGAGCGGGTCCGGCTCCCTCGCGCCGACGGATCGCCGTCGCGGCCCAGTAGACGGCCGACTTGCCCCAACCGGTGGCCTGGACCACGAGCACCCGGGCTGCCGGCTCACACAGAGCTGCAACCGCCAGGCTCTGGTCCTCGCGCAGAACGGCACCGTCGCCGGCGATCGCGGTGATCACACGTGCGGCGATGCGCGAACGTTCGGGACTCAGGGCTCCTGGCATGGGAACGACCCTAGGCGCCTCCGCGGTCACCCTTGCCCTCCGTCCACAGGGCAGTGCTCCCCATCCAGCTCAGCCGTCCAGGTCATCCAACGGGCTGGGGCGCCGCGGTCTCCTCAATGTCCTCGTCCACGATCGCCCCACTGAACTGGGCGGCATACAGCCGGTAGTAGGCACCTTCGTCTGCGAGCAGCTGTGCATGCGTTCCATGCTCAACGATGGCGCCCTCGACCATGACGACGATCCGGTCGGCGTCACGGATAGTGGACAACCGGTGAGCGATCACGAAGCTGGTACGACCCGTGCGCAGCGCAGCCATGGCTCGCTGCACCAGGGCCTCGGTCCGGGTGTCCACCGAGCTGGTCGCCTCGTCCAGGATCAGGATTGCTGGATCGGCCAGGAAGGCCCGTGCGATCGTGAGCAGCTGTCGTTGTCCGGCGCTGACGCTCGCGCCGTCATCATCGATCAAGGTGTCATAGCCCTCGGGCAGGGTCCTCACGAAGTGATCCACGTATGCCGCCTCGGCCGCCGCACTGATCTGCGCGGGGGACGCACCTTCTGCGCCATACGCGATGTTCTCGAGGATCGAGCCGCCGAACAGCCAGGTGTCTTGCAGCACCATGCCGAACTGCGCTCGCAGATCCTCGCGGCGCATGTCGCGAACATCCACACCGTCGAGGGTGATCCGGCCGGCATCCACGTCGTAGAAGCGCAACAGCAGGTTGGCCAGCGTGGTCTTGCCCGCACCGGTGGGCCCGACGATCGCGATGGTCTGGCCCGGCTCCGCCACCAGGTCCAGGTGCTCGATCAGCGGTCGCGACGGGTCATAGGAGAACGAGACGTCCTCGAAGGCAACACGACCACTCACCTGTGCCGGAGTCACCGCCGGGATGGCATCGGCGGACTGCTCTGGCGCATCGAATATCTCGAAGACGCGCTCGGCGGAGGCCACTCCGCTCTGCAGCAGGTTGGCCATCGAGGCCACCTGTGTCAGCGGTTGGGTGAACTGTCGTGAGTACTGGATGAACGCCTGGACATCGCCGAGACTGATGGAGCCCGAAGCCACGCGAAGCCCGCCGATCACCGCAATGGCGACATAGTTGAGGTTGGCGACGAACATCATCGCCGGCTGGATCAGGCCGGAGATGAACTGCGCCTTGAAGCTCGATGTGTAGAGCTGCTCGTTGAGCTCGCGGAAGGCCGCCACTGACTCGTCCGAGCGACCGAATACCTTGACCAGCTCGTGGCCGGTGTAGGCCTCCTCGACGTGACCGTTGAGCTTGCCTGTGGTTGACCACTGACCCACGAACTGCGGCTTGGAGCGCTTCGCGATGGTCAATGTGATGAACATGGACACGGGCACCGTCACCAACGCCACCAAGGAAAGCACCGGTGAGACGTAGACCATCATCGCGATGACGCCGATGACGGTGAGCAGGGACGTCAGCAGCTGACTCAACGTCTGTTGCATGGACTGGGCGACGTTGTCGATGTCGTTGGTCACGCGACTGAGCAGCTCACCTCGCGGCTTGGAGTCGAAGTAGGACAACGGCATTCGGCTGAACTTGGCCTCGACGTCGGCCCTCATCTCGTAGACGGTGTGCTGCACGATGACCGTCGCCACCCGACCCTGAACCCAGGAGAGAACGGAGGCAGCGACGTAGAGCACGAGGACGGCGAGCAAGACGTAGCCGACTGCACCGAAGTCGACGCCCCGCCCGGGCACCACGTCCATGGCCGAGACCATGTCGGCGATACGGGCCTGGCCGGTGGCCCGAAGCTGAGCGACGGCTTGGGCCTTGGTCACACCGGCCGGCAGACGTTCACCGATCAGACCCGTGAAGATCAGGTCGGTGGCGTGACCCAGGATCTTGGGGCCGATGACCGACAGCGCCACGCTGACGGTCCCGAGCATCACCGCGGCGGTGACCAGCCGGCGCTCCCCGCGCAGCCTGGCCACGAGCCGGCCCAGGGATCCCTTGAAGTTCATGGCCTTTGCCGCCGGACCTCCCATCATGTGACCCATCGGACCGCGCGGGGGCGGAGCGGGCCGCGAGCCGGACGTGCTCATGCAGCCTCCTCCTCGCTGAGCTGGGACAGCACGATCTCGCGATAGGTGTCGCACGACGCCATCAGCGCGGAGTGGGTGCCGGTTCCGACGACCGAGCCCTGGTCCAGAACGACGATCCGATCGGCGTTTCGGATCGTGCTGATCCGTTGCGCCACGATGATCACGGCGCTCTGTGCCGTGATGGTCGAGAGCGCCTCCCTCAGGCGGGCGTCGGTGTCGTAGTCGAGGGCTGAGAACGAGTCGTCGAACAGATAGATGTCGGGCGCCTTGATCACTGCTCGGGCGATGGCCAGACGCTGTCGCTGCCCGCCCGACACGTTGGTGCCGCCCTGGGCGATCACGGAGCTCAACCCCTCCGGCATCGCCTCGACGAACTCACGAGCCTGGGCGATCTCCAGGGCGATCCAGAGCTCGTCGTCGGTGGCGTCGGCCTTGCCGTACCGAAGGTTGGAAGCGACCGTGCCCCCGAACAGATAGGCCCGTTGCGGGACCAGCCCGATGGAGGACCGTAGATCCTTCGGGTCCAGGGAACGGACGTCGTGGTCATCGACCAGCACCACCCCGCCGGTGACGTCCACCAGTCGAGGGATGAGGTTGAGAAGTGTCGACTTCCCGCTGCCGGTGGACCCGACGATCGCGGTCGTCTCCCCCGGCCTGGCGATGAGGTTGACACCGTGCAGAACCGGCTCCTGCGCCCCCGGATAGCTGAATGACGCGTCACGCAGCTCCACCAGTCCGGTATGCCGGATGCGCACCTGTGGCGCCTCCGGCGCCCGCACGCTCGGAACGGTGTCGAGCACCTCGGTGATGCGTTCGGCGCTGACCTCGGCCCGAGGCACCATCACGAACATGAACGTTGCCATTATCACCGCCATCAGGATCTGCATGAGATAGCTGAGGAACGCCGTCAGCGTGCCGATCTGCATGTCCCCGTTGGCAATTCGATGCCCGCCAACCCACATCACAGCGACGCTGGAGACGTTCATGACGAGCATGACCATGGGGAACATCAACGCCATCAGGCGGCCAACGCGGACGGACACATCCATCAGGTCGGAGCTGGCGCCATCGAACCGCTGCTGTTCGTGGGCCTCCTTGACAAAGGCCCGGATCACGCGGACACCGCCGATCTGCTCCCGCAGGATCCGGTTTATCAGGTCGATCTTCTCCTGCATGGACCGGAACAACGGCCGCATCCTGGAGATGATCAGCACCACGCACACCAACAGGATGGGGATGATCACCACCAGCAGCGAGGACAGATAGACGTCCTGGCGCA
>Ga0209585_10000787_pt1 | contig 12376 bp, 9 predicted proteins | sample NGEPerone_FD_185491 | JGI IMG/M metagenome (GOLD analysis project Ga0209585, IMG submission 185491) | Arctic peat soil microbial communities from the Barrow Environmental Observatory site, Barrow, Alaska, USA - NGEE Permafrost154B-one... | ecosystem: Environmental > Terrestrial > Soil > Wetlands... | reverse complement strand
AAAGAAAATAGTTTCGGATCCCATTAATATTATAATGTTTCCGTTCATAAAAAAAATGAACAATTGAGTGAATCTTATTATAGGCTTTCCTATTTTGAATCAAACTAATATTAACTTCGACTGATTGTAGCAAAATCTATATTTAAGTTGGCAGGATGTCCAGGACATCTCTTTACTTTTCACTAGAAAATTTTTGCGAAATTATATGTTTATGAAATCAATATTACTCACAATATTATTCTTCTTTTTTTTCTATTTGTCTTCCTACTCCCAGGGTTATAAAAATGATACGGATTCTGCTAATGACAATGTAAAACAAAGCATCAAATTATATGATGACTTTACAGGTGCTGAAGCAAACATTTACAATGGCCGTGAATATATTCCCTACCTGTTCAAAAAAACGGGTAGTTCACTATTTGAATCTGATAGCCTCGCCAGTGGCTGGATCAGCTATGAAGGGCGCATCTGTCAGCCGATACCTATTCAGTACGATGTGGCACGGGATCAGGTAATCATTTTAAACTATGATGGGAAATCAAAGATCTTTTTACAAAATGAGGCTATTGATAGTTTTCATTTTTCCAATCATACTTTTATCCGGTTAAAAGAAAACCCAATAGCAAACCTTAATCATGCAGGGTTTTATGATTTGTTATTGAATGGCCATATCCAGGTATTGGCAAGCAGGAAAAAAAATTACAAGGAGAACATTAGGGATAATGAGGTTATAAGAGATTTTTATAGCCAGGATCAGTTTTACATTCATAAAGGAAATAAATATTTTGAAGTAAAAAACAAAAATGATGTTTATCGATTGTTATTTGATAAAAGACGTGAAATTGAAAACCATTTGCACAAACAAAATATCAAATTCAGAAGAGATAATTTTGAAGAAGCCTTGTTAATTGCAGCCACAATTTATAATCAACAAACAAATTAAAAATGAAGCAGGGAATTCGTATATTATTTTATTTGTTTTTGTTGTTTTATGCAGGTAAATCCTTTGCACAGCAGCCCAAGAGCGACCTGGTCTCCGGGGATTTTAGCCGGGCAACTTTTCAACAATTTGTAACAAAAGTTGAAGATCAGGTACCCTTTCATTTTTACTTTGATACCACGCAGTTAGATAGCCTTATTATCACAATTTCTATAATGAAAGCACATTTGCCGGCAGTTTTAGACCAGGTGTTTAATAAAACGGATTTACATTTTGCCATTGACAAGCAAAATAATGTGTTTATTACTAAGGGGTTTGCTTTGCCTACAGAACTTGGTACCGGTTTTTTTAGTGGAAAAAAAGATTTTATTCCAAAGATTTCCGGTGAATTTTCGGGTAATCCTGAATATATTAGTCAAACCCCAAAACTTGCACAACAAATATCCATAGAAAATAAATTGTTTGAAATTGGGTTGAAAGTAAATGATATTCCAAAAGGCAATACAAACCTGGCCGGATACATTCGTGATGCCCAAACCGGTGAAGCTATTAATGGTGCAATGATTTTTGTTGAAAAACCTTATATCCAGGTGGCAAGCGATCAGTTTGGTTATTATTCAATTATTTTATCTGCCGGCAGGCACACAATTAATATAATAGCTCCGGGAATGTTTGATGCAAAGCGCCAGGTAATGCTTTATTCTGATGGTAAATTCAATGTGTTCATGGATGAAAAAGTTTTGAAATTAAAGGAAGTGCGTGTTGAATTAGGGAAAGAAAGGAATGTGCGTAGCACCATAATGGGGACTAATAAATTGGATATTGTTTCTATGAAACAAATACCAACTGCTTTTGGCGAAGTAGATGTACTAAGGGCTGTGCTGAGTTTGCCGGGAGTAAAATCTGTAGGAGAAGCCAGTACCGGTTTAAATGTAAGGGGTGGCGCCACCGATCAAAATCTTATTTTATTTAATGGGGCCAATATTTTTAATCCATCGCATCTTTTCGGTTTCTTTTCGGCTTTTGATCCTGATGTAATCAAGGATGTTACCTTGTACAAAAGCAGTATTCCGGCAAATTATGGAGGACGTATTTCTTCTGTATTGGACATCACTTCACTGGATGGTAACGATAAAAAAATTACAGGGTCAGCAGGTATTGGTCCACTAACCGGGAAAGTAACTATTGAGGGGCCGCTGATTAAAGATAAAACCACCTTTGTGGCAGGAGTAAGAACTACCTATTCCGATTGGTTATTTAAAATTTTACCCCAGGAATATAATAAGAGCAGGGCTTCTTTTCAGGATGCAACTATACACATAAGCCATAAAGCCGATACTAAAAATAATATTTACATCAATGGATATATTAGTGGCGATAAGTTTAATTTAAATAGTGATACCACATATCAATATCATAATAAAAATGGCAACATAAAATGGAAACATAATTTCAATAATCGTTTTTATGGAGTACTTACCGCAGGAATTGATCATTATGATTATAAGGTTTCCGGACATGATAACCCGGTGAATGCCTATGAACTTTCTTACACAATTAATCAATACAAACTGAATGCTGATTTTAGTTATTTTTTGAATAACAAGCATAAAATAGCTTTCGGATTAAGCAGCCTTTATTATAATATTAGTTCGGGCAACTTTAATCCTTTGGGTAAAGTATCACTTATAACACCTGATACAATTGAAGCTGAACATGCACTTGAAAGTGCTTTGTATGCTTCAGACCAATATAATATTACTTCTAAATTTTCTGTTGAAGGGGGTATTCGTTTTTCCTTGTTTAATTACCTTGGACCTAAACATATTTTTAATTATGCTCCCAATTTGCCAAGGCAGGAAAGTAACATTTTAGGTACAGATTATTATCCTGCAGGAAAAATAATAAAGACATACGGAGGCCCTGAATACCGGTTATCAGGAAGGTATTCCCTTTCAGATAATACTTCTCTTAAAGCATCTTTTAATAGCCTGCGACAATACATCCACATGTTATCCAATACCACATCCATTTCGCCAACTGACATCTGGAAACTTAGCGATCCGAATATTCAACCACAATTGGGTAGCCAGGTTTCGTTTGGGTTGTATAAAAATTTTAAATCAAACACAATTGAAACTTCTGTTGAGGTATATTATAAATGGTTTAAAAATTTTCTTGACTATAAAAGCGGTGCTGTGCTTATTATGAATCATCACATTGAAACGGATGTCTTTAGCACTAAAGGAAAATCTTATGGTGTGGAATTCCTTGTGAGAAAAGCAACCGGCAAACTCAATGGATGGATCAGCTATACTTATTCCCGATCATTGATCCGTCAAAATGATCTACTTGCCGGCGAATTGATAAACGGAGGAAATTATTATCCCAGTAATTTTGATCAGCCGCACAATGGCACTATGATTGGCAATTACCGTATAACGCATCGCTTTAGTGTATCGCTTAATATAACTTATAGTACGGGCCGGCCAATCACTTTACCTATAGCGGTATATGATTATGCGGGTTCTGCAAGATTATTATATTCAGATAGAAACGGGTATCGCATTCCTGATTATTTCCGAACCGATTTTTCTATAATTATTGATGGCAATCATAAAGTAAAACAATTAACACATAACTCATGGACTTTGGGAGTTTACAATTGGACCGGGCAAAAAAATGCATATTCCGTTTATTACATCTCACAGAATGGCACTATCAAAGGATATAAATTATCCATATTCGGAACTGCTATTCCATTTATAACTTATAATATCCGCTTTTAAATGATAAAAAAATATTTTTCCTGGAAGTTGATAGTTTGTTGTGTATCGGCATTGCTATTATTCAATTGCAAAAGACCCTATGATCCTAAATTGAAACCAACACAATCCAATTTCCTTGTAGTGGAGGGATTTATAGACGGGGCAGCTCTTACAAAAATAAAACTGAGTCGCACAAGGGTATTATCTGCAGGCGATACCGCAGCTGTCCGTAATGAATTAAATGCGAATGTTTCTATCGAAGATGATCATCAAAATATATATTTATTGAAAGACGCCGGAAATGGAATTTATGCCAATACCAATATATTTAACTTAAATCCTTCCTATCAATACCGCTTGCATATTTTAACTTCCAATGGCAAGGAATATTTTTCAGATTTTGTGCCATTTAAACAATCGCCTCCCATTGATACAATTGGCTGGAAAACAAAAAATGAAGGGGTACAGGTTTTTGTAAATACTCACGATGAAAGTAATACAACGAAGTACTATCGTTGGGAATACGATGAAACCTGGGAAATACATTCGGCTTACAATACTTATCTTAAATATGATACGCTGCATAATGCTGTTGTTTTTAGAAACGACCAGGTTCATGTTTGTTGGAGATCGGATAGTTTCAATAAAATTTTATTAGGATCTTCTGCAAAATTAACCAGCGATGTCATTGATCAGATGCCGCTGGTTTTTATTGAGCCACATGACAGGAAATTAAGTGTTTTATACAGCATACGGGTAAAGCAATTTGCTTTGGATTTAAAAGGATATAATTACTGGGAAGCGATGAAAAATAACTCAGAGAATGTGGGTTCCATTTTTGACCCACAGCCAAACCAAACTGTGGGGAATATTCATTGTGTTTCGGATCCTTCTGAAACAGTAGTTGGGTATATTGGTGCAGGTAATTCTTTTAATAAAAGGGTATTTATTAGTAATGATTTGATGCCCCTTAGTTGGAATGGTTTCCCGGATTGTCCGGTAATAGCTGTGCCCAATATCAAGGATAGTTTATTATTTTATTTTAATGAGGGGGGAATGGATCCTATTTCTGAAACTACCTTGGCTTCAGGCGCATTAGTCTATTCAGCATCATTCGCTGATTGCGTGGATTGTACTACCAGCGGCACCAATATTAAACCTGTTTTCTGGCCATAAAAATTTGAAAATGCGATCACCGAGATTACCTATATACCTGGTTTTACTTTTATCCGGATTCTTTGTTTCCCCGTTTACTGGCATGCAAATTTTTGGTCAGTCAGAAAAGTTGGCCGAAATACAAAGTAGTTATGCAAAGTATTACCAAAGGCATTTGAAAGAAAAAATTTATGTGCATACTGACCGTTCATTTTATTTATGCGGCGAAGTATTATGGTTCAAGGTTTACTTAACGAATGCAGCCACCAATCAACCGATATCTGTAAGCAAAGTAGTTTATATAGATGTGCTTAATAAATTGCACCAGCCAATATTGCAGGCCAAGATTGCGATGGAAAACGGGGTAGGCAATGGTTCTTTTTTCCTTCCATTTTCTGTTGAATCGGGCAATTATGTTTTTAGGGCTTATACTAATTTGATGAAAAATTATTCTCCCGGCAATTACTTTGAAAAAAATATCAGTATTATCAATACTTCAAAAAATCTTGATTCAACAATTGTTCATGAATCCATACATTATTCGGCTGAATTTTTTCCGGAAGGTGGAAATCTTGTAAATGGACTGGAAAGTAAAATTGCATTTAAAGTTACTGATAACAAAAATATAGGAACCGAATGTGAAGGTGTAGTTATTAATCAGATTAAAGATACCGTTGTTCATTTTAAATCTGGTCTATTCGGAATGGGGCAATTTTCTCTTAAGCCTGAGTCTGGAGATCATTATACTGCAATCATAAATTTTAAAAATGGGAACTCAATCAAAAAGGATTTGCCAGAAACAAATAACAGTGGTTATGTAATGCATATTGAAGATACAGGCCTGAATGATTTAAAAATTTCAATTTCAGCAGAAGGACTGCAGCAAAATAATTCACCATTTATTTATCTAATAATTCAAAATAACGGGCGTATATATCTTGCGAAGTCGCAGCCAATTGAAAACAATCGAAGCGTTTTGGTTTTAAATAAAGACAGTTTGAAAGAAGGAGTATCTCAGATCACACTTTTTGATGCGGATAAACAACCTCTTTGCGAAAGACTTTACTTCAAGAGGCCTAAAAATAAATTACTAATTACTGCTAAAGCTGATAAAGAAAATTATAGACAACGCAGTAAGGTATACTTGGATGTTACTACCACCAATCAATCCGAAGTTCCATTGCCAGCAAGTTTATCTGTTGCCGTTTACCGTTTGGATAACCTGCATAAGCAAGATCGGGAAAATATATTTAGTTATTTGTGGTTATCCTCCAATCTGCGTGGAGGAATTGAAAATCCTGATTATTATTTTAAGAATGATAATGCCGAAACAAATGAAGCACTTGATTTGTTGATGCTAACACAAGGCTGGAGAAAATTTAACCAGGAAAATATTTTGCAAAATAAAAAACCTGCATTCACTTTTGTGCCTGAATTTTCGGGCCATATTATAACAGGAAGAATAACCTATGAATCGACAAAGAAGCCCGTTTCAGATGTGCTGGTTTATCTTTCTGTTCCGGGTAAACGCATACAATTGCATGGATGCTTGAGCGATAGTAATGGATTGGTTCATTTTGAAATGAAAGATTTTTTTGGATCCAATCAAATAGTAGTGCAAACAAATAATGAAATGGATAGTATTTACCACCTTGAAATATTCAGCCCTTTTTCAGAAAAGTTTTCAGACAATTCTTTGCCGGAATTTTATATTTCAGAAAAATACAAAGATGATTTGCTTTCAGGAAATATCCACATGGAAGTGGAAAATACTTACCACGAAAATCAATTGCAACAATTTGTAACACCCATAGTTGATACAGTCCCATTTTACTTTGAGCCCTACAAAAGATATTTCCTGGATGATTACACCCGTTTTACCACGATGGAAGAAGTGATGCGGGAATATGTATATGAAGTAAATGTGAGAAAAAGTGGAACTAAATTTCGATTTATGACTGTTAATGTGCCTGGCTTTAAGTTACGCGATATTCAACAGTCAGAATTTGTATTCGAAAATAATCCACTGGTTTTATTGGATGGAGTACCTGTTTTTAATATTGATAAAATAATGGAGTACGACCCGCTGAAAGTTCAAAAACTGGAAGTGGTAGCAGAAAAATATCATTATGGTCAAATGACCGCCGAAGGAATTTTAAGTTACACAACTTATAAAGGAAACCTCGAAGGTTATACCCTGGATTCACATGATTTGGTATTGGATTATGAAGGCTTGCAGCAGCAAAGAATATTTTATTCTCCGGAATATGCCACTGAAAATGAACGGTTAATCCGCATGCCTGATTTTAGAGATTTATTGTTTTGGACTCCTTCATTGAATACAGGATTAGTCGGCAAAACAGAACTTTCATTTTATACAGGAGATATTCCAGGCCGCTATTTGGTAGTGCTGCAGGGCCTTTCATCAAATGGTTACGCTGGTAGCAATAGTTTTTTCTTCAATGTGGGTGACTAAAGTTATTGCAATCAAAATAAAAAAGAAACGATTTTGTATGTTTGTAATTAATTACGATTGTGACTTACAAATCAAAAATAATAGAATGAAAAATTTTCAAATAGCATTTTGTATAGGATTACTATTTACAATATTAAGTCCATGCTTACATGCCCAAAATGATTCACTAAAAAATGAATTGAATGCCACAAATGATTGGCCCGATCTTCGCCGTTACAGAAGTGAAAATGCAGAATTAAAGCCCGTAGATAACAGGGTAGTTTTTATGGGTAATTCCATTACTGATTTCTGGATTAAATTAAGCCCTGATTTTTTTTCTAAAAGAAATTATGTAGATAGAGGAATAAGCGGGCAAACTACACCGCAAATGCTTATCCGGTTCAGGCAGGATGTTATTGACCTTAATCCTAAAGTGGTTGTTATTTTAGCCGGAATAAATGATATCGCCGGCAATATAGGCCCTTCTTCTCTTAAAATGATTGAAGATAACATTACCTCTATGTCGCAGTTGGCAAAAGCTAATGGAATTAAAGTGGTTCTTTCATCAGTGCTTCCGGCGCTTGCTTTTCCCTGGAGGCCAGGAATTAACCCGGTTGATAAAATTATTGATCTGAATAAATGGATAAAAGAATATGCTCATAAAAATAAATTTATTTATCTCGATTATTATACACCAATGGTAGATGAAAGAAAGGGATTAAATGCCGCTTATACGAATGATGGAGTTCATCCAACTATAGCCGGTTATAAAGTAATGGAACCTCTTGCAGAAAAAGCAATTTCGATGGCGCTAAAACATAGATAAAATTATATCCAATTAAGTGATTAGAGACTACCATTCCCTTACTATGTCACCATTCAATATTTCCATTATAAATAAATGTTTATTCTCAAAGTAATCAGGCACAATGCTATTCTTGTTATTATAAACCGGCCTGAAATTAAAATCGTGACAAACAGCAAATTGATTTTCATTGAGATGGAGCATAAAATCTTTGCCAAAATTTAATAAGATGTTTGTAAAATAATAGGCTGATTCAAAACCTTTATTTGCCATGTCGGATGGTTTGGAACGATATTGTTGAAAATAATTATCAGTAAGAAAATTTTCAAACGCATTATTTTTCGTGTCATAATGCGGAGTTGTAAAACGAATGGGAAAGTCTTTATAAACGTCTTTTTTTTGCAAACTCCTGAACCCATCCCAATTTGGCATGCCAATCAGAATAAGCGGATTCGTTTTCTGAATGGGATAACAGGCATCTGCTAATTTCCTGGAAAAAGTTTCATCAAGGCTTGCTCCAATAATTACTATTGGTTTAGTAGTATCTACCAGCATGCTCAAGCCATAAGAAGAGATGGAACTATCCAGCATGATAGTTTTTATGTTTAAAAGTGGCTTTCCTTCAGCGGAATTGATCTCTTTAAAATAATTATCTATCCTGTTGTCATTTTTTTTCTTCACCAGGTAAATATTATCTGTCCCATGCTTCTGCAGGATATAACTGAAAATTCCTTCGCAATGAGCTTTTAAAGTAGAATTTACAATAATCGTAAATGGATTTTCTCTTATTCCACCATCATTTGGATAAGTAACTGAAACAAATGGAATGCTTCTTTGCACAGCGAATTGTGCTAATTCACTATAGTCAGGTTCTTTTACCGATCCGATTATTAAATTAATACTATCCAGTTTTTTATTTCTTATGAGCCAGGCGATGGGTTGGGTAAATGATTTTGAATCATAAAAGTATGCTTCTACCTTTTTGCCATTCAGCGTTAAAGTGTCAAAAGCTATTTCTGCACCTTGAACAAATTCAATAGCGGGCATTATAAATTTTGGAAGAGTATTTGAATTCAACTTTCCCATGGTAAATACAGAATCTAAATACATTGGTGCAAACACGGCTACTCTGTATACTTTTCCTTCAGGTCCATAATTGATTTGGGCAAATGAGTTTTGAATTCCGGTAAAAAGAAAGAGTACAATAAATGGCAGAATGTGTTTCTTCATATTCAATTTTTTTTTCAAAAATTATTTGTTGAAATTAAAAACCATCCGGGCTTTTATTTATAATATCAAATCACCATCTACAATAAAAATTTTACTCCCACTCAATTGTAGCGGGCGGTTTACTACTTATATCATATACGACCCGATTAATTCCCTTTACATTATTGATGATTTCGTTAGAAACATAAGCCAAAAAATCATAAGGGAGATGCGCCCAATCTGCCGTCATTCCATCTACAGAAGTTACAGCCCTTAATGCTACAGTAAATTCATATGTTCTTTCATCGCCCATTACTCCAACACTTTTTACAGGCAATAAGATGGCTCCGGCCTGCCAAACAGTTGCATATAAATCATATTTTTTTAAGGCTTCTGTATAGATAGCATCAGCATTCTGCAATAATTGTACCTTTTCTTCTGTAACCTCTCCTAATATTCTAATGGCAAGGCCGGGGCCGGGAAAAGGATGACGATTTAAAAGGGCGGGAGGGAGCCCAAGTTCAGCGCCCACTTTTCTTACTTCATCTTTAAATAAGGAACGAAGCGGCTCTACTAATTTCAATTTCATAAAATCGGGGAGACCGCCAACATTGTGATGCGATTTAATGGTGACAGATGGTCCGTGTACAGAAACAGATTCTATTACATCAGGATAAATGGTTCCTTGCCCTAAAAATTTGATGTTCTCAATTTTATGCGCTTCCTGGTCAAAAATATCTATAAAACCTTTTCCGATGATCTTCCTTTTTTCTTCCGGATCAGGCTTGCCTGCAAGTTTGGTATAAAAATGTTCTTTAGCATCTACGCCTTTTATATTTAATCCAATGCTTTTGCATGCGTCAATCACTTGCTGAAATTCATTTTTTCTAAGTACGCCATTATCAACGAAAATGCCATAAAGATTTTTACCGATAGCACGATGAATCAGCGTTGCCGCAACAGTAGAATCTACTCCGCCACTTAAAGCCATAATTACTTTACTATCACCGATGGTTTCTTTTATAGAAGCCACTGTGTCATTGATAAAATGGGCGGGAGTCCAATCCTGGCTGCATTTGCAAATATTGATCAGGAAGTTTTTTATTATTTTTTTGCCTTCGGCAGAATGATAAACTTCGGGATGAAACTGCAATCCGTAAATTTTATTTTTTTCATTTTCATTGCCGAAAGCTGCTACAGGAATGTTATGAGTAGAAGCGGCAATAGTAAAATTTTCCGGAAGTTTTGTGATGGTATCGCTATGGCTCATCCACACATCAGAATCATTTTTTACATCTTTTAATAATTCATCTGAATAATTGATTTGGAGTTTTGATCTTCCATATTCCCGTTTATCACTTTTTTCTACTATTCCTCCTGATAGTTTTGCAATGAGTTGTGCGCCGTAACATATTCCCAGTAAAGGAACTTTATCAGTGATGGCTTGTATATCCACTTTTGGCGCATCGGCATCATTTACAGAAAATGGCGAACCGGAAAGGATGATTCCTTTTAAGCCGGGAGAAAATTCAATTTCTTTATTAAAAGGAATTATTTCACAATAAACATTGGCTTCGCGAACGGCGCGGGCTATCAGTTGGGTATATTGAGAGCCGAAGTCGAGGATCAGAATTTTTTGAGTCATTTGCTGCGAAGGTAAAAAGTTTATTGAAGTTTGTAAATTTGCATTTCTTTTCACCTGAAAACAAATACAATGAAAAATTTTATCTTATTGTTAATAGCTTCTTTTAGTTTAGTTTCCTGCAATGTTATTTCAGGCAATGGAGATGTGCGGGATGAAAAGAGGAATATTCCAAATATACATACCGTAAAAACTTCAGGTTCTATAGATATTGAAATTAAAAGTGGCGATAGTTATTCTCTTTCAGTGGAAGATGACGAAAACCTGCTTCCATACCTTGTTACAGAGGTCAACGATGGTGTTTTAAATATTCATTATAAAAATGGTTATAATATTAATAACGATCATGCAAAAGTGTATGTTTCTGCGCCTTCGCTTGATAAAATAATTACATCAGGTTCCGGGGATATTTCAGGAAATGGGATTATTAAAAATGCAAACCAAATTGAATTTAATTTATCTGGCTCTGGCGATGTGGATGCAGAGGTAGATGCTCCTTCAATAAAAATAACCGGTTCGGGTTCCGGCAATATAAAACTTGCAGGCAGAACCAAAGATTTTAATTGTAAAGTGAGTGGAAGCGGCGATGTAAATTGTGGTAATCTGCAAAGTGAAAATACTGAAATCACTATATCTGGAAGCGGAAATGCTCATGTATTTGCAAGTGTTCACCTTGTAGCAAGAACAAGCGGCAGCGGAGATATTTATTATCTTGGAAATCCTCAATCTCCAGAAATTCATACGTCAGGAAGTGGCACGGTTCAGCCTCAGAAATAATTTATTTTTTTAAAAAGGTAATCTATTTGAATCGTCAGAAGATGATTGATTCTTTTCTTCGTCATTTATAATATCCCATTCTTTAAGGCACATACAATATTCCTTAAACACGCAGTCTGGCGCATATCCGGTGCAAAAATCAAAACTCATAATGCCGTTATTTATAATTTCCGTTTTTTCATTTAAAGTGTTTACTAAAAAAGAATATTCTAAATTAACAGGAAATTTTTTTGGTAATTCGATGCCTAAATTCCATGAATACATCATTTCCTTAAAAGCTATGCAAACCAATTTCATGTCTTTTTTGGTTAATTGCCCGGGAGGTGGAAAATTAACAGCTTCTAACCCGCAGTAATAGCCAAAATTATCGACAGGTTCTTCACCTTCCAGCCATTTTTCTATGTCTTCCATTTCTTCTTCAAAAGAAATATTTTGTTGTGGTTCTGCTGGTATTTCAGTGCGATACGCTGCTTTTATATCTGATAATAAGAAAGGAATATACGGATGCATGCTAAAGAAAATTGAGGTTAAAAATTTATTTCTAGAGAATGAAATTAAAATACTTCTTTCAAATATTCAATAAAAACGGACATTGAAAAGAAAAGAGCTATAGACGTATTATGCC
>Ga0209585_10000786_pt1 | contig 12384 bp, 6 predicted proteins | sample NGEPerone_FD_185491 | JGI IMG/M metagenome (GOLD analysis project Ga0209585, IMG submission 185491) | Arctic peat soil microbial communities from the Barrow Environmental Observatory site, Barrow, Alaska, USA - NGEE Permafrost154B-one... | ecosystem: Environmental > Terrestrial > Soil > Wetlands... | reverse complement strand
AGGTTTTTCAATCATTTCCCTGTCCACAGTATCCGTAGCGATTGTCATCTCCGGAAAGTCAGTTAATAAATTCATTAGCAAGATCTGTGTAGGCAGCAGGGGAAGGAAAGGAAGAAAAAGGGACGCCCCTGCCATGCTGAACATATTTCCGAAATTGGCACTGGTAGCCATGAAAACGTACTTCAGGGTGTTGGCAAAGGTTTTCCGGCCTTCCTTTACGCCTTCAACAAGTGCATCAAGGCTCTTTTCCATCAGCACAATATCTGCAGCTTCTTTGGCGACGTCTGCAGCGCTGTCTACCGAGATTCCCACATCTGCTGCATGTAGAGCAGAAGCGTCATTAATCCCGTCTCCCATATACCCGACAACGTTTCTACATTTCTTGAGTGCAAGGATGATATGCTCTTTCTGGTTCGGCTCTACCTCGGCAAAAACGTCAGTATCGTTTACCTGCCTCATCAGGGCTTCACTGCTCATCTTACCAATTTCGCTTCCGGTTAGAACCCTCGAGTTCTTAAGCCCTACCTCTCGACTGATACTGGCAGCCACAAACTTGTTGTCTCCGGTAATAATTTTCAGAGAAATTCCAAGCTGCCCCATACTTTCTATCGTTTTTATAATGTCTGGCTTTGGTGGGTCAAAAAAGAAGAGGAAACCGAGAAAGATCATCCCTTTCTCCTGCTCTTTTCCGATAGTTTTCTGCTGTCCTATTTCCTTGTACGCAATCCCAATAGTACGAAGCCCCTTTTCACTGAACTCTTCAAACTGCCGCTCAATCCTTTCCTTTAACTCGGAAATTTCTACAGTTTTTCCAGGTTCAGCCTCTGCCAGGGAGCAAATTTCAAGAATATTCGGGAGCGCACCTTTGGTTATCATCATGTTCGTGCCGCTTTTTGAGACGAGGATGCTCAATCTTTTGCGCACAAAATCATAAGGGATCTCATCCAGTTTCTCATACTCTGCAAGATCGAGTTTATTCTGTGCAAGAATTGCCCTATCGATTGGGTTTTCAAAGCCTTTCTGGTAATAGGCGTTAAGGCTGGCATAAAGTAGGACTTTTTCATTCTGTTCTCCTTTGAGGTCCTGAAAAGATTGGAGTTGCAGCTCCCCTTCGGTAAGAGTGCCGGTCTTGTCGGAGCAAAGCAGGTTCATGCTGCCAAGGTTTTCAATGGAAGCCAATCTCTTGACAATCACTTTTTTTTGTGCCATTTCTCTTGCGCCGTGGGAAAGGTTAACACTTATAATTGCAGGCAGGAGCTGAGGGGTCAGCCCCACTGCAAGAGCCAGCGAAAAAAGGAAAGAATCAAGGATCGGGCGCTGGAGATATACATTGATTGCGAAGATGGCCATTACCAGCAGCATCGTAACTTCCATCAGGAAATTCCCAAAGCGTGAAATTCCCTTTTCAAATTCCGTTTCCGGGGGCCTGAGTTTTAATTTCTCTGATATTTTCCCAAACTCCGTCCCCTTCCCTGTGGAAATTGCAAGCACTTTTCCACTGCCGCTGACAACGCTGGTTCCCATCCAGAGAGAATTTGTGCGCTTGGCAAGTGGGGTTTCTGCTTTCAGTAAGTCGGCTGTTTTTTCTACGGGATAGGTCTCTCCTGTGAGAGTCGCTTCGCTAACAAAAAGGTCATTTGAGTCCAGAATAAGGCAGTCTGCAGGAATCATGTCTCCTGCGCTGAGGATTATTATTTCCCCGGGAACTATCTCTTCCACAGGGATTTCTTTCTCTTCGCCGTCTCTGAGCACTGCTGCCCTTATCTGCACCGTGGCCAGCAGTTTCTCAAAAGCATCAGCAGCTCCTTTTTCCTGCCAGAATCCAAGCAAACTGCTGACCAGAATAATAATCGTGATGATTATGGTGTCTGTCGGTTCGTGGAGGAAAAAGGCAAGCCCGGCTGCAAAAAGGAGGATAATGGTAATTGGACTCTTGAATTGGGAAAGCAGGAGTGTGAGGGTGTCAGATCGTTTTTTAGGTTTAAGAATGTTAGCTCCATATCTTTTAAGGCGTTCATCGATTTCGGAGCTTTTAAGGCCTTCAGTCGTTGTTTGGAGTTCCTGCATCATTTCGGATGCAGGAACACTCCAGAATTCAAGCTTTTTCTCGCTATCAGCCAATGAGAAATCTCCTTATTACCTGTTGCTTGCCTGTTTATTTCTTCTCAGCTTCCCGTAACCTTCAGGAGTATAGCAAGTTCTTCTCCTTCACTTCCTATGATTGAGAGTTCCCTCGATACTTCTGATTTTGCAAGGTATTTTTCAGTTCTGAATCCTTCAGGCTCTTCGATTTTGATGGTAATCTCTCCTTTTGTATACCCTCTTTTAATGCATTCCCCTACCAGTTGTCCGTATGTGGAGGCGATTAGCTTCAGGCAGTCAAAGATCCTGTTCTCGTCAACCACGTTTTTGCCGTCAAGCATAATAAGCCTGAGACTTTTTGACACCGCGGATTCCGTGAAGAGCTCTTTAAGCTTTATTATGAACATATCGACGACAGAGTCCCTGTTTAAAGCAGCTGCCAGTTCTTTGTCTCCTGTAATCTCGTAATCCCTATGGAGAATCAGAAAAGTTTTCTCATCTGCCGAGATTATGAACCTGTTTTCAGGGTCCTTGTCTTCAAGCACTGTTCTCAGGTTATTTCCTTCGTATTCTATACTCGTTATATGGAAATCGGATACATCGATTTTCTTTACTTTTTTTTCCCTGGATAGGATTCCGCTCTTTGACCATACCGGCAAAGTCAGGTCATGAAGGTCCTTTACCTTTAGCGTGTCCCGCGTGAAATCCAGTTCAAACTCGTATTGCATGCTGCCAACAAAATTAACCTGCTTCCCTCTAAGTTTTTTATCCTCAACGAAAGCATAATAGGTGCTTTTAGCTCCATATATACTGCTTTCAAAAAAAGGACTCAGGATTGAGAGTATCCTTGTTTCAAGCTGTTGCACCTCCATCATATCCAGCTTATTTTGCTTGTCCAGCTCTCCGATTTTTTCATCCTTTTTTGCCAGTGCTACAGTTGAAACGGTCTCAAGAATTCTGGCCTTGATCCCAAGAATATCATCCTCTTCGACCCCTACAGTATGGCTTTCGATATGGTCCCTTACATCTTTCTCAAACTGGTCTATTCTCTGAAGTTTTTTTTCGAGGAATACTTTTTTTTCTTTGTTCTCTGTTTTTATCCTGATAGCTGATTTTTCTAGAGGTATGACTTCCTGTGAAATTGCTATGAAATCCTGCAGATCCTGAATGAAATCCTTCTGGACAGGAAAATCGGTAGAGTCCTGAAAAGTATATCTCATTTTAAGCCCCCTTCCCTTCCGCATAAAATGTTTTTATATTAAATACGCTTTTTCCACACTTTAAGCTTATCAGCTTGCACTCTTGAAAAAGGATAACGGAATTCTCTGCCCCTTCCGCAAATTTCCCTATATGAAGCACGAAGAACTCTGTATAGCGGAAAACTCACAGTCTAAACGTAAATTATGATCAGTTTATACAACTATCTTTATAAAATTTTGTTAAAATTTTATTGATAAATATTTTTCTTTATATTAGTTAAATTCTATAAATTTATTCTTCGAGAAAAATTTATATAAGTTTGGTTACAATCTTATTCATATTATCGTCAAATGATAATATACAAAGGCATGTATTCATAATAAAAATCGAATTTTTGCTCTTTGTAACATTTTAGTTTGAGAGTGCTCTACTCTTTACTGTAATATGTCAAACCTGACGCTCAGTGCTATTTATTCAGCATTGGTACTGAGAATGAGGTCAACTAACAAATTCCCTGGTTGCAGCAAGAATCAATAATGATCACAATTTACTGCACCGGAATTAAGATTACTGCGCTTCTTTCAAAAATGAGTTTTGAAGAGGTGTGGGCTCTCTTATTAGATCATAAGGGTGAATTTAGAAAAGGGTGAATTTAGAAAAGGGTGAATTTAGAAAAGAGTGAGTTATGGGGGGCGGAGTTGAATATGGGGTAATAATTATAACATTTTTTTAATCTAAAGTTTTGTTTTATTCAATTTTTGGACACCAAATAGGTTTACTTTTTAGACGATTTATTGAACTGTGACTACTTTGAGATCTGCTTTATCTCAACAACTTCAAAACATTATTTAAATAGAATAATATACAATGTTAGAATGGAGCAAATAGGACATTTGCGGAATCTAGGTGCAGAACATGAAACAAAAATTAATACTTTTTGGTGCACTGATAATTATATCCCTTTTAGCAGGGGCAGCAAGTGCAAATGAAGTTGCAAATAATACAAGCGAGTCTTTACTTCCTGATAATGGAACCCTCTCTAATAATGGAACTCTTCCTGATGGTGGAACTCTTCCTGATGGTGGAACTCTTTCTGATGGCTCCCTCGATACTGTCGCGCCGGCAAGTGTTGCAGACCTGAATGTTGTGGATGCTCTGGGGGAGACCAAGTGGTCTTATGCGAATGATTATCCTGGACTTTACGTTAGCTGGGATGCAAATACCGAAGAAGATCTTGCCCCTGTGCCTTATGAGGTATTCGTCAGCGGGTCTAATCCCTCAGCTATTGAGGACATGGAAAAAGTAAAATCTACATCTGATACGAGTTTGTACATTGAGGAATGCGGCGGAAAACCCCTTGTCTACGGCAAGGACTACTGGGTGGCTGTTATTGCTCGGGATAACACAGGCAATTACGACGATTGTTTTGCCATTTGCGGTCCGGTTCGAACATATGAGGATATGGATATCAAGCTTGACGAAGGTTGGAACCTGAAATCCGTACCGAAAAGAGTGCTTGCATCAAGTGCGGGCACACAATCGGTCTTTGGCAGGGGCAGCATAGTCCTCTACTGGAACGGTGATTGCTGGGAATTCCCAGAGACAATTGAACCTTGTAAAGGTTACTGGGTCTACAGTCCGGTACCTTTCGAGAACAACATCAAGTTCAAACCAATGTCTTCTGATAGTGCAGCCCCTGATGTACCTGCGTCCCTTGACCTTGCCCCGGGCTGGCAGATGATAGGACACACTTCTACTCAACCTGCTTCCTGGTCCATGACTCTGGCTTCACTCAAAGACCTTCTTATAGACTATAAGTTCTCCAATATCGCCACCTATTCTCACCATGAAGGTTGGGGTGGCATAATCCCTGAACTTGGACTGATAGATATGATTGCTGGAGACGGATCCGTGCCTTCAGGTGCAGATTTCATTAATATCACTGGTCCCTGCCCGGTTGGAGCACTTCAGTATCAAGGCTTAATGGTTCCCGGACAAGGATACTGGATCTTTATGAAGAAAGAAGGCACCTACGCATCCATCGAAAGTATGTATAACTACCAGGATTATTCTGGGCCCGAGTAAGAGATCAAATTTCGAAAATAAATGACTGTTCAGCCAGCTCAGGTTGAACGGTTTTTTTCTTTTTGTTATTCACTTAGTAATTGGAGGTATACCATGAATATGATATTAAAAAATACTTTCTTAGGAACAGCTATACTACTATTATTTTTATTGACCTTTCCCCAGGTAGTCATGGCAGAGGAGGCCGTTCCTCTGCTTCCGATGACCGTGAAAGGAGTTGCCTTGATTAATGGTGCCCCGGCTCCTAATGGCACTGTTATTGCAGCTTACCTCAATGGGCAGCCAGTAGAAAAGTTTCTCGTAGATACTTCTTCTGGAGACTACTGTTTCTGGATTTCCGGAACAGCCGAGGATGAGGAAAAGCCAGTCACCTTTACTGTGGACGGAAAGAATACAGGAAACAGCATCGCCTGGGAAGCCGGAAAGCAGGTCCTTTCCCTTGAGCTGTCTGTGGGCACGGAAGTTGATCCTGGAAATCCTATAAAGGATTTGACTTCAAAAATAAATTCTAAATCCTTGACAGAAATTGGAAAACCTGAAGCTTTCGGAAAGAATTCCGGAACCACGGTCATTGAAAGTTCAGTACCTGAGCCAGATTTGAAGGCTTTGAAAAATATGAACGCCAATTCCGGGAACAAGGAAACAGCAGAATCTCCCGAAGGTTCCTCTAAATTAAAAAGTGCTCCGGGTTTCCTTATTATTTATGCGTTTGCAGGAATAGTTCTGCTCGCTTTCGGATTCAATCTAAAGAGAGAACCTAGAAGAAAGCCCTGAAGAATTTTTCAAAAAGGGTCTGCATGAGTAGCGTGAAAGATCTCAAGGTGTTATGATGAACATCAAGAACAAATACTTAAGAATTTCATCCTGCCTGGTTATTCTGTTACTGGGCATATCCTTTTTTCCGGTTGCATCTGCCAGCAGCCCCCCTTCGATCCCCAATGTGCTTGAAGGAAACGTGCTTGCAGGAGGTGCAGACACGCCTGTCGGAACTGTAATCTCGGCGTATATTGATTCCAAGCTTGTTGGCTGGAACTCTATTACAGAGGCAGGAAAATACAAACTGGCAGTCTCGGGTACCGAGCAGGATAATGGAAAAAAGATAATCTTCAAGCTGGGACGTATTGAATCCGAACCAGTTTCCGTGATTTATCAGCAGGGAGCTTTGCCAGCGAAACTTGATCTTTCTTTCAAGGGGGACTTTGTGGATCCTGTTATAGAAAGCCCCTCTGCATCCCCTGTATATATCCTGAATGACGGAAAGGATTTCTCAGTAATCAGCGCAAGGGTTTCGGATGAATCTTCTGGGGTTGCTTCAGTAACTATCGACCTCTCGCCTGTAGGAAGAGGGGTGACTTCATTGAAGTCCGAGAATGGAGGCGTTTATAGTTGCAACGTCAGCAGTACTCTGGATGGGGAGTTCAACTTCCCCCTCACAGCTATGGATTTCTTTGGAAATGAAGTTACAAGTAAAGGTAACATATTGATCACCGTACTAAAGGAAGAGGAACTCACAACAAGGTACGGAGGTGCCGACGGGGTCTTTTCTACCGAGGAAATAAAAAACCTTGTAAATGACAATAACATATCCAGAGGTATCAAATACGCAGTTCTGGCTATTTACTTTGCTGATGGGTGGGACCGGATATGAGATGGACTGAATTTAAAATTGCTTTCGTGTTGCTCCTGGCCCTGGCTTTATGTGCGGCTCCAGCCTCTGCAGGCAGTGCAGAAAGGGTTCTTCCTCAATCGGTTGACCCCGGTGAGGTATTCCGGGTAACTGTCAATGTAGCCGATTACGGTGCAGCTGGGCAATTTCTTGAAGAGCTTCCTGAAGGCTTTACATTTGTTGGCTCAACCCTTCCTGAAAAAGCTGTGACTGTGAACGGTAACAAGGCATCCTTCCTGCTGATGAGTGAACAGAGTTTTGGTTACATTCTTAAAGCTCCTGCGTCAGCTGGTACATACAAATTCGTGGGCCTTCTAAGGGATATCGACAAAGCTGACTTTTCTGTTCTCCCTGCCGATTCTTCCATTAATGTCAGGGCACCTTCCAGCGGTGATTCCTATGGCAGTTCAGGTGGGAGTTCAGGTGGGAGTTCAGGCAGCAGCTCAGGTGGTAGTTCAGGCAGCAGTCGAGCTGGAGGCTCCCCCGAGCCCCAGAACAACATTGAGGCTAAGGAGCTGTCCCAGGAGTTCATCACCAATGGCCAACACGTAAAGTTCGAGTTTCCGAAGGGCACAACATGCATAAGGTATGTGGAGTTTGATGCCAAGAAGGCTCTTGGGAAGATCCCTACTATTGTCGAAATGTTGAAAGGTCAGTCTAAGCTAGTTTCGAGCCTGCCTTCAGGCACGGTTTATAAGAACGTGAATATCTGGGTGGGCACAGGAGGAATCGCAAGTTCTGATAACATAGAAAAAGCAGTCATCGGGTTTAGAGTCGAAAAGGCATGGCTCGAGAAAAACGGAGCTAATGCATCGTCTTTGAACCTCTGGTACTACGACAATGTCTGGAGCAAACTCGATACTCAAAAAATTGGTGAAGATGACACTTACGTTTACTTCGAGGCCAAAACGCTAGGTTTCGGTCACTTAGTAATTGTCGTGAAAAATGAAAAAATCGATCTAAAACCTTCAGATTCAAAAGAAATCGTCACTATTACTCCTACAAATTCAGGAGCAAATGCGACATCTGAGCCAGAAAAACCGTCAAGCAAAACCACAAGCTTCATGCCGGGATTTGAGTCTGCAGTCACCATGAGTATACTTGGAGCTGTATACTGTGTCTTGAGAAAGAAACTTTAAGAGTCGAAATGAGTTATTTAAAGCAGCAGTCAAAGCTGCTTATTTTCTTATCATTTCTTTTTTCGAGTAAGTTTCCAGTTCTATCACATAAATTGAAATTATTTCTATTTTTAGCGAAAGAAAATAATTAGAAGCCTTAGCTGAATAAGAAGATAAAGACGGGGTTAGTAGAGAGCTTATCCCAAATGCTATTTTATTCTGGATCGTTAAGAATTTTCAGGGTTGCTTTCATGGTCAGCAACTTGATCGATTATTCGGAATACTATATTCATGAAACAAATTCAAAGTTCAGGATGAGTTCAATATATAAATTTTTTTATCTCAAACTAAATTTTATATTGCTATTCTTCCAGAAATATTTATATCAGTTCTTGTGTAATATAGTTATATTATCATCATATTATCGTCATATGATAAAATATAAATAAATATACTATGTGAAGATCAAAAAATTGTCCTCAGTTAAAGCTTTATTTGGGACAAATTTAACCTTTGTGATTGATAGGCGCATGCCGTAATCATAAGGCTTATTGATCAGTATATATACAAAAATGGGGTTCAATTTACCACTTTTCTGGTTACAGCAAGAATCAGTGGAGTTTACTGTTTGTTGCACCAGAATGAGAGATTGCCGTGCCTGTTTAAAAAATAAATTTAAAAGAGGCGGCATCCATTATCAAATAATCATAGAAAGTTGGGTGGTGGAAGTCATTGATAAAATCTGAAAAAATGGCACATTCGTCTTATTTGGTAAGATTTGAAAGCCATTATTCTACTTGCAATTTTCAGTGACTTATCTATACGATCTGAAATTTTGATCAGATTATACAAAGGGGCGGTCTAATAATGAGGTCATAATTTATAAAATGTTATAATTTACCAGTTTTTTATTTTTGAGTACCAAATAGGTCCAATTTTTTAGACTTTTTATTAATTGTGACTATTAGCTGGGATCTGCCATATTCTATTGACTTTAGAAGATTATTTAAAATCAAATTAAATAAAATGTTTTAAGCGGAGTGTAATTGGACATTTGCTAAATCCGGGTGCAAAACATGAAACAAAAATTAATGCCATTTAGTGCACTATTAATTATTTCCATATCAATTATTTTCCTTTTACCATGGACAATAAGTGCAAATGAAAATACTGACAAAGCTATCGTAAATACCGAAAATACTGTTGAAGATGCTAGCAATACTGTTGAAGATGCTAGCAATACTGTTGAAGATGCTAGCGATACTGTTGAAGATGCTAGCGATACTGTTGAAGATGTTAGCAATACTGTTGAAGATGCTAGCGATACTGTTGAAGACACTAGCGATACTGTTGAAGACACTAGCAACACTGTTGAAGATGCTAGCGATACTGTTGAAGACACTAGCGATACTGTTGAAGATACTAGCAACACTGTTGAAGACACTAGCAACACTGTTGAAAATACCGACAATACTGTTGAAAATACCGACAATACTGTTGAAAATACCGATAATACTGTTGAAAATACCGACAATACTGTTGAAAATACCGACAATACTGTTGAAAATACCGACAATATAAATGGGTCTATATTGCTTCCACTAAATGCAAATATAAGCGTTGAGATCAACTACAACGAATCCGGTCCTTTCAAGATGGGAGATGTAGTAAACATCACTGCAACCTTCGACAAACCTGTTGTTTCTGCGTATTTAATGGTTAGCGACGACGTTTCCTCTCCTATTAATATGGTCAACGTAAATGATACTACCTGGTATTGTGAGTACGAGGTTCCAGAAGGTGTAAATGGTGCAGTAAACGTGACCGTGCTTGCAGACGATTCAAAAGGAAACAAAGTTGGGAAGACTGACATTGACGTTTTTGTGGTTGATGATATAAGTCCGGACTTTACGGAAACTGTGGTTGACGATATAAGTCAGGACTTTACGGAAACTGTGATTGACGATACAAGTCCTGAATTTGCGGAAAATGAGCCTTCTGAATTTGTCAGCACAAATTTAGTGCTTTTCAATTTCAGCGCTTCCGATGATCTTGATGATGATATTACCTACACCCTCTATATCAACGGTAGCGAAAATAGTACAGGGGTTATAGCTAAAGACGAATGTAAAGAAGTAGAGGTTAATCTGGATGACGGTTATTACACCTGGGAAGTAAAACTTAAAGACAAGACCGGAAATATAGGTTCCAGTGATGTCCATAAACTGTATGTAGATACCAAAGCTCCAGAAGTAGCACTTGTTTCCCCTGAAGATGGCTTGGTCAATACAGAAGGTCCTGTAAATTTCAGTTTTATTTCTGATGATGATTTTACAGCTCAACATAAGGATTTAAATCTTAGTTATCGAGTAGACATTACTGCCGAGGATGCTGACGAGGATACTGACGAGAATGCTGACGGTTTGTGGTCCGGGACCATGCGTCCTGGGGAATATATACAAATTCCAGTAGATTCCCTATCTGAAGGTGCTTATGAATGGTCCGTTTATATTGAGGATGAAGCCGGAAACAACATTACGAGTGACAGTCGGAGCTTCTATGTGAATAAAGAGGGGCTTAAAGTCTCGCTCACTTCCCCGAATAAGGGGGACGCTCCTGCAAATAAGACATTTAACTTCTGCGTTTCAGGAGGAACAGGGCTGCCCTTTGAATACAAGCTGCTCATTAACGGTGAAGAAGTAGAGAATAGCACTTGTGAGGAAAGCGAAGATGGTACACTCACTGTAGGAGGAGATTTATTTAACAACTATTCTGTGAATGCTGCGGTAGCTGACGGTGAGGACTTAATGTGGACAGTGAATATTACTGACTGTGCAGGCAACACATATGAACCTCAGCCGTATCATTTTTCCCTCAATACTGTAGCTCCTGCGCGTGTGGCAAACCTGAGTGTTAAAGATGCGCCAGGTGTGACTAACTGGTCTTATACATATGATCAACCCAGATTATACGTTAGCTGGAATGCAAATACCGAAAAAGATCTTGCTCCTACACCGTATGAGGCCTTTATTAGCGATTTTGAGCCCCAATCTATTGAGGACATGAAGAAGGTAAAATCTACATCTGATACGAGTTTGTACATTGAGGAATGCGGCGGAAAACCACTTGTCTACGGCAAGGATTACTGGGTGGCTGTTATTTCTCGGGATAATGCAGGAAATTATAACAAATGTTTTGTTGCCATTTGCGGTCCGGTTCAGACATTTGAAGATATGAATGTCACGCTTGATCAAGGCTGGAATCTGAAATCTGTGCCTAAAAGACTGCTTGCATCGAATGCGTCTCCGGAATCAGTTTTTGGAAAAGGCAGCACAGTCCTCTACTGGAACGGCAAATGCTGGAAATCTCCTGAGACTATCGAACCCTATAAGGGTTACTGGATCTATAGTCCGGAAGCTTTTGAGAACAACATCAAGTTCAAGCCAATGTCATTCAATAATACAACTCCTGATGTGCCTGCATCTCTTAACCTTGTCCCGGGATGGCAGATTATAGGATCCACCTCTACACAGCCTGCATCCTGGTCCACGACTCTGGCTTCACTCAAGGACCCTATTATAGAGTATAAGTTTTCTAATCTCGTTACCTATTCTCACCATGAAGGTTGGAGTGGCACTATTCCTGAGTTGGGATTGGCAAATATGCTCATTGGAGGCGGATCCGCGACTTCAGGTAGAGTGCTCATTAATTACTCCGATTCTGGTCCAGCTGGAACACTTCAATATAAAGGCATGATGGTCCCTGGACAGGGATATTGGGTCCATATGAACAAAGAAGGCACCTATGACCCCATCGAAAGCGTGTATGACCGCCAGAATTCTTCTGAGTCTGATGGAACCGTTGATAATGGAACTACAGCTGTTGGAACTGATGATGATGTAAGCACTGATAATGGAACCAGCGATGTTGGAACCAGCGATGTTGTAGTCAGTGACGACGGAACGAGCGATGTTGGAGTTAGTGACGATGGAATTACTGATGTTGGAGTCAGTGACGATGGAACGAGCGATGTTGGAGTTAGTGACGATGGAAATAGCGATGTTGGAACCACTGATGTTGGAATTACTGATGTTGGAGTCAGTGACGATGGAACGAGCGATGTTGGAACCACTGATATTGAAACCTGATGTCGGAAATACTGATGTTCTCCAACGTAACTCCTCCTGATGGAATTGATCTTAATGGAACTCTTCCCGTGTAAGTGGATAGAAT
>Ga0209585_10000785_pt1 | contig 12391 bp, 9 predicted proteins | sample NGEPerone_FD_185491 | JGI IMG/M metagenome (GOLD analysis project Ga0209585, IMG submission 185491) | Arctic peat soil microbial communities from the Barrow Environmental Observatory site, Barrow, Alaska, USA - NGEE Permafrost154B-one... | ecosystem: Environmental > Terrestrial > Soil > Wetlands... | reverse complement strand
TCTTCGTCCTGGGCCTCGACATGGATGGCGACGTGCAGCTGCCCGATCTCGAGCTCGCCAAGGAGCCGCTGGTCATCGTGGTCGGCTCCGAGGGCAAGGGGCTCTCGCGGTTGGTCAGCGAGACCTGTGACCAGATCGTGTCGATCCCGATGTCCTCGGCCGTGGAGTCCCTCAACGCCGGTATCGCCACCGGCGTCACCCTCTATGAAGTGGCCCGCCGCCGAGCGCTCTAGGCTTGACACATGTCCAGCAACGGCAGCACTCCTGCGCCTCTACCGCAGCCAAAGCCGGACCATGCAGTCTCGGGAGTTGCCGGAGCCCGGCCGCCGAACTATCTCGTCTGGGCGATTCTGACCGCGATCTTCTCACTGGTCCTGACCATCAGCCTGGGCATCATCCTGACCTGGCCCTTCGCCATCGCCTCGATCGTCTTCTCGCTTCAGGTGAACCCGAAGTGGGCCGGGGGAGATGCCGTCGGTTCTCGGGTCGTTTCGCTGAGGGCCAAGAAGTTCGCCATTGCCGCCTTCATCGTCGGCGTCACGGTCGGCGGCCTCGACATACCTCCCATGTTCTCCTGAGCTCCGAGTTCTCCTGAGCTCCTAGCGACCAGGCTGCTTCACGTCAGGGGACATCGCCACCACCGGCATCTCGATCGTGTCGACGCCGAGAACGGTCGCCTCGTCCGGCTTTCCGGGCAGGACGTTCCTGACGTAGTCGATGATGGCAGCCTCGATCGAGACGTCGTGGCCCGCAGTCTCCGACATGTACCACCGGTGTTCGAGGACCTCGTGGAACACCTCGGCCGGCTCCAGCTTGCGGGTCAGGTCCCGGGGGATGGCGCGGGTGATCGGCTCGTAGACCTGGGACTGCCAGTCATGGGCCACCAGCTCCTCGTCGTCATTCTGGCGGTCCTGGGATGCGCGGTAGGCATCGAGGTCGTTGAGCAGGCGGCGGGCCTGGTTCTCCTCGACGTCGAGCCCGGTCAGGCGAAACAGCCGACGTGAATGATGGCCTGCATCAACGACTTTCGGCTGAATCTGGATGGTCGTCCCACCGATGTCGGTGGAGATCGACAGCTCGTCGATGTCGAAGCCGAGGTCGTTCAGTCGACGGATGCGTTCCTCGACCCGCCACCGATCGCCCCGCTCGAACCGCTGGCGTTCGGTGAGCTCGCGCCACAGACAGCAGTAGCGGTCGAGGATGGTCTGCGATATCTCGACCGGATCGACGGAGTCGGCCAGGAACCCTCCGGCTGCCAGATCCATCAGCTCGCCGGCGATGTTGACCCGGGCAATGTCAAGGTCGTGCTCGCGCTGCCCGTCAGAGAGCTGATTGCGGATCTCACCGGTCTCGGCATCAACCAGGTATGCCGAAAACGCACCCGCGTCCCGGCGGAACAGCGTGTTGGACAAGGACACATCGCCCCACCAGAATCCCGCCAGGTGGAGCCGCACCAAGAGCACCGCCAAGGCGTCGATCAGCCGTTGCGCCGTGTTCGGGCGCAGGCCCTGGCTGAACAGGGCCCGGTAAGGCAGGGACCACTGCAGGTGCAGGGTGATCAGGCAGGCGTCCAGCTCCCTGCCATCGGCGGTGGTACGGCCGCTGATGACACCCAGGGGTACGACACAGGGCTGGTTCACCTTGTTCAGGAAGCGCAGCATGTTGTACTCGCGGGTGGCGAGGTCTGCCTTGATCTCCTTGATCGCGATGACCGTGCCGGAGAGCTTGACGAACCTCACGACGTGCCGGGAGATACCGCGCGGGAGGGCTGCAAGAAGCTCGGTGGGCCAGTCCTCCAACGGCAGCGACCACGGCAGGTCGAGCATTGCCGGATCCAGCCTGGCTGCGGTGATCTCAAGTGCCACCTGATCATGGTGACACGGCAGAGGGCGGCGGCTTGACACGGCAGAAGGTAGCGGCGTGACACGGCAGAAGGTGGCGGCGTGACACGGCAGAAGGTGGCGGCGTCCTCGAGGGACACCGCCACCTTCTGGTCAGTGGGGCCGATCAGTCCTCGATGCGCCGGCCGGTCTCGGCGTTGAACAGGTGCACGTGGCCGGTCTTGGGCGTGAGGTTGACGACGGCGCCCTTCTCGGGAGGGGTGCGGCCGTCGACGCGGGCGATGATCGGCTTGATGTCACCCGCGGTCTCGGTGGTCGAGCCGTAGATGTAGGCATCGGCGCCGAGCTCCTCGACAACCTCGACGGTGACGGCCAGACCCTTGCCCTCAGTGGTGATGGTGAGGTCCTCAGGACGGACGCCCAGGGTGACCTCTTTGCCGGCATCCACCAAGCGGGAGCGCTCGATCTCGTGGATGCCCGCACCAAACTTCACGCCGCCCTCGACGACCGGAACGTCGAAGAGGTTCATGGCCGGTGAGCCGATGAAGCCGGCGACGAACACGTTGTCCGGGTGGGCGTACATATGGCGCGGGGTGTCGCACTGCTGCAGGACGCCGTCCTTGAGGACCGCGACCCGGTCGCCCATCGTCATGGCCTCGATCTGGTCGTGGGTGACATAGACCGTGGTGACGCCCAATCGCCTTTGCAGAGAAGCGATCTGGGTCCGCGTCGAAACGCGCAGCTTGGCGTCGAGGTTCGACAACGGCTCGTCCATGAGGAAGACCTGCGGGTTGCGGACGATGGCCCGACCCATGGCGACGCGCTGACGCTGGCCACCTGAGAGCGCCTTGGGCTTGCGCTCGAGGTAGTCCTCGAGGTCGAGGATCTTGGCCGCGTCCGCGACGCGCTTGGCGATCTCGGCCTTGTTGATGCCCGCGATCTTGAGTGCGAAGCCCATGTTGTCGGCAACGGTCATGTGCGGATACAGCGCGTAGTTCTGGAAGACCATCGCGACATCGCGGTCCTTGGGGGACAGGTCGGTGACGTTGCGCTCGCCGATCCAGACGTCGCCGACGTTGACTTCTTCGAGTCCGGCGAGCATGCGCAACGCTGTGGACTTGCCGCAGCCGGAGGGACCGACCAGGACGAGGAACTCACCGTCCGCGATCTCGATGTCGAGCCCGTCAACCGAGGGCTTGTCGTTGCCGGGGTACGTCCGGCTTGCGTTGTCGAACTTGACTGTTGCCATGGAGAGTCAGCCTTCCTTCACCGGCAGGAACGTGCCGGACGATCCGTTGTAAAGGGGGGAGTGGTGCACCCAGACGCAGATACGAAGGGGTTATCAACGTATCTTGCCTCATCTCCACCGTAGATCGCTAGTCTCCCGGAGCGGCCGGCGCCCGATTCGGGCCTGTCACCGCCCGTCGTTACTGAAACGTGGCCTGCAAGTTCTTGCAAGAACCTTGCGGCCTCTTGCAAGAACTTGCTAGATTGCTGTCACTTTCACGGGTCGCGAAAGGGCTGCCCGAAGCAATCGCTAGGAGAAATTCATGCACAAACGTGCGATTGGTGCAGCGGCCATCACAGGCGTCGCGGCACTGCTCTTGGGCGCCTGCGGCTCGACTACCACCCCAGCCGCCAAGCCAACCCCCTCGGCCACGACCACCACCACTGCTGCGCCCGCACCGACCACGACCGGCCCGCCCGTTCGTGACGCTGCCGCCGACCTGGTGATCTGGGCTGACGCCGACCGTGTCCCGATCATCCAGAAGTACGCCGACGCGTTCGGCCAGGAAAACAGCATCAAGGTCGCAGTCCAGGTCGCGACCGACGTGCGTCAGCAGTTCAAGGACGCCACCAAGGTGGACAAGGGTCCTGACGTCATCGTCGGCGCCCACGACTGGCTGGGCGAGCTCGTCCAGAACGGCACCGTCGCTCCGGTGAACCTCTCGGCTGATGTGGCCGCCAAGTTCGCGCCGCAGGCAATGGCCGCGACCAAGTTCAACGGTCAGTCCTACGGCGTCCCCTATGCGGTCGAGAACATCGGCCTCGTGCGCAACACCGCCCTGGCTCCGACCGCCCCGGCGACCATGGACGCCCTGGTGAGCGCGGGCCAGGCCCTCGTGAAGTCCGGCAAGGCGACCAACATCCTGATCCAGGAGGTCGGCAAGACCGGCAACGCGTACTTCACCTACCCGTACCTCAAGGCCTTTGGTGGCGGCATCTTCGCCACCAAGGCCAACGGCGACTATGACGCAGCCAAGGTCATCGTGAACAGCCCGGGCTCGCTCAAGGGCGCGGCTGAGCTGCAGGCGCTGGGCAAGCTCAAGGCGCTGTCCACCAACGTCGATGGCACCAACGCCGACGCGCTGTTCGACGCCGGCAAGGCGCCGTTCTACATCACCGGCCCATGGGCGATCGACAAGGCCAAGAAGGCCAACATCGCGTATGCCATCAGCCCCCTGCCGTCTCTGGCCGGTGGCGGCAAGATGCAGCCGTTCCTGGGCGTCCAGATGTTCTACGTCTCGGCCAAGGCCAAGAACGCAGCGCTGGCTGAGGAGTTCGTCACCAACTACGTTCCTCGCGAGGACGTCCAGCTGGCTCTCTTCGAAGCCGGACACCGTCCGCCCGCACTGACCTCGGCGTACGACAAGGTCGCGGCAACCGACGCTGACGTCAAGGCCTGGTTCGAAGCCGGTCTGGGTGGCCAGCCGATGCCCAACATCCCCGCCATGAACTCGGTGTGGGGCCCGTTGGGTCAGGCCGCGGCGGACGTCATCGCAGGCAAGGCACAGCCGAAGGCACGGTTCGACGCAGCACAGAAGGAGATCGTCGCCAACATCGCCAAGGGCTGATGTATGGCGGGTGGCCGGCTACCGCACCTCGGTGGCCGGCCACCCGACCGGCTCGCCGAGGCGCACCGGTCACCACTTGACGCACCGGTCACCCCTTGTCGGGACGCAGCTTCGGAGGATGGCATGAGCCCCCAGGACACACAGGACACGCGGAGCCCCGAGGGCCCGACGGGCGTGGATGACAAAGCGAAGGCCACGGGCCTTGGATACGGCCGCCCTTCGGGCACGAGTCCGGTGTGGCTCACGGTCACCAAATGGGTCCTGATCGCGCTCACGATCGGCGTTCTTGCGATCGTCGCTCAGAAGACGATCGAGCAGGGCGCGTGGATCGGCGTGGTCATCGCCGCGTTCGTGGCGATGTGTGTCGTGGTTGTCTACGGCACGGGACGATCCGTGCCCTTGAAGTACCTCCTGCCGGGGCTGCTCCTGCTCGTCGCCCTGCAGATCTGGCCGATCGCCTACACGGTGGCAACATCCTTCACCAACTACGGTGACGGCCACCTCTTCAGCAAGCAGGATTCGGTCGACTCGATCATTGCCAACTCGGTCCGCGAGGTCCCGAACACCCCGCGCTACAAGCTGTCGGTCGCGGTCAAGGAGAAGTCCGACCCGGCCACTGCCGAGGCCTTCTACCTGCTCACCGACCCCGCCGGCAAGACCTACGTGGGTGACAAGGTCGGACTGAGCGACCTGCCGGCGGCCGATGTCGAGAAGGCGCCCAACGGTCGCATCATCAAGGCCACGGGCTATCAGATCCTGTCAGCGATCCAGGTCAACGCTCGCAAGGATCTCAACGCGTTCGCGGTGCCGACCAAGGATGGCGGTGGCATCAAGAGGGTCGGGCTCAGCGAGGCCTTCGAAGGCAAGGCCAACGTGTCCTACGACAAAGCGAGCGACACGCTCACCGACAGTGCAACCGGCAAGAAATACGTTCCGCTCAACGCGCGCTGGGCGCCGGCGGACGGTCAGGGCGACGCCTTTCCCCAGGGGTGGAAGGAGAACGTCGGCTTCAAGAACTTCCAGAATGTGCTCACGAACGAGACTCTGCGCGCAGGATTCCTCAAGATCTTCGCGTGGAACTTCGTCTTTGCCGTGGTGTCGGTGGGCTCGACCTTCGTCTTGGGGATGTTGCTGGCGCTGCTGCTCAACAACGCCCGGCTCAGGGGCAAGGGCTTGTACCGCTCGCTCCTGATCCTGCCGTACGCCCTCCCCGGGTTCGTGACAGCGCTGGTCTGGTCCTCGATGTTCAACCAGGACTATGGCCTGATCAACAAGATGCTGCACCTCGACATCGACTGGCTGGGTGACCCGTGGGCTGCCAAGGCGGCAATCCTGATCACCAACCTGTGGCTGGGGTTCCCCTACATGTTCATCGTCTGCACGGGAGCCTTGCAGTCCATCCCCGGTGACGTTCTCGAGGCTGCCAAGATCGACGGAGCCTCAGCGCTGCGGACAGTGCGCTCCATCATCATGCCGCTGCTTCTTGTCGCGGTCGGTCCGCTGCTGATCGCCTCGTTCGCCTTCAACTTCAACAACTTCGGCTTGATCTTCCTGTTGACCGGTGGCGGGCCTTTCGAAGCCTCAGACACGAGCATCGGCTCAAGTGACCTACTCATCACGTACGCCTACCGACTGGCGTTCAGCGGAGTGAGCCCAAACTACGGTCTCGCCGCGACGGTGTCGATCTTCATCTTCGCCTTCGTCGCCCTGATGAGCTACCAAGGATTCCGGCGCACCAAAGCCCTCGAGGATGTGAACTGATGTCAGGAATCTCTGACGCCCGGCCCCTGGCGATCCCCCGCGCAGTCGAGAAGATCGAACCCCCGAGACCCTCATCGCCACGAGGTATGTGGTGGCGGCACGGCCTCGCCATGTTGGCGTTGGTCTGGTCCTTGTTCCCCATCGTGTTCATCATCTCGGCGGCGATCAACCCGTCGGGGACCCTGAACACCGCGGAGCTTCTTCCCAAGAACATGTCGATGATCAACTTCGACGTGCTGTTCTCCGACACGTCCAGGCCGTACCTCACCTGGTACAAGAACTCGATGATCATTGCCGGGTTCGGTTCAATGGCTTCGGTGTTCATCGGCGCGTGCGCTGCCTACGCGTTCTCCCGGATGAGGTTTGCCGGACGGCGGCCCGGACTACTGGCGTTGCTGATGCTGCAGATGTTTCCAGCGCTGCTGGCATTCGTTGCGCTCTACATCACCTTCGCCGGCGTCGGTGACGTGTTTCCGGCGTTTGGCCTCAGCACCTCGCCCGGCCTGATCCTGGCCTACCTCGGTGGGGCGATGGGTGCCAACGTCTGGTTGCTCAAGGGCTACTTCGACACGGTGCCTCGCGAGCTCGACGAGGCAGCCAAGGTCGACGGTGCGTCCCACGCCCGGATCTTCTTCACGATGACCCTGCGACTGGTCATGCCAATCCTGGTCACCGTCTTCATGCTGGCCTTCGTCGGGCTCTTCAGCGAGTTCATGCTCGCCAGCATCTTCCTGCGGGACGTCGACTCCCAGACTCTCGGGGTCGGGCTCTGGAGCATGACCAAAGGCAACGAACGCAACCGTTTGTTCGGCCAGTTCTGCGCCGGCGCCGTGCTGGCCTCCCTGCCCGTGGTGCTCCTCTACCTCGGATTCCAGAAGCAGCTCGTCGGTGGACTGACACAGGGATCAGTGAAGTGACAGCCATGTCAACCGACCTGCTCTCGCAACCGCACCACGACGGCTCGGCGCTCTACGTCTCGAACCTTCGACCCCGGCTGGGAGACACGGTCGCGCTACGGGTCCGCGTGCCGCACGAGGCTGACGTCTCGGCAGTGCATGTGCGCCTCACTCCCGATGCGGAGCCGAAATTCGTCGACGCCGTCATCGAGCGCAGGACCGACGAAGAGACATGGTGGAAGGCAGAGATCATCTGCCGCAACCCTGTCACCAACTACCGCTTCATCCTTGAAGGCGGCACCACGCTCTACCAGTGGCTGAACGGCACTGGCATGCATCAGCGAGACGTGCCCGATGCCGCCGACTTCCGCATCGTGACCTTCGAGGCGCCGCCCGAGTGGGCCGCGGATGCCGTTGTCTACCAGGTGTTCCCGGACCGGTTCGCCAAGGCCGTCGATCGACCGGTGCCGGCCTGGGCGGTCGCAGCAGACTGGGACGACCCGGTCGATCTCTCCAAGGAGCTGACCTCACGGCAGCTCTACGGCGGGGACCTCGATGGTGTCATCGAGCACCTCGGCCACCTGCAGTCGCTGGGCGTCAACGTGCTCTACCTGACGCCGTTCTTCCCGGCCCGGTCCAACCACCGCTACGACGCCTCCAGCTTCGACCGGGTGGACCCGGTGCTTGGCGGCGACGAGGCGCTCACGCGGCTGATCGACGCCGCACACTCGATCGGGATGAGGGTCCTGGGCGATTTCACCACGAACCACACCGGCGACACCCACGAGTGGTTCCAGAAGGCGCAGGCTGACCCCGAGTGCGACGAGCGCGGCTTCTACTTCTGGGAGGACGGTGGCTACGTCTCCTGGCTTGGTGTGAAGTCGCTGCCCAAGCTCAACTACGACAGCCAGGTGCTGCGTCAGCGGGTCTTCGAGGACCCCAATGGTGTTGTCCGCAAATGGATCTCGGGCTCGCACGGTCTCGACGGCTGGCGTGTCGACGTCGCCAACATGACCGGTCGTCACAAGGCGCAGGACCTCAACCAGGAGCTCGCGCGTCAGATGCGTGAGGCCATGCGCGACGCGCGAGCAGACTCGCTGCTCGTCGGTGAGCACTGCCACGACTTCGCGCTCGACGCCATGGGCGATGGCTGGGACGGCGTCATGAACTACGCCGGCTTCACCCGGCCCATCTGGACCTGGTTGCGGAACAAGGACTTTGCGCCCAAGTTCCTCGGCTCGCCGCTCATGGTGCCGCGTCTCGGTGGCTCTTCCGTGATGGAGACGATGCGTGAGTTCGGGGCCCATGCACCGTGGCGAAGCATCCGGCACAGCTTCAACCTGGTCGGGTCCCACGACACCACACGGATCCGCACCCTCGTCGGCGAGGACTCACGACACGTGGACGCTGCGGCGGGGTTGCTCTTCACCATGCCAGGCATCCCGATGATGACGTATGGCGACGAGATCGGGATGGCTGGTGACTATGGCGAGGACGGGCGACGCACGATGCCGTGGGACGCTGCGCAGCTTGACGCGGAGCACTCGAGCGACGAGCGTTGGGACACAAGGCTTCTGGCGGTCTACCGAGGTCTCATCGCGGCACGCAACGGCAGCCACGCACTTCGGCACGGCGGCCTGAGATGGGTCCACGCTGACGACGACGCTTTGGTGTTCCTTCGTGAGAGCGCAGAGCAGACGGCGTTGGTGCACTGTTCGCGGGCCGCACATGACCCGATCGAGATCTCCGCGCGGCACCTGCGCGGCGTCGCGACGGCGCACACGGCATACGGCCGGGATCTGATCCTCAGCGGCGGCGGGGTGTCCCTGACGGCGGATGCACCCGGGACCAACATCTGGACCTGGCCGACACCCTGATGCGCCCAGTCATGACGAACGAGACGAAGGACATGCCATGAAACTACGACTGTCGGATATCGCCCGGCACGCGGAGGTCAGCGAGGCCACCGTCAGCCGGGTCCTCAACGACAAGCCGGGCGTGGCTGCCTTGACCCGGCAGGCTGTGCTCGCGTCTCTCGACGTCCTCGGCTATGACCGGCCAAGTCGTCTGCGCCGCAAGAGCGCCGGACTCGTCGGGCTGGTCATGCCCGAGCTGACCAACCCGATCTTTCCCGCCTTCGCGCAGATCATCGAGACCGCTCTTGCGCGCCAGGGCTTCACGCCCGTCCTGTGCACCCAGACGCCGGGCGGAGTGCACGAGGACGACTACGTGACGATGCTTCTCGATCGGGGCGTGGCCGGGATCATCTACGTGAGCGGTCTGCACGCGGACTCGACCAGCGACCCCCAGCGCTACATTGCCCTGCGCGATCGCGGACTCCCGATCGTCCTGATCAACGGCTACATCGAGGGCGTCGATGCACCGTTCATCTCCAACGATGACGTCGCAGCCATGGATCTTGCCCTCAGCCACCTGGTTGCACTGGGACACAAGGACATTGGGCTCGCCGTGGGCCAGGACCGTTACGTGCCGGTCATCCGCAAGATCATCGGCTTCCGCAATGCCATGGTGACGCTTCTTGGCCGCGCCGACGTCGAGGATCTGATCGAGCGCACGATGTTCACCGTCGAGGGTGGAGCGGCGGCGGGGGAGCGACTGATCGACAAGGGTGTCACCGCGATCGTGTGTGGCTCAGACCTGATGGCGCTCGGGGTCGTGCGTGCGGCCCGGCTTCGCGGTCTGGAGGTGCCGCGCGACCTGTCCGTCGTCGGCTACGACGACTCGCCGCTGATCGCTTTCACCGACCCACCGCTGACCACCGTTCGCCAGAGCGTCCAGGCCATGAGTGAGGCGGCCGTCCGTGCCCTGCTCGACCAGATCGCCGGCGACCCGGTCCCTCGCGCGGAGTACATCTTCCGGCCGGAGCTGGTCGTGCGTGGTTCGACCGGCGCGGCTCCTCGCGCACGAGGATGAGCTCAGGCTGACAGTCGACGGCGCTCGACGAAGAGGTTCAGCAGCTCAACAACGGACTCAGGGTTGGGAATCCGTTGTGCGGCAACGGTTTTGCCGTCACCCACCTTGATCGTCAGGTCACCGGACAACGGGTCGAGGGCAGCGAAAGCCCGCTCGTCGGTCACGTCATCGCCGACGTAGAGCGTCGCGTCCGAGCTCGACTCGCGCGCCAGCTTGAGCAAGGCGCTGCCTTTGTCTGCCTCGAGCACGGTCAGCTCCACGACTTCCTTGCCGGGCATGACGTGCACGCCCGTATGCCGCTCGCCCACCTCGTGTGCGGCCTTCGTGGCGGCGGCGGCCACCGAGGGCTCGACACCGCGGGTATGGATGACGACGGCAGACGGTTTGAGCTCCAGTCGGACCGCGGGATAGCGCGTTCTGATCGCTTCCAGCTCGTCACGAACTGTCGCGAGGCGAGCCGCGGCGGCATCGTCAAGGAACGCTGCGCCAGCGGCTGGCTCGGGGCCGCCCTGACTGCCACGGCTGATCGGGGCGCCGTGGCTGATCTGGGCGCCGTGGCTGCCGATCAGCGTGATGCCGTCGTCCGGACCGATGCCGGTGAGTGCCGCCAGGGTTGCGAGGTCGCGCCCCGACGCGAGTGCCGCGGTCACTCCGCTCAGGGCAGCGGCAGCACGCAAGGCCTCGAGACCGCCGGGCAGCGCCCTGGCCTTCAGTGGGTCGGTGACGAAGGGCGCGAGCGTGCCGTCGAAGTCGAGGGCGACCAGGACCCGCGGTCGTGCCGCGAAGGCGGCGAGCGCGATACGCAGGTCCTCGCCCAGGTCAGTCACTGGCCAACCGCTCCGAAGCCCGGTCAGACGCCCTGAGGTTGGCCCGGTTGGCCCGGTTGGCCCGCTCGACGTCCGCCAGCTCCTCTTCGCTGGCGCGGGTCGGTCGGTGAGGTTTCAGCGGCGCCGCGGCGAGCGCCTTGAGGTAGCGGGAGGCCCACCGCTGGACGTCGTGGTCGGCGACGCGCTTGCGCATTGCCTTCATCCGGCGGCGCCGTTCGTCCTCGGGTGCGGTGATCGCCCGCATGATCGTCTGTTTGACGCCCTCGATGTCGTGAGGGTTGCAGATGAAGGCCTGGTGCAGCTCGTGCCAGGCGCCGGTGAACTCGGAGAGCACCAAGGCTCCGCCGAGGTCGTTGCGGCAGGCGACGTACTCCTTGGCTACGAGGTTCATCCCGTCACGAAGCGGCGTGACGAGCATGATGTCCGCGGCCACGAACATCGCGGCCATCTCGTCCTTGGGATACGAATGGTGGAAGTAGTGGATGGCCGTCGAGCCCAGGACGGAGTACTCGCCGTTGATCTGTCCGACCGTCCGCTCCAGCTCGTCGCGCAGAAGGCGGTAGGCGTCCACGCGCTCACGGCTCGGTGTCGCCACCTGCATGAGAGTCACCGTGGGCGGGGACACGGCCTTGTCCCGCAGCAGCTCCTCATAGGCCTTCAGCCGGTGCCGGATCCCCTTGGTGTAGTCGAGCCGGTCGACGCCCAGCAGGAGGATCTCGGGGTCGCCCAGGGACGCTCGGATCTCGGCCGCGCGGGCGAGGACCGCCGGGGTGCGCGCCAGGTCGCTGAGTCCTCGGAAATCCACCGAGATCGGTATCGCGCTGGCGCGCACGGTCCGCCGCGCCGGGTCGTCGCCAGGGGGGGTGAAGGTCACCGTGTCGCCCTTGGTCGACATACCCAGCAGCCGACGGCAGACCCGCAGGAAGTTCTCGGCGTCGGCGGTGCGCTGGAAGCCCAGGAAGTCCGCGCCCAGCAAACCCTCGACCAGGGCTCGGCGCCACGGGAGCTGGGCGAAGAGCTCGACCGGCGGGAACGGGATGTGGTTGAACCAGCCGATGCGCAGATCAGGGCGGATCGACCTCAACATCGCGGGAACCAGCTGGAGCTGGTAGTCGTGCACCCAGACCGTGGCACCGGGGGCGGCCACCTGGGCGATGGCCTGGGCGAAGCGGTGGTTGACCGTCCGGTAGGTGTTCCACCAGTTGCGGTGGAAGGACGCCGGCACGATCACGTCGTGGTAGATCGGCCAGAGCGTGTCGTTGCTGAAACCCTCGTAG
>Ga0209585_10000784_pt1 | contig 12402 bp, 6 predicted proteins | sample NGEPerone_FD_185491 | JGI IMG/M metagenome (GOLD analysis project Ga0209585, IMG submission 185491) | Arctic peat soil microbial communities from the Barrow Environmental Observatory site, Barrow, Alaska, USA - NGEE Permafrost154B-one... | ecosystem: Environmental > Terrestrial > Soil > Wetlands... | reverse complement strand
ATAATCCAAGACCCTTGTAAAAACCGGATCGTAAACGCAATACAATAATTACAAATCCAATTACATGAAGCGATATACCGAAAAAAGCATACAAGTTGATCGCTGAAAACTTCAGATCGCTGAAAAATTCCAATGAAATACTTGAATTTAACAACAATATCTTCATCAATGCGACTGAGAAAGTGAAGAAAAACGCCCCAAACAGAAAAGAGAAGATCATCCAGGCACTCCTCCCCTTTTGCACCTTTTCGAAGTCAGTCAAAGCAAAGAACGCCTGCGCACCATGAAACATCAGGATGGACAAAAGAATAAATTCCCCTAATGAAGCTAGCCATCCACTAAACGCAAAACTTGCAGGGGAAAATAAATCAGTCTGATATAAAGAAGCAGGTATTTTAAAACCATTAAATATTAAATATATAACAACAGAAACTCCCAACGATATGAATAGTTTATAACCTGGTGAGAGTCGTTTAATCCGTCTAAGCCATACATTTAAATGAGCCAACATCATCAAAATAAATGCAAAATAAAGTACAGCCGAAAAATTCGATTTGCGGGTAAAACGAACCCGGTCATTGAAAGTGGAGACAGAGAAGATATGTGTGCCGTCAGGTCTATAAATATTTAAGGCTCCCGGCTGAGGTGTCAATTTTACTGAATACTCGTCAGATAGTTTAAAATCAGAATTAAATGCGCTCTTTATAAACCGATTGCGATAAGGGAACTCCCGTTTTATCAGTAAGAACCCCCTAATGACGTTTGCTCCGGTTTTGCGTGAAATCTGATAATACCAACCAGTAGGTAAATGAATTAATCCTTCTGATTTTGCTAAATTACTTTCGTCGGCAGGAAAAGCAATTAAAGAAGAAGACCAGAATAACAAAGTATTTCCATTCGTAACTGCTAAGGAAAGTTCTTCTTTTTCATCACCTATAAGACTAAGCAAAGACCAATCGGACAAAACAGCGGGATTAACGGAGTACCTGGAAACAGCAGTATCAACTATGGCTTCCAGAAGTTTTTCCTTCTTTTCAAATACCTTATAGATCCGTCTTGATTCTTGTGCAGGATTGTTTTCTTCAAAAAGCACTAATTCGCTGAGAAGTAATGCCAACAATATTGGAATGGCTATCAGAATAAAAATATTTCTACCAGCGAATCGTTTCATGCGCAAATAATTTGTCTTTTAATGGCCAACTGGTATTTGTCCAAATAAATTAGGACTCATTTCATAACCATTACTCATGATGATATGGTTCATTTTTGATAATCGTCATTGCACGGTAAATCTGCTCTACAAAAATCATGCGAGCCATCTGATGCGAAAAGGTGAATTTCGACATAGATATCTTTACATCTGACCGTTGATAAACGGCAGCAGAAAAACCATAGGGACCACCAATAACAAAGATAAGCTGACGTGTTCCGGCAATCATTTTCTTTTCAATCCATTTCGAAAAATCAACAGATGAAAACTCCATTCCGTGTTCATCGAGCAGCACCAAATAGTCACCGGTGGAGACCTGGTTAAGAATCAATTGTCCTTCTTTCTCTTTCTGAAGTTCTGTTGAAAGCGAACTTCTATTTTTAATATCCGGAATGACCTTCATTTCGAAAGGCAAATAATAAGAGAGACGCTTTACGTAGTCGTCAATTCCCTCTCTCATGTACTTCTTGTCAGTATTCCCAATTGTAAGTAAAAGTATTTTCACAGATACAATATTAAGATAGATAAAATTGACATCCAATTATTTCGGTACAATTTTTAATTCATTCCCATTTTTAATAACATTGTATAGGGAAAACATTCAGACAATATAGGTTAAGAACAATTAAAAACTGTATCTTTATGATTAAATTATATACCATCGTAAAGTTACCATTGATCGGTATTACTGAATTTGCATGGTTCTTGTTGATAAATTCAAAATAATATCATTGTAATGAAAAAGGAATCGAGAATTGTATTGTTTTTTATACTTTGTCTTTTAATGAATCCGTTGGTCTCTTTCGGTCAGATCCCTGAGCAGATTATCTCTGGACTAAAGGCAGGTGATGCAAAAATTGTGGCTTCTTATTTTAATGAAAATATCGAATTAGTTGTAATCGACAGGGAACTGGTATGCTCTCAGGCGCAGGGTGAACAAATTCTTAAAGATTTCTATACGCGTAATAAGCCTTTGGATTTTAAAATCACGCATCAGGGAGGAAGCGATTCGTCATATGCGATTGGCAAAATGCAAACCGGAAATGGTAACTTTAGAATCTATCTTACCCTGAAATCAAAAGCAGGTAAAGCACAAATTGTACAATTCAGAATTGACAAGGATTAGTTTTTAACTGGTAATATATTTTTAATGTCAATATGGACCCCTTTAAAACAAAGTATAGTTGATCGCGCCGAAGCATTAGGTCAAAAGGCACGATTAATAAAACTTCCCTTTTTTGACGGAGAACCACTTTACGATGTTGCTGCATTTTTTTGGAAAAGCATGGTTGATGGTGCCATATCAACCAGGGCCTCTGCAATTGCGTTCAATTTTATTTTGGCAATATTTCCGGCAATCATCTTTCTCTTCACGCTGATTCCGTATATCCCGATCGACAATTTTCAGCAGCAACTATTTGATCTACTACAAAGTATTCTCCCACAGAATGCGTTTGCAGCCATTCAGGAAACGATTAAAGAAATTATAATGATTCAACGCGGAAATTGGCTTTCGTTTGGATTTCTTGCTGCCTTTATCTTTGCAACAAATGGAATTGTTTCTGTTATCGCAGCATTTAATGGCACCATTCATGCGATCGAAACTAGGTCATGGATCAATCAGCGTGTGGTTGCGTTAATTCTGGCGGTTATTTTAACACTTCTGATGACAATCAGCATTGCACTTATCACAGTAAGTCAAACAATTATGAACTACTTGGTTGAAAATGGTTATTTACAAATCAATTTAACTTACTATCTTCTTCTGGGCGGCAAATGGTTGGTTATATGCGCTTTAATCTTTTTCGCATATGCATTTCTTTTTTACCTGGCACCAGCTCGCAAAACAAAATTCCGGTTTATTTCTGCCGGAGGGACCCTGGCTACCATCCTGACAATCATTACAACATTCGTATTCTCGTATTATATTAATAATTTCGGCAAATACAACGCCTTATATGGTTCTATCGGAACATTGGTTGTTGTTATGCTTTCGTTCTATTTCAACGCTTTTATCCTCTTAATCGGATTCGAATTAAACGTAAGTATATGGCATTCAAGGCGAAGCAATTCAGATACGGTATTTGAGGAATAATCTCTTCTGAAAAATTTGCCAATATATTACAAATTCAACATGAAAAAGAAGCTGAGACCTTAATTGAGTTTGGTATGGAACTATGATGAGATAAAGCCTCACCTTAGTTCTATTTTTAATGTTTATAATTTATCTTTTTCAGTAGTAGATCGTTATTTAAGAGAGCTGTTCCGATGTGAATGATCAGGCTTCCCATCAGAATAATCCCCTTTTTCCTGTCTGACAGGTTCTCCCTTTAAATATCCGGGAATATAAATTTCGGTTCGTCTGTTTTCACGATGTTGAGCAGGAGTACATGCCCCATTGCATTTATTGATTAGCTGCGATTCGCCATAGCCTTTACCAGTAATCCGCATCTTATCAACTCCTTTTAAAATCATATAATCAACAGCAGCCTGCGCACGCAATTGAGACAATTTAAGGTTATACTTTTCAGTACCGCGTTCATCTGTATGGGCACTTAACTCAACTTTCATGTCGGGGTTTTCTTTCATAAAAGAGACCAGACGATCAAGCTCATTCGCCGATTCAGGTAAAATATTCCATCTATCAAAATCATAATAAATATTCCTCAATACAATTTTTTCATTTACAAGCATCTCAAGGAATATAGTGTCTTTCAAAACACTTCCCTGAAACGGTTTCCCTATTTTAATTAGCTTACTATTATCTTTGTATCCCAAGGCAGAAGCAGTAACATTACATACCGAGTTTTTCTCAAATAAAAGAGAAACCTTGCCCTCTCCATCTGTTTCTCCACCATCTTTTTGACAAAAATCGACATGTGCCTTCACTATTGGCCTCATTGTTTTGGCATCAAAAACGAATACTTCCTGCAAATATTTCAGGTATTTATCAAAGGTAAGTTTGTAAATATCGTCACTTCCGGTACCCGGCCGGTTAGAGGTCATGTAACCGAACTCCTCATTTTCAGGTAAGTTCATTGCAAAATCATCATTAGCTGTGTTAATCGGATCAGGAAACTGATGAACTTCGTCTTTAGTATCATTCAGTCTTTTAAAAAACAAATCGAACCCTCCCCTACTATTATGACCTGTTGATGCAAAAATTAAAAACCGTCCGTAATAACTACTCCCGGTAATAAATGGAAATTCTTCTTTGCCGCTAGTATTGATCTGCGATCCAAGATTGACCGGCATTTCCCATTCTCCATTTTTTCTGACTGAATAATAAAGGTCCGTCTCTCCAAATCCTCCAGGTTTGTCACTTGAGAATACCAATGTATCTCCCGATTCGGTTATTGCCGGATGCCCAACTGAATATTCAGCATTGTTGTAAGGGAAATCGGCTACCTGTTCCCACTTACCATTGACTTGTTTGGCAATCATTATTCTGAGCCTGTTGATTTTCTTCTCGAATGGTTTCAGCTTAACAGACTGATCGGCATAGTTCTGAGTAACAAAAAGCTCCCCGGTTTTTGAACACCAGGAAACAGGTCCGTCATTGTAAAGGGTGACGAATTCTGCAATAGGATCCCGTTTGCCAACGACATTTCCATTTTTGTCAACTGAAGCTTTAAACAGATCATAGTGCTCCTTTTTCTTGAGCTTATCATCACTCTTTTCGAAAAGTTTATCATTAAAACTTGTAAAATAAAGCGAATCATGTACCAAAGCAGGACCAAAATCACTGTGAGTCGAATTGGTACTTATTTCAGTAATTTTCAATGTGGAAATATCAAAAATCAGAGTATCCTTATTTTGCGGAAAAACAGCAGATGAGTATAAAATAAATACCAACAAAAACAGGCTATGTATTATAGATCGTGATTTCATTATTACGGAGTATTAGTCTTTGAATAAAATATTTTGTAGCTGATTGTTAAAAGTATCTTGGCGAAATAATGATATGTTTTGCATAAACGAACTCAAAAGAGATCATAATCTCATGCACCCCATTTTGGTAATTTCGCAGGTCACTGGTCGTGAAATCGTAAGCATAGCCCAACCTTAATTTTTTATTAATTATCCATTGAGCAATTGCGCCAAAAGCATCACCCGACCTGTACATCCCTCCGACCCAGAACTTCTCTGCCAATAAAAAATTAGCCGACAGGTCGTATTGGAATGGACTGCCTGTAACCATTCTTGTCATAAATGTTGGTTTAAATTTCACATTTTCAGATAGATTAAACATCATCCCTCCGGCGAAAAAAAGATGCCGTAATTCCGATTTAGACGAATAATTGCTCGCATTCGATTGATAACTGTTCTCAATAATTTCAGGTAACGAAAAACTCAAAAAATATTTTGGAGATGATAAAAATAATCCAACTCCCACATTTGGCATAAATTTGCTGTCAATTGTTGCCTGAAAAAGCGGGTCCGATTGATTATCCGGATATTGTACGTATTCAGTGAGGTTATGGCTATAATTTGTGAAGCCTCCTTTTAATCCAAACCGTAATGAGGTATTTTCGGATAATAAGACCTTGTACGAATAGTCAAAACTAAGTGAAAGTCTTTTTTCGAGCCCAATTTTATCAAGGACTACATTAAAGCCAATCCCAACATTCTGAGATCGCAAAGGTGTCTGAAACGAAAAAGTCTGGGTTGTGGGATGACCATTTAAACCAACCCACTGATTACGGGATATTGCAGTTAGCCCCATTGTCTGCCAGTATCCTACATAAGCAGGATTGACGGTCTGCAGGTTAAAAATATATTGCGTGTACATAGGATCTTGCTGCCCTTTAGACAATAGCGATCCCATTATCATCAGCATTGCCAAGGTTGCTCTCTTAAGTATTTTCATAGTTTTATCTATATCTTTGGTTGTTGTTCACTTTAATACGACTCCCTGGAATTTCTATTTATTCAGGAACAAAAATCCAGTTAATACCTTGGTGCTATTTAGTTTAATAACATAGTAGTAAGTTCCCACTGGTAACAATTCATTTCCAACAGTCCATTTATGATCAGACTTTCCAGTCCACCAGGCATCGGCTTCACTACCCCAATAGTCGACATCACCGTAATGGTCTTTTTTGAATACCAGGTTACCCCAGCGATTGAATATTTCAATGACCGGATTCTCATAATTATATAAGCATCTGACTTTGAAATAATCATGAATGCCATCGCCATTTGGAGAAAATGAATTAGGAACAAATACGGCACAGCCTTCATCCTTTGAAATAATTATTGTTACCGTAGCAGTAGAGCATAACGAAGGGGTTCCATTATCGCAAATCTGGTAGGTAAATGAATCACTACCCATGAAATCAATTGTTGGCTGATAGGTAAAATCACCATTGGGAGTTAATATAAGTGTGCCATGAGTAGTCGCCTGTACAGGAATAGTATTTACAGTAATAATGTTTCCATCGATGTCACTGTCGTTATCAAGAATATTTCCTTCAACCATTTGATTCTCTTTCGTCTCAAAATTATCATCAACAGCCAACGGAGGATCATTGACCGGAGTAACTGTTACGGTTATGACTGCCTGACCACACATTGCAGGTGTTCCATTGTCGCACACCTGATAGGAAACAGGGGTAACCAAACCATTGAAGTTGGTTGCGGGGGTGAAAGTCACCTCGCCTGTGATAGTATTTAACACAAAGGTTCCTTGCCCGGTTATTGTAAAGGTTGTTTGAAGCCCTGAAGTTAATGGATCCAAATCTATGGTTCCCAAGGCAATTGCACCATCTACATCGGTGTCGTTGCTGATAACACCAAAGGTTACCGGTGTATCTTCCAATGTGGTGATGTTATCCGCATTAACCAAAGGCATTGCGTTGGCATGAAATACCCGTAAAACCTGAGAACTTAAACAATTGCTGCTTTTCGAGATTACTGCAACAAGGTCACCAACAGGGTTGCATCCATTGGCTGAAAATGCGTAGTTTGCAGAAAATGTGCCATTAATAGGTATTTCAACGGCCTTTGAATAAGTTGAAAGGGCATTTCCATTTGGATTACCACTGCTGTCAGCACAATAAAAATCGATTGTTAATGGATTGGACGTTGTTAAAGGAACTGATCCAATATTACTTACAGAAAAATCCACATTATAGGATTCAGAAATGCCAGTTTCTACTTTTACGTTTCCGGTTATAGTTGCAAAAGATAGCATTGGATTTTCAATTGTTATTGTTGTATTTCCTGATCCTGTTTGCACACCCAATGTTGAACAATTACCACCTGGGGCAGAGGGACATGCTACGCCGGAAACTGATTCTTCAGTAACCATCTCAATCGTATTGATGCCTAAGGATACCAAACTGTTGGCTATTATATCAAAACTGAATTGTAAAGCATTCCCCGCTGAAATACCTGGCGGAATGCTGTAGAGAAGTTCTGTTTTGTTATCTGGTTGGAGCGTACTGCTGACAAAAGTGGGGCAAAAAGCATTTGTGCAATTAAAGGATGCGGGCACAAGTTCTATTCCCAAGGGCAGTTCAATTTTAATAGTTCCACTATTGCCAGTTTGACCTCCAATTATAATGCTATTCACGCTAATAGTAGAAGCGTTGCCACAATTTGCGAGGTTTGTAGCTGTTAAAGAATTGCTGGTCGTATATGGTTGAAATATTCCGTTGATTGAAATAACAGGACTCTGAACCGATATGGAGTTACCAATTGCCGGAATACCTGACGGTTGTAAAGCTTTTGTATTGAGGATGAAATTAGAGTTAGCTATAAATTCGCAGTTGGTGGTGGTTTGGAAACGAACCCCGATCTGGCGTTCATTAACATTGGTTGCATTAAGCGTACCTGGCAGACCATTGGCTGGATAGGCAGGATGTGTAGTAAGATCACAAGAGTATACATTACCTGATAAAGTTGGAGTCAATGCCACCCAGTTATTTGCACCAAGTGGATATTCGGCTTCTAAACTGCCAGCAACGAGAACCAATCCTTTTGGAAACTTAAGGGAGAATGTATTATTGATCGTATTTCCCGCTTGTGAACTGCTTATCGAATACTTATAACTGGCAGGCTCGCATAAGTCAACGTTACCAACTGGTGCATATATTGGGACAATTCCAACTTCCGAAACTACAGTTTCAAATTTGAGCCATAAGGAATCTCCACCGCAAGAGTTAGAATTTGGATTAGCAGGGAAACTGCCACAATTCCAACCTGCAAGAACTTTTAGACTATCCTTTGCAGATCCATTATAATTAAAGGAAATGCGATAGTCTTTACTTGCTCCTGAAGGAATACCAATTGAACTTAACTGATACCAATTGCCACCTGGATATGGAATGGGATTGAGTATAGTATTTGTTACTTCATCTTTCACCTCTATCACATTAATGTCTGCATTGTTTGGTATTCCTAACCAGGTGTAGGGCACTGAAGATGTACCTATTGAAGATAAGCGGACCACCCAACTCTCAGTGGGTGCAGCAGCCTGAATTAATCCCGTTTGATCACTAATCAAAATATTTGGCTGCGAGATAACTGTGTTAAATATTGGATCAGTCTTACCAGCAGCACCTTCAAGTATGACAGACATTCCCGGAAGCGTAGCACGCCCAGCGTAAGCATAGTAAAAATCTCTAATATAGGTTTTTACATTTATATTTTCAATCGGTTGGGTGGCGCAATATGGCCTAACTTCAACAGCAACAAACCCACCATAATCATTTGTAACAGTAAGTGGCAAGTCTTTCCATGTACCTGGATTAACAAAGGTGTAAATACGACCATTAACTCCAGTGGGAGTCATAGGAACCGACCCCGGGTCTAACGCAGTTCTGAATGTTGCTGAAATAAATTCATATCCTTCTGGGATATCTAATTTAACAGAATCAATATACATTACCGGACGGTATTCGTTTTGAAACAGCACACCGGAAGTATTGAATCTTCTTGCCAAATAATAAGTATTACCTCCCAATATAAAAGCATCACAACCATTAGCATTGAATGGATCTGTTCTATTCTCCATAAATGTACCAGCAATATACATTTCCGGAATTACAAAATCAGATTCGTCTCTTCCCCCTGATGAATTGAGATTGTAAAAGACCCAGCGATTGCCCGATTGAATATCATTTAGTGGCAATCCGTTGTTTGTTGAAACCACGTATTTGGAAACAGTAATGATACTGTCTCCAGCCAGTAACCCTCCTACAGGCAACAATGAAGTAATATCCCAATCAATGTATTGCTGTGTGGACGTTGAACTGGTTTGAGATGCGCTAGTTAAACTTCCGAAGCTAACAAGGACACCATTCCTGTAAATGTTAATATTTGCAGTAAGTGGTGTAAGTTTATTTATTCCTGCAGGTTCAAAACTTGTTTTATCCAATACCATTTCAAGATGAATGTTGGATGCAGCGTTAACCTGTTTTGCAGAACCTGTTATTTGTATTGTATCCATGTAAAGAGCTTTAGACAAATCGAATGCACTTATAGCAGCAGCAGATTGCCGGGAAGCTAGTGAGGCATCTGTCCAGCCCAACGATCCATTAGTTCGTTTGACAACAGGAATATAAGTTGTAGGGCCAGCTAATAATACACTGGGGCAAAAAGCGATTGCTGAGACAGTGGCACAAACTAGATCTCCTTGACATTTGCAGTACGTTGTGATGTCTTGAATCTTTTCTAGTGTATAATCAAAATTTTTGGCACCTCCGCCATTGGTGCAATTATATACCAGATCAATACTAAATGGATTGAACTGATTGGATAATGAAGTGTAAATGATTGTGTCGCCAATCTGTGTGTACGCTGCAGGTATTGTCCCATAAATAGGATTTCCTGAACCAGAAACATTAACTCCTTGAGGTAACACTACCTTCCAACGGTACCGGGTATTAACGCCATCATAATAGGAAGTGTTTAAGTTGAATCCAGCATCTAATTTTAATCGAAATGGTACATTTCCACTAATGTTTGCCGGCACATAAGCAGTTCCCAAAAATTGTTCCTCTGTTATTTCAAAAGAATTAACTAAAGGGATATTTGAACTTAATCCATCTGCAGTAATTAAATTCATATCACACATAGTGTGAAACTTAAGCGTTGCAGAAAATCCAGCATGCGATTTTTCGGTATTACATGCCATTGAACAATTAAATTTCAAAGTTACTTTGAATTGCACTGATTGTCCTCCAGGAAGGTCATCATAATATCCATCACCATCCATATCAGCCAATCCGCCAGTCCCGTCAGGATCTGTGGTGAACAAATTTTTAAGATTCACATACATTATTCCATCTGAAATTGTAAATGGAACAGCTAGTGTTCCCAACCGAACATTACTCAGTGTAAACAACGACATATCCATTGCAGCAAGAAATTTACCCTGGCTGCTTTGTCCTTGTAGTATATCAATATCATACATTGTAGCAGCAATTATATCACCCGTACCTCCATTCGTTAGCGTAAGAGCATAATCGAAAGGTGTGCATTTATCCACAAAACCAATATTTTCCCGTGAAATATTAGTAAAGGCTGGTACACCACTAGCCGAAGATATTGTGCCTTGCCCTCCTGTTGTCTGACACCAGTCAGAGGGTTTATCTCCACAACCCCAACCGACTAAATAAGAAGTTGATAACGAACTGCATTGCTTAACTTTAAACGTTTCACTAAATTCAAGTTTTTCACCATTGCATAACAAACCATCGGAAGTGAGCTCAGCACCTTGAATTATAAAGAACAATGTATCCCCCTTTACTTCAACAGGAATAACATCTTTATCATTGAGTTTAAGAGATTGTAATTCGAGTCCCGCATTTGGATAAACAATGTAAAAATGAACCACATCAGTACATCCATCGGCACCGTTAGTGATTACAAAATTACGTGTATAAGTGCTGCCAGGAACGGAATTGTTTACAGCGACAGGTTGCGAAAATGAAAGAGATGGATACTTTACATTATATGGGCTTACGGTAAGATCACTTTCCACACTAGTACCAGCTGATCCTCTCACGGTTATGTTATCTTTAAAAACTCCTCCATTAATAGCATTTGATCGCGCAAGGCAATTCGCGTTTCGTTGCAAAGAAAATGTAATATTTTGACCGGCAGTAAGCGTATCGGGAGAAATTTTAAACATTGGAGCTTCTGGTGTTCCACCAGCTTCAACAATACCGAGAATATCAGTCCCCTCAGTTTTGATGACAGAACCAGGTACATAACTAATACCGGGAGGAAGATTTATGATTACTGTATCATTACTTGTTGTCAACGCACCTATGTCAACCCTTACGGTAAGCAAAGAGGCATTGAGACAAACAGTAATCTCCTGCGCAGTAGTTGGATACTTAATAATGAATTGAGCTTGTCCTACAAAAGAAGTAAGTGTTAAAAACAAAAAAAAGAAGAATTTTCTTTTGAAGAATAAATTGAAAGATTTCATAACTTAGTATTAATTGGTTATTGGTAATTCTTTTTATGCTTATGAATTAAATTTAACGAATCAGTTTTAAAAAAGTTTCATTTTCTTCATAATAAAAATAATAGATTTAGTTATTATTACTATGATCTATCAAGTTGCTTCTATAATAGCTGTTCTGTGAATCTGTTTTTTTTCAGATTAGATAAGTAGCATTTATATTTTTGATATTTCAACCAGTTCACTAAAAAGCTATATAAATTTGATTTGTAGACTCTTACCATAAATAAGACTAAAAGTATAGTCACTTACAGAAGTTAATTATAAGTTCAAATAGATTCACGAATCTTTATTAATTTTTCAGTTTGATACCCGTTTATAAATGGAAATGCGCAACATACAATTTTACAGCATGTTAAACTAAACTTTCCTTTCAAAATATTTTCTGATCAACCTATTCTTTTTACTGTCTATTATTGGTTCTCTGAAATAATAACAGTTGGATCAATCCTCATTAAAAGCTTTTAGTGCAGGATTCAGCAAATCATGAGTATTTCATTGATATAATCTTCAAATGTGCATCAGATAAAAGCTTTTGCAACAAATAAAGCTACCTATTGACAAAAAATGAATGATTTTAGACGAACTAAGTAATAAGAATAATATAATGTCGTATTTATTTGGTGATATTAAATAATAGTTGTACATTTATCTCATTATGAGATATGTAACACTAAAAACAGAGGAGATAAAAGCACTTGAAGTGCTTTAC
>Ga0209585_10000782_pt1 | contig 12409 bp, 10 predicted proteins | sample NGEPerone_FD_185491 | JGI IMG/M metagenome (GOLD analysis project Ga0209585, IMG submission 185491) | Arctic peat soil microbial communities from the Barrow Environmental Observatory site, Barrow, Alaska, USA - NGEE Permafrost154B-one... | ecosystem: Environmental > Terrestrial > Soil >... | reverse complement strand
GCCTCAACCCGGCCCTCGTTGCCGCCCACTTCCTGGCCTCGATGGTCCTGGTTTCCTTGTCGGCCTATCTGCTGTATCGCGTCGGCGAAGGTGACGAGCCCCCAGTTGCGTTGGTGCGCAAGGAGATTCGGTCGCTGGCCTGGGTTACGGCCGGGCTGGGCGCGATCGTCCTGATGCTCGGCACCGTGGTCACCGGGTCCGGCCCGCACTCGGGGGATGCCACGACACCACGCTTCGGGTTCGACGCGCGAACGATCTCGTGGTTGCACGCCGACACCGTGATGCTGTTCGTCGGACTCGTCGTCGCCGTTCTCTTGGCGGTGCACCTGACAGCGACCGACCCACGACCTCGGCGGCTCTGGCACGCGGTCCTGGGCGTCACGGTGCTGCAGGGGCTCGTCGGCTACACGCAGTACTTCACCGGTCTGCCCGAGGTGCTCGTCATGGTCCACATGCTCGGCGCCAGCCTCCTGGCGGTCTCCCTCACCTACGGCGTCCTGAGCCTGCGCCGTCGCTAAGCCCAGGGAAGCGCGAGGTGTAGCAGCGGGTCGACCGCGACGGCGAGGAACAAGATCGTCAGGTAGCTGATCGAGTAGTGGAACAACCGCATCGGCTTCAACGAGGCGACAGTGACATTCTCGACAGTCTCGGCGCGCTTCAGGAGCCTGTGCGCCTCGAGAAGGAACACCGCGCCCGAAAGCACGGCCGCCACCAGGTAGATCCAGCCCATCGAGGCGATCGGCACCAACGTCAGGGACATCGCCACCGTCGCCCAGCTGTAGAACACGACCTGACGAGCCACCGCCGCGTCATGAGTCACGACGGGGAGCATCGGCACCCCCGCGGCTTCGTACTCGTCCTTGAAACGCATCGACAACGGCCAGTAGTGCGGCGGCGTCCACAAGAAGATGGTCATGAAGAGCACCAACGCCGGCCACGCAAGCGAGCTGGTGACGGCAGACCAGCCGATGAGGACCGGCATACAACCTGCGGCGCCTCCCCACACGATGTTCTGGGACGTGCGGCGCTTGAGCAACATCGTGTACAAACCGACATAGAGCACGATGGCGCCCAGGGAAAGGGCGGCGGAAAGCCAGTTCACCAGGAGTCCGAGCCAGAGCGTCGAGATCACCGTGAGCGCCACGCCAAAACGCACGGCGGCCGGCGGAGAGATCGCACCGGTGACCAGGGGCCGGTTCTTGGTGCGATGCATGACCGAGTCGATATCGCGGTCCAAATAGCAGTTCAGCGTGTTGGCAGCGGCAGCCGACAACGTGCCACCGACCAGGGTCGTTGCGATGAGCCACAAGGGTGGCAGCCCGCGTTGGGCCAGGAACATCGTGGGGAAGGTCGTGACCAGGAGCAGCTCGATGATGCGCGGCTTGGTCAGCGCGAGATAGTCGGCCGCGGTCTGACCCCAGCGCGGCTGATCGGGCACGGCCGATGGAGGATCGGTGCATGGCTCGAGTGAAGTCACGGCGTCCTAGGAGTGCGGTGTGGAACGGGCGCAAGACCGGTGGAGACGGTGCGCCCATGGCGAAGGGAAGTCTAGCGCCGGCGCACGCCCACGAGAGGAAGGACTCGGTGGGACGAAGGTCATTCTCAAGGATAGGGTCGATCCGTGACTGATCAGAGCACCACTGAGGCCCACGACATCGCCCCTGGCACGAGCGGGAGTCGCGACCCGTCTCTCGCCGCTCCGGTCGCCACCCGAGCCGGATGGACCGACCTGGATGTGCGAGCCGTCGACACCGCGCGACTCCTTGCTGCCGACGCCGTCCAGAAGGTCGGCAACGGACACCCGGGCACCGCCATGAGTCTGGCCCCGCTGGCCTACCTGCTCTACCAGAACGTGATGCGTCACGACCCCGCCGACCCACAGTGGCTGGGCCGTGACCGGTTCGTGCTCTCGTGCGGCCACTCGAGCCTGACGCAGTACATCCAGCTGTACCTCTCGGGATACGGCCTGGAGCTCGACGACCTGAAGTCGTTGCGCACGTGGGGCTCTCTGACCCCGGGACACCCCGAGGTCCACCACACCTTGGGTGTGGAGATCACGACCGGGCCGCTCGGCTCCGGTCTCGCCTCGGCCGTGGGCATGGCGATCGCCCAGCGCCGCCAGCGGGGGCTGCTGGACCCCGACGCCGCACCCGGCCAGAGCCCGTTCGACCACCACATCTACGTGATCGCCTCCGACGGCGACATCATGGAAGGCGTCTCGCACGAGGCCAGTGCTCTTGCCGCCCACCAGGAGCTGGGCAACCTGACGCTGATCTACGACCAGAACCACATCTCCATCGAGGGCGACACCAACATCTCGTTCTCCGAGGACGTGGGCAAGCGCTACGAGGCTTACGGCTGGCACGTGGTCACCGTCGACTGGCGCAGCAGCTGGAGCGGCGGGTCCCACCGCTATGTGGAGGACATTGACGCCCTGCTCGCGGCGATCGAGAGCGGCAAGGCGATCAGCGACAAGCCGACGCTCGTGATCCTCAAGACCGTCATCGCCTGGCCAGCCCCCACCAAACAGAACACCGGCAAGTCCCACGGCTCGGCATTGGGTGACGAGGAGATCGCCGCCACCAAGACGCTGCTCGGTTTCGACCCGGCGCAGACCTTCGAGGTCTCGGACGACGTCCTGGGCCGCGCCCGTGAGGTGATATCGCGCGGCAAAACCGCGCATGCCGAGTGGGACAAGGGGTATGCCGCCTGGCGGGCTTCCCATGCCGAACGCGCCTCCTTGCTCGACCGCCTGGTCAAACGGGAGCTGCCGCAGAACTTCGCCGCCGCCTTCCCCACGTTCCCGCCCGACCCCAAGGGCATCGCGACCCGCGCCGCCTCCGGCAAGGTTCTGGCCGCGCTGGCCGACGTCATGCCCGAGCTCTGGGGTGGTTCGGCAGACCTGGCCGAGTCCAACAACACGACGATGGAGGGCGCGACCAGCTTCATCCCCGCGGGCAAGCAGACGGATGACTGGAAGGGCGGACCCTACGGCCGGACCCTGCACCTCGGCATCCGCGAGTTCGGCATGGGCTGCATCCTCAACGGCATCACCCTCGAGGGGCTCACCCGCGCCTACGGCGGCACCTTCCTGGTGTTCTCCGACTACATGCGCCCCTCGGTTCGACTGGCCGCAATCCAGAAGCTGCCTGTGACGTTCGTCTGGACCCACGACTCCATCGGTCTGGGCGAGGATGGGCCGACCCATCAGCCGATCGAGCACCTGGCCGCGCTTCGCGCCATCCCCGGTCTGGACGTCGTCCGTCCCGGAGACGCCAACGAGACCGCGGTCGCGTGGCGCACCATCCTGGAGCACACCGACCGCCCGGCGGGTCTGGCCCTGTCGCGACAGGCCATGCCGACCCTGGACCGCGAGACCTTCGCGTCGGCCGAAGGCACCGCCAACGGCGCCTACGTCTTGGCCGAGGGCTCCGCGGACTCCGGTCCGGCAGTGATCTTGATCGCCACTGGCTCCGAGGTCAGCATCGCCGTTGCAGCACGCGAGACCCTTGAGTCCCAAGGGGTTTCGACCCGGATCGTGTCGATGCCGTGCCGCGAGTGGTTCGACGATCAGGACCAGAGCTATCGCGACGAGGTCCTCCCCCCGAACGTCAGGGCCCGCGTGAGTATCGAGGCTGCAGTGCCACTGGGTTGGCGCGACATCGTCGGGGACGCCGGCCGCATCGTCAGCATTGACCACTACGGCGCGTCGGCTGACGCCGCGACGCTGTTCCGTGAGTTCGGCTTCACCCCTGCTGCCGTCGTGTCGGCAGCCCAGGAATCCATCCAGGCCGCCGCCGGGCAATCACATTTAGGGGCAACGACATGACCGACCACCTCAAGGAACTGTCCGCACTGGGCGTGTCCATCTGGCTCGACGACCTCAACCGCCCGTTGATCGCCAGCGGCGGCCTGCAGGCACTCATCGACGACAGCTGTGTCGTCGGAGTGACCACCAACCCCTCGATCTTCGCCGCTGCGCTGGCTGAGGGCGCTGGCTACGACGACCAGATCAAGGGGCTCGCAGCCAACGGCAAGACGGCCGCCGAGGCGGTGTTCGCCCTGACCACCGAGGACGTCCGCAACGCCTGCGACATCATGCTTCCCGTTTACCAGGCCACCGATGGCCAGGACGGTCGCGTGTCCATCGAGGTTGAACCCGGTCTCGCCCACGACACCGCCAAGACCGTCGAGCAGGCCAAGGAGCTGCACGCCGCCGTCGACCGTCCCAATGCGTACATCAAGATCCCGGCCACCGTCGAGGGTCTGCCGGCGATCTCCCAGACCCTGACAGAGGGCATCAGCGTCAACGTGACCCTGATCTTCTCCCTCGACCGCTACCGAGGGGTCATGAACGCCTTCCTGACCGGGCTCGAGCAGGCCCGCGAGGGCGGCAAGGACCTCTCGCAGATCCACTCGGTCGCCTCCTTCTTCGTCAGCCGGGTCGACACCGAGGTCGACAAGCGCCTCGATGCGCTCGGCACCGATGAGGCCGCGGCGCTCAAGGGCAGGGCCGGCGTGGCCAACGCCCGGCTGGCCTACCAGGCCTACGAAGAGGTCTTCTCGACGCCGCGATGGGCAAACCTCGAGGCCGAGGGCGCACACAAGCAGCGCCCGCTGTGGGCATCCACGGGAGTCAAGGACCCGGCATACAAGGACACGATGTATGTCGTGGAGCTCGCCGCGCCCAACACCGTCAACACGATGCCCACCAAGACGATGCTGGCCGTTGCCGACCATGGCGAGATCATCGGCGACCAGGTGACCGGCAACTACGACGACGCGCGGAACGTGCTGGACTCGCTCGAGCGCCTGGGCATCTCCTACGCCGATGTCACCGCCCTGCTCGAGAGCGAGGGCGTCGAGAAGTTCGAGAAGTCCTGGGCCGACCTGCTGTCCGACGTGCAGGTCGAGCTCACCAAGGTCGCCCGGTGACCAAGGTGGCTCTGGGCGTCCTCGCCGTCGGACCGGCCGCCGACGCGGTGACCCGGCACGTGCCGCAGCTCGTCGCGGACAGGTTCGCGAGCAAGCTGTTCGCCAAGGACGCCATGCTGTGGGGCCCCGCAGCCGAGTCCGAGTCTGCCCGCCGCCTCTCCTGGGTCACCCTCGGTCGTACCTCACGACCCCTCGTGGGTGAGGTCGCTGCCTTGCGCAGCCACATCGCCGAACAAGGCGTCGACCACGTCGTCCTCTGCGGTATGGGCGGGTCGTCCCTGGCACCTGAGGTCATCTGTGCAACCGCGGGTGTCCCGCTCACGGTGCTGGACTCCTCGAACCCTGACACGGTGCGCGCTGCCCTTGCCGAACGGCTTGACCGCACGGTCGTCGTGGTCTCGAGCAAGTCCGGGTCCACGATCGAGACCGACTCCCAGCATCGTGCCTACGAGGCTGCGTTCACCCGCGCCGGGATCGACCCGACCCAGCGCATCGTGATCGTGACCGACCCGGACAGCCCCCTGGACAAGAACGCGCGCGCTGCCGGATACCGCGTGATCAACGCCGACCCGAACGTCGGCGGGCGCTACTCGGCCCTGACCGCATTCGGCCTCGTCCCCAGCGGTCTGGCCGGCGCCGACCTCGAGCAGCTGCTGGACGAGGCCGAGTCCGTCGCCGACCTGCTGTCCGACGACGACGAGACAAACCCCGCCCTGCGGCTGGGTGCCGTCATGGCTGGCACCGAGCCGTTGCGCGACAAGCTCGTCCTGGTCGACGACCGTTCCTGGATCACTGGATTCGCCGACTGGGCTGAGCAGCTCATCGCGGAGAGCACCGGCAAGAACGGCACCGGCGTCCTGCCGGTGGTCGTGCAGGGTGACTCTGACAACCCCGACCCTGAGGTCCTCTCTCCGGCCAGCGACATCACAGTGGCCCGGCTCGTCGACGACGTCGCCGATGTCGCCAATACCACCACCGACCCGTCGCGTTCTGAGGTCAGGGTCAGCGGTTCGCTTGGGGCTCAGCTCTTGCTGTGGGAGGTCGCCACGGCCGTTGCGGGCCGGATTCTCGGGATCAACCCGTTCGACCAGCCCGATGTCGAGAGTGCCAAGAACGCAGCCCGCGGACTGCTCGAAGCCACCAGCGTGAAGCCCGACCCGGCCGCCTTCACGGACGGCGCCATAGAGGTGCGCACGCTTGGCGGCGACTGGCTGGGCGAGGCCAAGACCGTTGCCGGCGCGCTTGACTCGCTGCTCGCCGTCCTGGACCCGCAGCATGGCTACGTGGCGATCATGGCCTATCTCGACAGACTTGCCGACGCGCCGCTGGCAGGAGCTCGACGAGTGATTGCCGGCCGAACCAAACGTCCCACCACGTTCGGGTGGGGCCCACGCTTCCTGCACTCCACCGGGCAGTACCACAAGGGTGGTCCGGCCATAGGCGTGTACCTGCAGGTCACCACCGCGCCTCAGGAGGATCTGGCTATCCCCGGCAGGGAGTTCACGTTCGGCGACTTCATCGCTGCGCAGGCCGGCGGCGACGCGCAGGTCCTGGCCGATCACGGTCGCCCCGTGCTGCGGTTGCACCTGACCGATCACGATGCCGGCCTCGCCCAGCTGATCCGGACACTTGACAACGAGTCCCGATGAGTCCCGCCCGGGTTGCGTCCGGGATGAACCCGCTGCGCGACCCCCGGGACAAGCGTCTGCCGCGGATCGCCGGCCCATGTGCCCTGGTGCTCTTCGGCGTCACCGGAGATCTCGCGACCAAGAAGATCATGCCGGCCATCTACGACCTGGCAAACCGCGGACTGCTGCCCCCCGGCTTCAGCTTGGTCGGGTTCGCACGCCGCGACTGGGTGCATGAGGACTTCCGCAAGATCGTGCATGAGGCGGTTCGCGCGCATGCCCGCACCCCCTTCCGCGAGGAGGTGTGGCTCAACCTGGCCAAGGGAATCCGTTTCGTACCAGGCACGTTCGACGACCCGAAGGCATTCGACCTCCTTCGCGAGACCGTGGAAGAGCTCGACTCAGAGCGCGGGACCAGTGGCAACCACGCCTTCTACCTCTCGATCCCACCGGAGTTCTTCCCCACCGTGTGCGAGCAGCTGCTCCGCAGTGGGCTGAACCATGCCGAGGAGAGCACGTGGCGTCGAGTCGTCATCGAGAAGCCGTTCGGTCACGACCTCAAGAGCGCCCGTGAGCTGAACGCGATCGTCGGGGCGGTCTTCGGCCCGGACTCGATCTTCCGGATCGACCACTATCTGGGCAAGGAGACGGTCCAGAACCTTCTGGCGCTGCGCTTTGCCAACCAGATCTTCGAGCCCTTGTGGAACGCCAACTACGTCGACCACGTGCAGATCACGATGGCCGAGGACATCGGGATCGCCGGACGCGCGGGATACTACGACGGCATCGGCGCTGCACGCGACGTCATCCAGAACCACCTGCTCCAGCTGCTGGCGCTGACTGCCATGGAGGAGCCGGTCTCCTTCCAGGCGCACGACCTGCGCGCCGAGAAGGAAAAGGTCCTCTCGGCGGTGCGACTGCCCCGGGATCTGTCAAAGTCCACCGCTCGGGGCCAGTACGTCGAGGGATGGCAGGGCGGCGAGCTGGTCGTGGGCTACGTCGACGAGGACGGCGTCAAAGCGACCTCCACCACAGAGACGTATGCCGCGCTCAAGCTCGAGATCGACACCCGTCGTTGGGCGGGTGTCCCGTTCTACCTGCGCACCGGCAAGCGCCTGGGCAAGCGCGTCACCGAGATCGCTGTGGTGTTCAAGCGCGCCCCGCACCTGCCGTTCACGGAGACAGCCACCGAGGAGCTCGGCCAGAACGCGATCGTGATCCGCATCCAGCCCGACGAGGGCATCACGATGCGATTCGGCTCCAAGGTGCCCGGATCAGCTATGGAGGTGCGCGACGTAACCATGGACTTCGGCTACGGCATCGCCTTCACCGAGTCCAGCCCCGAGGCGTACGAGCGGCTCATTCTCGACGTTCTGCTCGGAGATCCACCGCTGTTCCCCCGCCACGAAGAGGTAGAGCTGGCCTGGCGGATCCTTGACCCGATCGAGGCCTTCTGGTCCAAGCATGGGCGCCCCGACCCCTATCCTGCAGGTGGCTGGGGCCCTACCGGCGCCGACGACATGATGCGCCGCGATGGACGCACCTGGAGGAAGCCATGATCGTCGACCTTCCCAGCACCACGACCTCGGCCGTCAGCCGCAAGCTCGTCAAGCTGCGCAACGACGTGGGCGCCGTGGCACTCGGGCGGGTGCTCACCCTGATCATCGTGGCCGAAGAGACCCAGGCGGCCAACGAGGCGATCGAAGCGGCCAATGACGCCAGCCGCCAACACCCCTGCCGCATCATCGCGCTGCTCAGCGGCACCAAAGCTGGCGCCGGCCGGCTTGATGCCCAGATCCGCGTCGGAGGCGATGCGGGAGCCGGCGAGGTGATCGTCCTTCGAACCCATGGAGCGCTCGTCGCACACGGCAACAGCGTCGTGGTCCCGTTGCTGCTCCCTGACTCCCCGGTGGTCGCCTGGTGGCCAAAGTCAGCCCCCCCTGACGTCTCAGCATCGGCGATCGGGCAGATGGCGCAGCGGCGGATCACCGATGCCGCTGAGGTCCGCAACCCGCGCAAGGAGCTACAGCGTCGTGCGGACAGCTACCAGCCCGGTGACACCGACCTTGCCTGGACCCGGATCACGCTGTGGCGTGGCCGCCTTGCAGCGGCCCTGGACCAGCCGCCGTACGAGCCTGTCATCGCAGCAACGGTCATCGGAGCCAGCGACTCCCCCTCCGTCGACCTGATGGCCGGATGGCTGGCCCAGGCGCTCAAGTGCCCGGTGACGCGTGGACGTGGCAGCGCCGGAACCGGTCTGACGAGCGTCCGGCTCGAGCGCCGCGGCGGCAATATCGACATCGTGCGTCCTCATGGCGCTGTGGCGACGATGGCCCTGCCGGGGCAACCGGTCCGCCGAATCACCTTGGGGCGACGAGAGCTGGCCGAGTGTCTGGCGGACGAGCTGCGTCGGCTTGACCCCGACGAGATCTATGAAGAGACCCTGACCAAGGGGCTGGCCCGGTTGGACGACACCACAAAGAAGAAGACACCTCCTCGGTCCCGAAAGGGGAAAGATCCCTCGTGAGCCGCGCACCCATGGTCGTTGTCCATCACGACGAGCGTGTCCTGGCCGACGCGGCAGCGGCTCGGCTGGTCACGGCCATCGTGGACGCGCAGTCCTCTCGGGGAGAGGCCGATGTGGTCCTCACCGGCGGCTCCATGGGGTCGGCAGTGTTGGTCTCGCTGGGTCATTCCGCGGCCAAGGACGCCATCGACTGGCGCCGCCTGAACATCTGGTGGGGTGACGAGCGCTTCCTGCCGGCCGGGGACCCCGAACGCAACGAGACGCAGTCACGGCTGGCCTTGCTCGACACCGTGCCCCTGGATCCTGCCCGGGTACACGCGATGCCAGCCGCCCACGGACCGTACGGCCTTGACGTCGACAAAGCAGCTGCCCACTACGCCGAGGAGCTCGCCGCAGCCGCACCTCGCGGACACGACGTCCCCGAGTTCGACGTGCTGATGCTCGGCGTGGGACCGGATGCCCATGTGGCCTCGCTGTTCCCCGAACACCCCGCCCTGCATGAGCGCGAAGCCTCAGTGACAGGCGTTCATGGGGCACCAAAACCTCCACCCCTGCGGGTGTCCATGACGTTTCCGAGCCTGTGCGCCGCACGCGACGTGTGGTTTCTGGTCTCGGGCGCGGGCAAGGCCGGCGCCGTCGGTCTGGCCCTCTCGGGTGCCGGTGAGATGCAGGCGCCGGCAGCCGGCGTGAGCGGCATACGGTCCACCACGTGGCTCCTGGACCAGGACGCAGCCACCTACGTGCCCAAGCCGCTGATCCGTCTGGCCAGCCGCTGACCCGACCGCAGCTGCTAGTGGATCAGTCCGCGGTCACGTAGCGACTGCAGTGCCTCGTCGAGGATGGCCTGACCATCGGTCTCGCTGCGGCGTTCCTTCACGTAGGCCAAGTGCGTCTTGTACGGCGCGTTGTGGTTCGCGGCCGGCGGGTTGGCCTGGTCCTGGCCGGCCGGCAGACCACAGCGCGGGCAGTCCCAGATCTCGGGAACAGCCAGACCGGCCTCCTCGGCAAAACTGGGAGATGTCTCGTGACCGTTGCTGCACCAGTACGAGATGTGGACGCGAGGGGCGGCATCGCCACGCTCGGCCTCACCCATCGGGCCGGCGCCGACTCGGCTACCCCTGATCGCGTTGCCACTTGCCACGATGTTGCTCCTTGGAGTTCACGTCAGCCCGGCCAGGCGGGCATGGGTGGGCTAGCTGCCGAACCGTTCGATGAGCTGGAGTCCGACGATGGCGGCGCCCCAGACCATGCCCACTGCAACGGTGAACCGGTCAAGGTTTCGTTCGGCGACCGACGAACCGCTCATCGTGCTGGACATGCCCCCGCCGAACATCTCGGAGAGGCCACCTCCCTTGCCTTTGTGCAGCAGAACCAAGAGGGTCAGGATGAGCCCACCCACGACCAACAGCACCTGCAGCCCGATCTTCACGGCATTCACGAAAGTAAGACCCAATCTCGTTCGGCATCAGTCGGTCGCACGTAGCACGGCCAAGGACAAACACTACCTGACGGGCTTCGCCCGCACGCCCCGACTCACAGTCACCAGCGTGGGGCTCCCGCAGCTCCTCGTTCAGCTGGCGGTGATGTGGTCGCGGTAGCGGCATATCGACACGAACTCGTCGGCCACGATCGAGGCACCACCCACCAGTGCGCCGTCGACGTCGGTCTGGGCCATGATCGCGGCCACGTTGCTTGCCTTGACCGAGCCCCCGTACAGGATGCGGATGCCATCCGCGGTGTCGCCGGAGTAGAGCTCGGCCAACCTCGTGCGGATCGCCGCACAGACCTCCTGCGCGTCCGCCGGGGTCGCCACCTCGCCCGTGCCAATGGCCCAGATCGGCTCATAGGCGATGACGATCGAGCGCACCTGCTCGGGCGCGACACCGGCCAGGGCTGCGTCGATCTGCGCAAGCACGTGCTCGACCTGTCGCCCCTCTTTGCGCACCTCGAGACCCTCGCCACAGCACAGGATCGGGGTCAGGCCGTGCTTGTATGCCGCCTTGACCTTCGCGGCCACCACGGTGTCGTCCTCGGCGTGGTGCTGTCGGCGTTCGCTGTGGCCGACCGCGACATAGGTGCAGCCAAGCTTGGAGAGGAACTCACCCGAGATCTCACCCGTATAGGCGCCCGAATCGTGCACCGACAGGTCCTGCGCCCCGTGCTTCAGGAAGAGCTTGTCGCCCTCGATGAGCGTCTGGACGCTGCGCAGGTCCGTGAACGGCACGAGGACGGCGACCTCGACGGCGCCATAGTCGTGCTTGGCGTCGCGAAGGGTCCAGTCAAGCTTCTGGACCAGATGCGTGGCCTGGAGATGGTCGAGGTTCATCTTCCAGTTGCCCGCCATCAGCGGGGTGCGGTTGCTGGCTGCCATGAGGGTTCAGTCCTCCAGAACTGTAAGACCGGGGAGAGCCTTGCCCTCGACATACTCAAGGCTGGCACCTCCACCGGTCGAGATGTGCCCGAACTGATCGTCCGAAAAACCGAACTGACGAACTGCCGCTGCCGAGTCGCCGCCGCCGATGACCGTCAGCGCACCGGTCTTGGTCACCGCGACCACCGCCCGCGCGACTGCCATGTTGCCCTCGGCAAACGCTGCCATCTCGAAGACGCCCACAGGGCCGTTCCAGAACACCGTTCGAGCGCCGGCGATCTTGGCCGCAAAGGTCTCTCGCGTCACCGGGCCGATGTCCATGCCCTCCATGTCGGACGGGATCTGGTCGGCCGGCACGGTCTTGTGCGCCGCGTCCGGGGAGAACTCCGCCGCGACCACCACGTCGGTCGGCAGAACGATCTCGACGCCGCGTTCCTTCGCCTGTGCGAGATAGCCCTTGACCAGCTCCAGACGGTCGGCGTCGAGGAGGCTCTTGCCGACCTCGTAGCCCTGCGCCGCCAGGAATGTGTAGCTCATCCCGCCGCCGATGAGCACGGTGTCGGCGATCTTGAGCAAGCTCTCGATCACGCCGAGCTTGTCGGCGACCTTGGCGCCGCCGAGCACCACCACGAACGGCCGTTCAGGCGACTCGGTGAGGCGCTTGAGCACCTCGATCTCGGCCTGGACGAGCCCGCCGATGGCGTGCGGCAGGCGCTGCGCGACGTCATACACGCTGGCATGTTTGCGGTGCACGACGCCGAATCCGTCGCTGACGAAAACATCTGCAAGAGAAGCAAGCTCATCAGCGAACGCACCACGCACGGCGTCGTCCTTGGATGTCTCGCCGACGTTGAAGCGGAGGTTCTCCAACAGAGCGACCTGCCCGTCCGCCAGTCCGGCGACAGCGGACCGGGCGGACTCCCCCACCGTGTCGGTGGCGAAGGCGAC
>Ga0209585_10000780_pt1 | contig 12423 bp, 9 predicted proteins | sample NGEPerone_FD_185491 | JGI IMG/M metagenome (GOLD analysis project Ga0209585, IMG submission 185491) | Arctic peat soil microbial communities from the Barrow Environmental Observatory site, Barrow, Alaska, USA - NGEE Permafrost154B-one... | ecosystem: Environmental > Terrestrial > Soil > Wetlands... | reverse complement strand
AGTTTGATCATCTGCACACTCCAGAGACCGTAAGGGGCGGGAGCGAGAGCTCCCGCCCCTTACGGTACTGCCACGTCATTCAGGCGGCAACTCGCCGTAGGTCATCGACACGTCGACGCCGACTCGCTTGCTGCGCTGTTTCCAGAAGAAGTACCAGATAACGCCCAAGACCCACACCGCCACGAAGAGGATGGTGGACCACCCCGTGAAGGCGCCGGCCGCCTTCTTGACGATGAACTCGTACATGAGCAACGCAAGGTAGACGAGATTGACGACGCCGCCCCAGACGACCACCGGCAGCCCCAGGAACTTCCAAGTCTTGTAGGGCGAGGAGTCCCACACGCCCTTGGAGCGCTTCATGTACGGGAAGAGGACCGCAGCGAGGGCCGTGACCGCGAACACGGACGTGATCTGCATGCCCGTCACGGTGATGTTCTGCATGGTGCTGTTGAACTTATAGAAGTACAGGGCCAGCAGAGCCTCGCCAAGGACGAAGCACAGAACGTGGTTCTTCACGGGCGATGCGAAGCGGGGATTGATGTCCGTGAACCACTTCGGGCCCATGCGGTCCATGCCCCACGCGAACAGGATGCGCGGGAATGCGAGGTACGAAAGCGCGATCCACCACAGGGTGAAGGCCACGTACGACAGACCCATGATCGCGCTGACGAACTTGCCGAAAGCGCCGCCGCCCGCCATGACGGCCGCGAGGCCGACGAAGTGCGTGGACCACGGCAGGTTGGCGATGGCGTCGATGCCGTTGTTGTCCGCGTAGCCTGAGGCCGACAAGAACTGGAAGCCGATCGAGTGGTACATGGCGATCGCCATCCACATCATGAAGATCGCCGGCACCAGAATGGCGAACAGGTTCGACATGATGATGGTCTTGTCCGGGCGCTTGACCTCGCCGGCGATGAACGAGATCGAGTACGCGTACGCGAAGAGCCACGACATGGCGACCATCACGCCCAGGGTGTCCGCCCAGTTCCAGGTGGTGGGGATGAACGGCACGTTGGCAGCCTTGGCCACGACGGCGGGGAACTTGCTGTAGACGAGGTCAGCTGAGTGGTTGGCCGTGACCCATGCATCCCACTTCGTCATGAAGGAGGCCCTGGAGGTGACGGTGAGCACGATGCCGATGACGGCGCACCCACCGATACCGAAGACCATCACGCCCCTCTGGACCTTGGCGAACATCTTGATGCCGAAGACGACGAACATGAAGCCCATGATGTTGAAGATCGTCGCGACCAGGAAGGCCGCCCAGATGTTGTCGATGAGCCAGTTGGCGGGCCCGGACCAGCCCAGGAACTGGAAGGTCATCGTGAGGCCCGGATCCACTGCCAGCGGCGCAAGGACGTAGATCCACATGAGCCAGATGACGGCGTCTCCGAAGCTCTGTGCGATACCAACGATCGGATGCAGGATGCGCGAGTTGTAGATGTACTCGCCGCCCGACCTCGGCATGGAGCCGCCGAGGATGCCCCACACGAGCGGGAAGCCGATGCCGGCGAGGATGACCGAGATCACGGTCGCCCAGATCATGTTGGCTCCCAGGAAGGTGCCGACGCCAAGGCTCACGACGACCCAGATGCTCGGCGTAAGACCCTGGTTCATGAAGCCGACGGCGAAAGCGTCCCACATGGAGAGGCCGCGGACCAAGCCGCTGGCCTTACGGGCAAAGGCTAGTTCTTCAGCCACATTTCCCCCTTGCTAGTGCAACGTCTCGCTGACCTGGCCCCTGTCAGCGATCCCTTGGTAGATGGTAGATGACACACGAGAACGGAAACGCCTCAGCCGATCGCCCTCCCTTCTTCAGCGGCCTCCACAGGCACCTGCCACTGATAGACATCCTTGAGTTTCCACGGCACCATCGCGAGCTTGGTGCGGGTGACTCCAGGGACCTTACCGATCACCTCGTTGACGAAGCGCAGAAGCTCCTCGGTGTCGCGCGCGTATACCTGAACACTGAGGTCGCCTTCACCGACGGACCCGGCCAGATAGCTCACCGTCGGAAACTCGACCAGCTGCGCCGCCACGTCCTGCAACTTGCCGGGGGCGACGTCGATGAGGACGTCGCCGATGACGGTGAAACCCACCGCCTGAGGATTGACGATGGCGCTGATGCGGATCACGCCCGAGCGCACCAGCCGCTCGATGCGGTAGCGCACGGCGCGCTCGGACACGTGTCCGATACGTCGCGTTATCTCGGCCGACGAGATGCGGCCGTCCTCAAGAAGAAGTGACACGATACTGCGATCGATCGCATCGAGGCTGAACGGCACCCTGACCCCCCTGGTTTCGCGCCCATTCGGTGGGGCTATTTCGATACCCAGCGTCGGAAAATGTCAAGAGCCGGGCGCTCTTGGTAGGATTCGGTAATCTACGAAGTTCGCACGGTGCCGAATCCTACATCTCTCTGCATCCGACGGAGAGCCGGCGGATGTGCCGTCACGCAGCCTGTTTCGGCCGTTCAGCCGAAGCACCACTGCGCATCCTCGCCGCCCGGCGATAGGGCCGGCCGACCACGTGCGACGGCCGGGGCGGCGCGCATCTCTGAGGTGAAGATGAGGAAGTAGAAGAGGATGCCGAGGTAGACGAGGGAGGCCAGAGCGCCCCAGGTGACGAGCGGAACGCCGAACCCGACCAGGACCAGCGAGATGAGGCTCGCCCAGAGGAGGTTCCCGGTGAGGTGGGTGCCCAGCCCCCACGTGATCATCGTCCAGATGCTGGGCGTGATGCCCTGGTTCATCATGCCGACGGCGAACGCGTCGATCATGGAGAGACCGCGCCCCAAGCCGCTGGCCTTGCGCGCGAATGCCAGTCCGCCACACTCCCCCCTTTGAGTGCTGGCGCCGGAGGTCTGCGATGGGCGCCCGGCGCAAACCTGGCGTGCGTCACCTCATCTCGTGTGCCATCCGCCCCCTTCGGTAGCTCACCGGATGAACTGCGAGCATTAGTTATCCACCATCGCGCCACGATGGCCACGACCAGATGACGAGAGCAAGACGAGAGCAAGGGCGGCGCCCCCTTCCGGGGGCGCCGCCCTGGTTGGCCTTAAGTGCTGGCTCGCTCGACTACCTTGGGTCTCCGAGGCGTCAGTGTTCGAGATCGCAACGCAGACAGCGACCAGCCTCGCGACAGGCTTGCTCGGCAGTGATCGTCTGCACGACCTCGCCGAAGCTCCTCACGCGTGCGTCGGCGGGAACGAGCTCAGCCACCACGCGCGGGATCTCCTCCTCGAGGCGGTCGAGCGGCACGTAGCGCGGCACCCTCCGGGCTTCCTGGATCGTGCGGAGGTGGTCCCCCCGCGCACTGACACCGGTCAGGAAGCGTTCAATCACAAAGGCGGCCTGCTGGCCGTCGCTGATCGCTTCGATAAGGGTCGATGGACCCCGCACTGCGTCGCCGCCGGCGAACACCTTGGGATGGGACGTCCGGAACTCCACCCTGTCCGCCGCTATCGTCCCCCGCGGGCTCACCGCGAGTTCGCCGGACAACCAGCTCAGATCGACCGACAAACCGATGGACGGGATGATCGTGTCGCAGGGGATGACGAACTCCGAGCCAGAGACCGCACAGGGGCGGCGACGTCCGCTCTCGTCAGGCTCGCCAAGCTCCATACGCATGCACTCGAGCCCGGTGGCCCGACCGTCGTCGCCGACCAGGACGCGGGCTGGAGCCGCCAGATACTCGAACCTCAGGCCCTCTTCATCGCCCTCCACGATCTCCCATTCGTAGGCCGGCATCTCGTCGCGAGAGCGCCGGTAGACCAGCGTCACATCACGTTCCCTGCCCTCGATCGCCTGCAAGCGGAGCGCACACCGGGCCGAGTCCATGGCGACAGAACCTCCACCGACGACGACCACCCTGTCGCCGACCGCAGCACCGCTGTCGAGGTTGACGTCTCGGAGGAACTCCATGCCGGGCAGGATACCCGGCACGTCGTCGTTCTCGACCCCCAGGCGCTGCGAGACGTGCGTGCCCAAAGCCAGGAAGACCGCCTCGTGGCCGTCCGTCAGGAGTGAGTCGAGCGAGAAGTCGCGGCCGAGAGCCTCGCCGAGCCGTATCTCCACGCCGAGCCCGACGATGGCCTCGATCTCGCGCGCCACAACGTCTTTGGGCAGACGAAACGCCGGCAGGCCGACGGCAAGCATCCCGCCGGCCACGGGCAGGGCCTCGTACACGGTGACGGGAAAGCCGCCCAGAGCGAGCTGGTAGGCGCACGAGAGCCCCGCGGGACCAGCGCCGACCACCGCTACACGCTTCACCTGATCCGTGGGTCGAGGACGCACGATCTCGCCTGAGGGAGCGATGTCCCCCATGAAGCGCTTGATAGCCGCCACCGAGACGGCGTCATCGAGCTCGGAGCGCTTGCACATCGACTCACAGGGATGATGGCACACGCGGCCGCAGATGCTGGGCAGCGGATTGCGCTCCATGTGCACCGCCATGGCCTCCTTGAACTGCCCCCCGGCCACCAGAGCGAGATAGCTCGACGTGTCGACCCCCGCCGGACAGGTGTGATTGCAGGGAGCCTTGACCAAGCCCTCGCACTGACAAGCCACACAGTGCTTGTCGAGGATGTGGGCCTCGTACTCGTGGCGGAAGTACTTGAGCGTCGACAGCACTGGGTTGGGAGCAGTCTGGCCGAGCCCGCACAGACTCGTCGCCTTGACCGTAAGGGCGAGTTTCTCGAGGCGGTCGAGATCGTCCATGGTGCCCTCGCCGTTGGTGATGCGGGTGAGGATCTCCAGCATGCGCTTGGTGCCCAGCCGACACGGCACGCACTTGCCGCACGACTCGGCCTGCGTGAAGTTGACGAAGAACCGGGCCAGGTCAACCATGCACGTCGTCTCGTCCATCACGATCACGCCGCCTGAGCCCATGATCGCGCCGGCGTTGCGCAGCGAGTCGTAGTCGACCGGCAAGTCGAGATGCTGTTCGCTCAGGCAGCCTCCGGACGGACCACCCATCTGGACGGCCTTGAAATGCCGATTGCGCGTGATGCCGCCGCCGATGTCGAAGATCAGTTCGCGCAGGGTCACGCCCATCGGCACCTCGACGAGGCCGGTGTTGTTCAGCTTGCCGGCCAGGGAGAAGACCTTGGTGCCCGGGCTGTTCTCGGTCCCCATCGTCCGGTACCACTCGGCCCCGTTGACGATGATCAACGGGATGTTGGCCCAGGTCTCGACGTTGTTGATGTTGGTCGGTTTGCCCCACAGGCCGGCGACCGCCGGGTAGGGCGGCCGCGCGCGCGGCATGCCCCGGCGGCCCTCGATCGAGGCGATCAGCGCCGTCTCCTCGCCGCAGACGAACGCGCCGGCGCCTTCTTTCACCTGGAGGTGGAAGCTGAACCCGCTGCCGAGGATGTCGTCGCCCAGCAGCCCCCGCTCCTCGGCCTGGTTCAGAGCGATGCCGAGATGCTTGATGGCGATGGGGTATTCGGCGCGACAGTACACGAAGCCCTCGTCGGCACCGATCGCAGAGGCACCGATGAGCATGCCCTCGATGACCGCGTGCGGGTCGCCCTCGAGGATGCCCCGGTCCATGAACGCGCCGGGGTCGCCCTCATCTGCGTTGCAGATCACGTACTTCTTGTCGCTCTTCTGCGCCGCCGCGAACTCCCACTTCACACCTGTGGGAAACCCGCCGCCGCCGCGACCGCGCAAGCCGCTGGCGCGAACCGCTTCAAGGACCTCGGCCGGCGGCTCGGACAGGGCCTTTGCCAGCGCTTGGTACCCGCCCTGCGCGATGTAGGCATCGATGGAAGTCGGATCGATGCTCCCACAGTGACGGAGCACGACGCGCTGCTGCCTCGAGAAGAACGGGATGTCGAGGACTCGCTGGCACGAGGAGCCGTCGACATCGTGGTAGGTGAGACGTTGCACCACCTCTCCGCGCACGACGGTCTGCGCGACGATCTCCGGGACGTCACCCGGCTCGACCATCTGATAGAAGACGTCCTGGGGCTCGATGACAACGACAGGCCCGCGCGCGCAAAAGCCCCGGCAGCCCGTCTCGCGGATCGCGACCGTACCGCGCAGCCCGCGATGCTCGAGCTCGCGCTCAAAGGCGCGCTTCACCCCTTCGGCGCCGCCGGCGCGGCACCCCGTGGTCATGCACACATGGATGGTCGTCGCAGCATCCGGTCGGGTGAGCAGATGTTCACGATGCCGCTCGAGCGCCGCGACCGAGGTCAGCCGGCGCGACGGCAGGTGGAGCGTATCGGTATCAGGCGTCATCGGGCTCACCCCCATCATCGCCGATCTGTTCCAGCGCCGCCGCCACCTTGGCGCCAGTCAGCTTACCGAAGTACTGGCTGTCGACGGTCATCACCGGAGCGAGCGAGCAGGCCCCCAGACAGGCGACGGTCTCGAGCGTGTGCTCCAGGTCGTCGCTCGTCGTGCCGGCCTTGAGGCCGAGCTCGCTTTCGACCGCGCGCAGGACGCCGCGCCCTCCGCGGACGTGGCATGCGGTCCCTTGACAGACGAAGATCTTGTGCCGCCCGCTCGGCACGGTAGAGAACTGACCGTAGAACGTGATCACGCCGTAGGCGCGCGAGGCGGGCAAGCCCGTAAGACGTGCGATCTCGGTGACGACCTCATCGGGCAAGTAGCCGAAGTGGCGCTGGGCTCTCTGGAGGACGGGGATGAGGTCGCCTGACGATACGTAGTGCTCGGCGACGATCTGCGCGAGCGGCGCGAGATCGAGTGAGGAATCCTCTCCCTCCCGGCCCTCGAGCTCGCGCTCGGGGGTCAGCACACGACGCGGCATAATGATCCTCCGGTTCGAAGACGCCCATCTCGCGCACGAGATGGCAGGCCCGGCCTGACACGCGGGAGACCGATAGAACGAGGGCCCGCGCGGAGCGTGAAGGTTACGAGCGTATTCACCATCAGTAGTAAGGACAAGAATACATCAATGTGCGGTCGCCGCGAAGCGTTGCTCCGCTCGGCCGCTATGCGATCGCGCTCTGCGCCTTGCAGGCGACAAGCGCGTTCTTCAGCAGGATCACGTTCGTCACCGGGCCGACACCGCCGGGCACCGGGGTGACGCGCCCGGCGACCTCGCAGACGGCCTCGAAGTCGAGGGACCCCACCTGCTTGCCGTCGTCGCCGCGCATGGTGGTCACGTCGATGACCACGGCGCCCGGCTTGACCATGTCCTTCTTGATGAGGTTGCGCACCGGCGCCGCGCTGATGAGGACGTCGGCCTCGCGGCAGGCGGCGGGCACGTCCTTGCTGAACACGTGCACGACGTGGACCGAGGCGTTGCGGTTGAGGCAGAGCAGCGCGACCGGCTTCCCGACGATGTTGGAGTGGTTCACGATGGTGATGTCGAGGCCCTGCAGCTCCACGCCCTCGCGGTCGAGGATCTCGATGCAGGCCGAGGGGGTCGCCGGCGCGAACAGCTGGTCGCCGAGCAGCAGGTGACCGATGTTGGCCGGATTGACGCAGTCGAGGTCCTTGACCGGGGAGATGGCGTTGAAGACCTTGTTCTGGTCGATGCCGCCGGCCATCGGCATGAGCGCCAGGATGCCGTGCACGTGGGCGTCGTTGTTGAGCTTGTCGATGAGGGCGAGGACTTCTTCCTCGCTGGTGCCGTCGGGCAAGGTGCTGTTGTAGTAGTTGAAGCCGACCGTGCCGGTGTTCTTCTCGATCTGGCCGCGGTAGAACTGCGCGCCGCCGTCGTCGCCCACCAGGATGGTGGCGACGCCGGGCTTCACGCCGCTGGTCGCCAGCTTGGCGACCTCGGCCTTGATCTCTTCGCGTACTTGTTCGGCGATCGCCTTGCCGTCGATGATCTGAGCTGCCATGGCGTCCCTCTCGTGAGTCGTCGGGGGTTGGTCAGAGCCTGGAGAGCGTGATCTCGTGAGTCTCGGCGCGGAGCGCCGCGGCCTCTGCCTGGATCGCCTCGATCTCGGCCGCCGCCTTCGCGACGTAGGCCTCGTCCTTGATGGACCCGAGGTTGATCTTCACGTTGAGCGCGGCGCCCACCACGGCGGCCTCGCCGAGGATGGCGCCGATGCCGGCGTCGGTGACCGCCTGCGGGTTGCCGATGCCGGCCGCGACCTTGGCGAGGCGGCAGACCTCGACGGCCACCCGACAGATCTCGAGCGGCACGTCGGCGGCGACGATGAGGCCGGCCTGGATGGCCGCCGTGCGCGCCGCCTGTTCCTCTGCGGTCTCTTTCGGCATCTTGTAGGCGGCGATCACGCCGCTGTAGGCGGTCGTGTCTTCTTGCAGGAGCTGCTCGAGACGGGCGCGCGCCGCCTCGGCGGCCTCGACCAGCGTGACGATCTCGGTCTCGACGTCGACGAACTTCTCGCGGCCGCGGGTGAGGTTGCAGACCATGCCGACGAGAGCGGCGCCGAGCGCCCCGGCGCAGGCCGAGACGCTGCCGCCGCCGGGCGCCGGCTTCTTGCTCGCCGCGTCGTCGAGGTAGACCTGCAGCGGTTCACTCGAGTAGATGGTTGGAGCCTCGCTCACCGTGTACCTCCGATGTAGGACCGCAGGGGCCGCGGGGCGCCGGCGCCGCCAGGCGGCCGGCGCCCCGGGGTCGCTCCTCAGGTTCTCAGAACAGGCCGATGATGCGGCCGGTCTCGACGTCGATGTCGACGTCGACGGCAGCCGGCCGCTTGGCCAGGCCGGGCATGGTGCTCATCTCGCCGAGCAGCGGGTACAGGTACCCGGCGCCGGTGGCCGGCCTGATGTCGCGGATCGGCACGCGGTAGCCGCGCGGCCGGCCCTTGAGCGCCGGGTCGTGACTGAGCGACAGGTGCGTCTTGGCCATGCACAGCGGCAGCTTGTCCAGGCCCTGCTCCGTGAACTGCTTGATCTTGGCCTCGGCCTGGGGCAGGTAGTCCACGCCGTCGGCGCCGTAGACCTTGGTGGCGATGGTCTCGATCTTCTCCTTGATGGAGGCCTCGAGCGGATAGAGGAACTTGAAGTCGCCGCCCTTGTCAGCGGCCGCCTTGACGATCTCGGCCGCCTCCTGGCCACCGTCGCCGCCCAGCGCGTGGACGTTGATCGGCACGGCGTCCTCGGCGCCGGCCGCGATGGCCTCCTTGCGCACGATCTCGACCTCGCTGTCGCGGTCGAAGGCGAAGCGGTTGATCGTGACCACCACGGGGATGCCGAAGAGCTTCATGTTCTCGACCTGCTTGGCGAGGTTCTCGCAGCCCCTCTCGAGGGCGGCGTTGTTCTCGGCCTTGAGCAGCTCGGCGTCGACCGGCAGCCCGCCGTGCATCTTGAGGGCGCGCATGGTGCAGGTGATGACCACACAGCTCGGCACGAACCCGCCGTGGCGGCAGATGATGTCCATGAACTTCTCGGAACCAAGGTCGGCGCCGAACCCTGACTCGGTGAGGAGGTAGTCGGCCAGCTTCATGGCGACCTTGTCGGCGATGATCGAGTTGTTGCCCTGGGCGATGTTGGCGAACGGCCCGGCGTGCACGAGGCAGGCATTGCCCTCGAGGGTCTGCACGAGGTTGGGCTTGATGGCGTCCTTGAGCAGCACCGCCATGGCGCCGCCGGCGCCGATGTCGTCGGCGGTCAGCGGCTTGCCCGAGGTGCTGTAGCCGAAGGTGATGCGGCCGAGGCGCTCGCGCAGGTCCTTGAGGCTGGTGGCGAGGCCGAGGATTGCCATGACCTCGCTGGCGACCGTGATGTCGTAGCCCGTCTCACGGGGGATACCGTTGAGCCTGCCGCCCAGACCGTTGATGATCTGGCGCATGGCGCGGTCGTTCAGATCGACGACACGGCGCCAGGAGATGCTCAGAGGGTCGATCGCGAGAGCGTTGCCGTGCATGAGATGAGTATCGACCATGGCGGCGAGCAGGTTGTTGGCCGTGCCGACGGCGTGGATGTCGCCGGTGAAGTGCAGGTTGATGTCCTCCATCGGCACGACCTGTGAGTACCCGCCGCCGGCGGCGCCGCCCTTGATGCCGAAGACCGGGCCGAGCGACGGCTCGCGCAGGGCGAGCATCGTATCGACGCCGAGAGCGTTCATCGACTCGGTGAGCCCGATAGCGGTGACGGTCTTGCCCTCGCCCAGCGGCGTAGGTGTGATGGCGGTCACGTTGATGATCTTGCCGTCGGGCTTGTCCTTGAGGCGCGCGAGCAGCCCCAAGTAGTCGATCTTGGCCTTGTAGCGGCCGTACAGCTCGAGCTCGTCTTCCAGGATGCCCGCCTGTTCGGCGATCGCCTGGATCGGCTGCATGGTGGCGGCCTGGGCGATCTCAATATCGCTCGGCACCGGGGATTTGCGAATGGGCTTCGCAGAAGTCAACGCGTCCTCCTTTGTTTCCACTCTACCGCGCGTCTCACTGGGGGGAGGCCTGTGCCGGGTGGCACGATGAAGCGGCTCCTTGTGATGGATTGTACAGGTGTGTGGTCGCGTGGGTCAATTTGGTCAAGGGGCGCGAGAAGGGCCGGGCGGACGGGGGCGCCGGGACGGCGCCCAGACCCCGGCCTCAGGCGCCGCTGAACCGCGTGCGCGCCGCCGACTGGGCGGCCTCGTACACGACCTTGGCCGGCCGCCCCACGGCGGCGGCCACGCGCCGCACGTCTTCGTACTCGGGCGAGACGGTGGCGAGCTTGCCGTCCACGAAGCCCAATCGCACCGCCACCTTGAGCTTGCCGATCCTGATCGTCTCGTGCCGCTCCTCCGCGTACAGGCGCCCGCACGGCACCACGCGCAGACCGAACGTCGAGGTCTCGGCGAAGATGAGACCGGCCAGGCGGTCGCGGTCCGCCGCGGCGGCCAGCACGTGCAGCACGACGCCGGGGCGGCCCTTCTTCATGAGCGCCTGGCTCATCCACACGTCGACAGCGCCGGCCTCGCGAAGCGCGTCGGCGGCGTGCGCCACCAGCTCCGGGCTCAGGTCGTCGATGCTGGTCTCGAGCAGCACGTGATCGCCGGGGCCGTGGCCGCCGAAGGCGGCGTCCGCCCCGGCGTCCGCGGCGTCGGCGCCCTGGCTCGCCTCTCCGACGTCCGGCGGCTCGACGACGACGGCGCGCAGCACGTTCGGCCGGCCGGGGACGTCGCGCGCCCCGGCACCGTAGCCCGTGAACTCGATGCGACCCGCCGGGAGACCCGTGAACTCCTCCGCGAAGTGGGCGAGCAGCGCGGCGCCGGTGGGCGTCGTGAGCTCGCCCAGCGGCTGCCCACCGGGCGCCGTAAGTCCGCCGGCCGTGGGCAACCCTGCAAGCAGGGACAGCACGGCCGGCGCCGGCACCGGCAGCACACCGTGCGCCGTCTCGACCGAGCCGTCGCCGAGCGCCGGCGGCGAGGCCACGACGCGCTCGGGCGCGAGGCGGTGCAGGAGCGCCACGGCGCTGATCAGATCGATGGCCGTGTCGATGCTGCTGAGTTCGTGCAGGTGTTCCTCGTCGCGGCCGTGGACCTCGGCCTCGGCGGCCGCCATGCGCTCGGCGACAGAGGCGACGGCGTCGGCCACGGGCTGCTCCAGGTCCGACGCGTACATCGACATGATCAGCTCGTCGAAGGTGGCGAAGCCGGGGCCGTCCGAGACCCTGAACGAGAGCGCCGTGAAGCCGCCCCGGCGCACTTCCTCGATGGCGACCAGCCGCGGGTCGATGCCGGCGGCGGCCAGCGCTGGCCGCACGACGTCGTCGAGCGGGCCGGGGTCGTCCGGCCGCGCTCCGGAGACGGCGAGCAGCGCGGCCACGAGCATGTCGCCGCTGACGCCGTTCGCACAGTCGAGGTACAGGATCATCGCCGACACTCTACCCTCACGGAGCCGGGGTTGGACAGACCCCGGGCTGAAGAACGTCGGCAGCACGGGCGACGTCCTATACAATGCCGGCATGCGCATCGCCCAGATCGCCCCACCGTGGATCACCGTCCCGCCCGCCAGCTACGGCGGTACGGAGTGGGTCGTGCAGCAGCTCTGCGATGGCCTCGTCGCACGGGGGCACGAGGTGGTGCTGTACGCCACCGGCGATTCCCACACGGCCGCCGAGCTCTGCGCCCTCTTCCCGCGGCAGATGCCCGAGGTGCTGGGCCAGACGAGCTACGACGCGCGCCACGTGTCGTTCGCCTTCGCCGACATCGAGCAGGACCGGTTCGACCTAATCCACGACCACTCCGGCTTCCTCGGCATCGCCTTCAGCCGCTACCTGGCCGCGCCCATGGTCCACACGGTGCACTGCGCCTTCGACGCGCAGGCCTACGGCTTCTACGAGCAGTTCCAGAACGAGGTCGCCTACATCGGCATCAGCGAGTACCAGCAGTCGATGGGGCCGGCCGGCATGAACTGGGCCGGCCTCGCCTACAACGCCATCGCCGTCGAGCAGTGGCCGTACACGCCGCAGAAAGACGACTACCTGCTCGCCTTCGGGAGGGTGTGCGAAGCCAAGGGCTTCCATCTGTCGATCGAGGCCGCCAGGCGCACGG
>Ga0209585_10000778_pt1 | contig 12443 bp, 11 predicted proteins | sample NGEPerone_FD_185491 | JGI IMG/M metagenome (GOLD analysis project Ga0209585, IMG submission 185491) | Arctic peat soil microbial communities from the Barrow Environmental Observatory site, Barrow, Alaska, USA - NGEE Permafrost154B-one... | ecosystem: Environmental > Terrestrial > Soil >... | reverse complement strand
ATCTGAATACCCATCACGTCCATACTCATCGAGCAGGCAATCAATTCCACACCGTTTGCTTGTGCCATTTTGATCAAGTCTTCCAAACTGGCAATATTTTTTGATTTCATAACATAACGAATCATCTTAGCTCCGATACCACCCATATTCATCTTGGAAAGAGTGAGATTCCGCGAACCGCGTGGCATCATCATGCCGAACATGGTTGAAATAAAATTCTTTTTCACGTTTACCTTCTCTGGTTTACGCAGAATATTTAAACCCCAGAAGGTAAAGAACATGCTCACTTTCCGTCCCATGGCAGCAGCCGCATTGGCGATAATAAAGCTAGCAATCGCTTTGTCCAAATCTCCCGAGAAGACGATAATGTTTTTGCCATCTTTGGCAACGGATGTGTCTGTTACGGCTAGCTTACTGCCTTTCCGGATTTGAGCAATACTGATCCCCTTATTACTAGAGGAATCAAGCAGAATATTACCCGTTCTGCGGCAAAAGCCTTCCAGATCACTGGCAAAAGCCGGATCGGTGGTAGAGATCTCAATCAAATCGCCTTCGCTTGCTTCTCTTAATGCCTTGGACAGTTTCACGATCGGCCCGGGACACTGTAACCCGCAGGCATCCAATTGAATCGTTTTATTGATTCTCAATTCGCTTTTTGGTTCATCTGCGCGCTGCGTGTCCGCATTGAATCCCTTCACCGACGGTACTGGTGGATGGGTACCGAAAATCGAATGATACAACCGATAACCTCCACTGAGATTATATGTGTCGAAACCATTCTGTGATAGAATTCTGGCAGCGATATAACCGCGCAAGCCAACTTGACAAGTAAGATAAATTGGTTTGCTGCGACTCAGTTCTTCCAAACGATTTCTCAAGTCATCCAGCGGAATATTGACGAACCCTTCCATATGACCATTTTCATACTCAATATCGGTACGCACATCGAGCAGAGTGACACTGCCATCGCGCGGCAAATTCCCGACATCATGCCAATGGAAATTCTTCACTTTCCCTGTTAAGAGATTTTCGATGACATATCCGGCCATATTGACTGGGTCTTTGGCCGAACTAAATGGCGGTGCATAGCATAATTCCAATCGCGTCAAATCATAGGCCGTCATGCCTGCCCGGATTGCAGTAGCAAATACATCGCAGCGTTTGTCAGAACCGTCAAAGCCGACGATTTGTACACCCAAAATCTTGCCGGTGGTTTTTTCAAAAATTGTTTTCACTGACATATTGACGGCACCGGGATAATAACCGGCATGATTAGCAGAGTAGGTAAAGGATTTATCGTAATTGAGACCCAGTTTTTTTGCTGTCTTTTCATTGATGCCGGTGGAAGCTACCGTTAAATCAAACACCTTTAGAATGGCAGAACCTTGTGTGCCAGTGTAGCTGCTATCCAAACCGCAAATATTATCAGCCGCTATTCTGCCCTGCTTATTGGCAGGACCTGCCAGTGCAACATATCCTTGATCACCTGTAATAAAATCGGTGATCGCCACAGCATCGCCGACAGCATAGATATCCTGAATATTTGTCAGCATGTGTTCATTGACCAGAATTGCACCGCGTTCGTTGACTGCAATACCGGCTTCTCTGGCGATTTTTGTTTCCGGCCGCACACCGATTGCCATGATCAGCATATCAGCATACAATTCACCGCTATTTAAAGCAAGTTTCAATGTATTACCTAAATCCGTAATGGAGCGGACTGAATTTCCCAACATCAAATTAACGCCCTTGCTTTCCATTTGGCGATGGACGTCGCTTGCCATATCATAATCGATTGGGGCCAATACTTGGTCTGCCAGATCAATTACGGTAACCGCTAAACCTGCTTGCTGCAGATTTTCTGCCATCTCTATACCGATAAAACCACCGCCAACAATCGTAACAGTGCAAGGTTTTTTCTGTTCGATGTATTCCTTGATTCTATAAGTATCCGGAATCGAACGCAGAGTAAATACCTTATCCGAATGGATGCCTTCGATATTTGGTTTGATCGCTTCTGCCCCCATAGACAGAACCAATTTATCATAGCTTTCTTCATAAGTGAGACCTGTATTATGATCCAAAACTGTAATTTGTTTCATCTTGGGCTCAATCGCGATCACTTCGTTTTTAACACGCACATCCACATGAAAACGCGCATGAAAACTTTCTGGTGTTTGCAGTGTCAATGCGGATTTTTCTTTGATTTCACCACCGATGTAATAAGGTAACCCGCAATTGGCAAAAGAAATATATTCACCGCGTTCAAACATGATAATATCTGCTTTTTCATCCAACCTGCGCAATCTGGCCGCCGCCGTTGCTCCTCCTGCCACACCACCGATAATTAATACTTTCTGTTCTTTACCCATTTTTTTATCCTCCATTCTATTTTTGTACTTCAAACAACAAACAACTATTCGAATCGAACGATTTCTTTCACTCATTTCATTTGGGTTTATGATATCACTTTGATTCATCGACTTCTGTAACTTAGTTACATTTCAGCAGATAAGCTCAAATTTTACTCTACTCCACGGTGCTGGACCGCCATGAATCATCCGCGGTATTTTATACTTTCAATCGACTTCACAGCAGAATCCTTGAATTGATTATATCATAGAACTGGTGAAATTATCCATCAACTTGACAATTTTCCAGACTAATCAATTCGCATGATACCTTTCGTTAAATACTGGAAAATAAAAATTGGAACAAAATAGTAACTCAATGATAGATAAATACAAAAAGCACTTTATAATATGGCTCTGTGACTCATATTATGAAGTGCTTTATTGATATTATGAAATTACACTCTTTATAGACCGAATGAAAAAGTCAACGGCTTCAGGATCAAATTGTGTTCCGCTGCACCTCTTTAATTCCTCAATCGCCTGAGCGTAAGTTTTTTTCGGTTGATACGGTCTGACGGATGTCATGGCATCAAAACTGTCAACTACGGTCAACAGTCTTGCTAAGGGATGAATTTCTTCCCCCTTCAATTTGTTCGGATAGCCCGTACCGTCAAATTTCTCGTGATGCTGCAGAATGATCGGTATAGCAGTCTTCAATGACTCAATATTTTTAATGATCTCTGCCGCATTTTGTGGGTGACTTTTCAATATATTCCATTCCTCCGGCGTTAGCTTCTCGACCTTCATTAAGATTTCTTCCGGGATATTGATTTTACCGATATCATGCAAATAGGCAGCATAGACAAAATTTTTCTTATCCTTTTCACTCATTCCCTGTTGATCAGCAAGTAAGTTGCAGTAATATACCACTTTTTCGACATGCAGATAGGTATATTTATCCTTAGCATTGATGACAGCGATCAGCGTCTTGATGGATGCGATCATCGACTTGTCGGACTCATCTACTTCATTCTGTAATTCTTCCAAGATAGAGTAATAGGCCTCTACCCGGTTTTTTCTCAAGAATTTCGCTCTGTAGCAAGCGTCATCTGCGCATTTTAAGAGTTCAGCCTCTGAATTGATTTTAGAACTCAGGGAAGAAACACCGATTGATATGGTCAATGTGCCACTCGGTAAATTCTCCTCTCCCGCAAACTCATATTCATGCACTGCACGACGCACCGCTTCTGCCTCCTGCATCGCCTGTTCTTCTACGCTTCCCGGTAAAAGGATCGAAAATTCCTCGCCGCCGTATCGTGCGATGATGCTTTTTTCCGGTAAGGTTTTTTTCATCAGCATCGCCAGCGTTTTAATCACGTTGTCCCCTTTTTGATGGCCATAGAGATCATTATAATATTTAAAATCATCAATATCAATAAAAAGCAGAGAGAGCGCACTTCCTTCTATTTTGCTTTGCTTTACTTGCTCTGCCAAAGCATCATAGAAAAAGCGATGGTTATTCAATCCGGTCAAGCCGTCTGTATTGGCTAAATTCGCCAAACTATCGCTATGCTTTTTCCCTAAATCGACATAAAAACCAATGGTCCAGGAAATGATGAGGAACACGCTTGCCAAAACCAAATCGCTCTCAAAATAGGAGTTGACACCAATAGCAGGGGCATAAACTAAATCTATGATAAGAACGATCACTGCTGACAGGCTGGAAATGGATAAACTTATTTTCATATTGCACTCGATGCTGGTGGATATGATCACAAGCACGAAGAGGAATTTATAATTGCTCTCATAGGTGCCTGTCAAAACAACGGCTAAAAATGCAATGGTCAACGAGATCAGGGGGCTGATCCAAGGCTTAATCACCAGTTTATCGCTCATTTTATCTTGTATATAATATAGGAGCGTATATATGCCTAACATCGTCAATAATACAGCCATTAGTAAAAAACTATAGGTGAAAAAAACTGCGGAGGCGTTATTTTTAGCATAATATTGAAAAAAAGCAATGGAAGGGAAACACAAAGAGGCGATTTTAACAAGTTGTAATATTTGATTTATCTGTGTCTGCTTTTCTTTATCAAGTTCAAACATGTCAACGCCTCCTTTAAAATTTCTGCAAAGAAAGATATAGGAGGCTTAAAAAAAGCCTCCTATACGGGGTTTTCTACTCTTCTTTCAAGGATTCGGGTTCTTCCGGCTGATAAGAGAACCACCAGCAGGCAGAAGTTGCGAGAGCAGCCGCCATGATTGTAGAAACGGCAGCAATGATACCATAAAACTTCTTCATAAATTGTTCACCTCCTTCTTTTGGAATACTAGATCCAAGCTGTGAAGCAGGGAGGCTCCTGGGGAGGTAAGAGTGAAAATCTGCCAAAAAACCCCAAACAGAAGGCTTATCCCATATGAGGCAAAAACCTCATTATCACAGCCCCAAAAAAGCAGCGCAGCTGACAGCAGAAAATATACAGTAAGGATGATAAAGCTGCCTTTTCTCATTCTTTTTCTCTTTTTAACTGTTTTGATCGGTTTATTGGGTGAATCAACCGGTGCATATCGATAAACAACCAGGTATGAAATGCAAAAGAGCAAGACAGTGAGCGACAGTATCAAAAAAGAATTATCCATCGCCGAAAGATATTTTCTGGCAATAAAAGCTGCGGATGTACTGTAGACAACACTAATCGCATTGCATAATTCCGCTGATCCCGCATGAGCACCGCCGCTGTATTTTCTTAATAATCCAACCGCAGTGCAGACAATAAGGGCTTCCACCGGCGCACCGACTAAGAAGCCAAAAAACAGGACCAAGGTAAATGTAATGATAATCTGCGTGATTCCGACCAAACCGTAAGCAATCACAGCTTCCCGTTCCGCATCGTAATCGAGTGTTCTGGCAATATTAGTCGCCAGTTTCCTTGCCATCTTCTCCATGTCCATTTTTCCTTTTTTCCATCTTGGTCATAACTACATAGGTGAGGATAATGAAAAGGCCAAGAAAAATTGAGGATGGAATTGTTGCCACACTTTGCGTTAATTCACTCCCGAAATTGAGCAGCTCATCCACCTTGCTCTGGCCATAAATAGTGTATAGGATCAGCATGTTCAGCATTTCCGAAATCATAACAAAGATCATAATCAGAACAGCAGAAACAACCGATCTAACCACTTTACCCAATTGAGTTTTATACGTGATTTGAAAAAGCAAAATCATCGTCAACAATGATATCATCGTGTTAACACCAAGTGTGATTGGCAAGAATCTGATCAAGTAAGTTAAAACAACATAAGCCGAGCTGAGAAGGAAGTATTTCTTCCAATTAATCTTTGTCCGGGTTAACACATGCAAAGCAAGCATCATGAGAAACCCCTCAGGGACACCTTTAATCAGAAGTTTTGTAACACTAATGGCTATGCTTCCCAAATTGAATCATCCTCTCATTTAGTGCAGCTATTTCTGCACTTTAGAATAATGCTGATGAGCAGCTTTAAAAATCGAATAAAGCATGAGAAAAGTAAATAGATGGATGAAAACATCCCCGGGGCTCAGAATGCAATAGCCGAAGTCGATATAATCGGTTAATAGTTTATATCGGGTCATCTCATTGCCAAGGATATGCACACCATCCGCTATCTGAAAGGACTGCAGCGTAGCATAACCGGTCAGATAAGACAGGCTTGGGTAAACCGGCATCATTCCACCGTTTTGCGCCATGACAAATTTGTTTAATAAGGAACCAATCCCAATAAAAACCGATCCGATGATAGCCTGCGTGTAAAGCTGATATACGATAATAGAAAAAAGGAAAGCTAAAATGATGATTGGTTCTACAATGGGAACAAATTGCAAAAAAGAATAGATTCCAAAAAATATACTCATTTGAAAAAAAACCAGAATGCTTTGAGTAAGCAACACAGGATAGAACGTCCAGGAATAAAACACATACTTTAAGTTATAATGCCTTAGTTTAGCAAAAATCATTGCTGCTAGAAATTCAATAATCATTTCATTCCTGGCTCCCGACTATTTATATATGATAACATTATAGCGAATAACGAAAATTAATACAAGCTATTTTTATATTTATAGAAAGAAAAATTTTCAGTAAGAGGTAAACTCCTTTCATCTAGGTAAATAATGCCCGACATTTCTTGCTTAAGCATAAGAATTTCGGGAGGAATTCTTATAAATTCCATGCGAAAAAATCGGGTACCTACTGATTTTCTATTGATCAATCGATCCAACACTCGGCAGTATTCCGAAATTTTCCTGGAAGTATGCTTCAAAATGCTATAGTCATACCGCTTCTTTTTGTGTTATACTGAAGGTGAAAATATTTATACTCATAATTAGATATGCGTTTTTGATCAAGAGGTGACAGCCACAAACATGAAATACAACCATGAAACAACGCGCCATTTCCATCCCATGCGAATTTTCACTCTTCTGTTGATTTGTTTGATCCCTTTATCGTTATGGCTGCAAGCCGAGGGATATTTTGATCACCTTGAACCCGCACATATTTCCTACTTAAAAAAAGACAAAAATACTGCTTTACCGAAACGACCGCAAAATAATCTGATACAGAAACCTCAACTGGATATCGCGGCTTTGCTCGCGAGCGATACCACGACCGTCAGTGAAGAACCCGTCTTTCAAACGGCTGCTTTTATCGGTGATTCCATTACCGAAGGCCTTCAGATTCTGGCTGCCTTTGATACTTTACCGATTATGGCTGGACGCGGTTTAACCTTACTCAAGGCTACAGAAAATTTAGCGGAATGGTCAGCGAGAAAACCAGAATCTATCTTCATTCTGCTCGGAATCAATGATATGAATTACTCTTCGGTTGATGCAAGGGTCTATTGCAACCGATATAACGATTTACTCGATGCGCTGACCAAATATTATCCCGATAGTACTCTTTATGTGCAACCCATCCTGCCGATTACAGTAGACTATGAGAGCGCACTGATCAGTAATAAAAAAATCACTGAATTCAACACTGCTTTAAAAAAATTATGTGCTGAAAAAGGTGTTGCTTACCTTGATATCTCTGCGCCTTTTTGTTTACAAGATGGCAGTTTGAATCCCGAGATGAGTCCCGATGGTCTGCATCTCTACTTCCGATACTATGGCGCCTGGCTAGGTATGTTGAAATATGCCCTTGATTACAATTAAACTATTTCAACCGGATGATGAAAGTGAGTGTAGCTTGATGAAGCGATTCCTGCGTTTGTTTTGTTGTTCCCTATTTCTGGTCATTTTGTTTTTAGGTGGCTGCATTAAAACCAGTGATCCTTCAGCGACCCCTTCTACACCGGAAGAGCCCGCTGCAGCGCAGGTGGATTTGGCGCAATTGGCGGCCAGTATCATGGAGATCGGTAAATTTCCGGAAATGTTGGAATTAAGTGAACCACGTATTGATAAATTTTTCGATATCGACTTGGAACAATTGGACACTTTTTCTATTTTTCTCTGTGCGGAACCCATTCTCAGCGATGAAATTGTCTTTCTGCGCTTGAATAACGCACAGGATATGGATACTGTAAAAGAAGAAATCGAAGCCAGGCAAGCAACTCAAAAAGCTAGTTTTGACAGTTATCTGCCCAAAGAAGGCAAAAAACTCGATAATGCTTTGTGGTTTTCTTATGATACCGATTTACTCTATATCGTCGCTCCGGCAGGAAGTGAAGCAGCAGTGACTGCTGCGGTGGAAGCTGCCTATCATGTAAAATAACAAAAATCCTATATGTAACCTCCATGATCACAGTAGATATAATCGGCTCCCCATTGAGTAGACACCTGAAATTAAAATCAGGTCTATGCAAAGGGGAGTTTTTCTATAAAACTGCTTTCGTGCTTGCAAGTACCTATTGAATCATCCTATATTGCTGTTGTATCCAGGCTAAAATAGCATCTACACCCCGCTGGGGCATGGCCGAGCCGTTAACCACTAAATCTGCATACCATCGCGATGATTCAACAAATTCATCATGGCGATATCGTACCGAATCCATCATTACATTGGCAACTTCATCAAAATCCAAGCCTTTGGCCATATTGCGCCGCAAACGACGGACTGCTCTTTCGTCTGATCGACAATCGACGTAAATTTTAATGTCCAACAACCCACGTATGCGATTATCTTGAAGTATAAACAGACCTTCCGCGATCACAACATGCCAATCTTCCGACGCGGCACTGCAAAGGTCTTGATACATTCTGTCAAGATATAATGAATCCGGTTGGTTATAATCATCATAAACAATGCCGGTAAACGGTGCTGTTGTCTTCGGTAAGACCTTCTTATAATATTGATCGGCGTGCAGCACTTTCACCCGCAGGAAGGGAAGCTTCTCAAATAATAAATTCGCCAAGGTTGTTTTCCCGCTGGCACTGCCACCGGCTATGCCGACGAAGGTCGGTTTTTTCATCTGAACACCTTCTCTTCTCTTTATCTATGATACTTGCTCCCAAAAAACTCTTGCCGTACTATTTCCAATTGATTTCCATCATACGATCTTTTCTCTCTTACGGCTCGGTTATCAAACTTGCCTTCTGTAAAAGAAATTGATGCTGTAACGATAGATATAACAACTCCAATGGCTGCAGTTGCTGCATTGCACATCCCTTCTTTCCGTTGTATTTTGCAAGAAGTCAGATCGGTTTAGTTAATGCATCCTCTTTCCGCTGATAGTCCTCTTTCGATAAGACATATTCGCCGCCGATAAATTCGAGCGGTTCGCCTGCCTCATTTTTACGAAAAGCAATCACACTTTCCCCTATTTTCGTAAAGCCCAAACGCTCCAGCAACTTGACACTGGCAATATTCACATTACCGGTACCCGCCACCAGTCGCTCTACATCGAGCAGGTTGAAAGCATAATAGAGAATCGCGCCGCACATCTCGGTGGCGTAGCCATGCCCATGCAGTTTGGAATGCAGACAGTAGCCCAGATTACGTTCAGTCGTTTTCTGTTGATGATTGAGTGTCACAAAACCGATCAGTTCCAAACTGTCTATTAGACAAACAGCGTAGAACTGATCACCGCTGGCAAACCATTTGGTGATCTCCAGGATCGCTGGTTCATCGGTAGGAAAAGCTTGATCGTAGATCGCCATAGGCGACGCTTCTTTATCAACTGCTAACTGCTGCAGTGCCGGTACATCTGCTTCAAGAAAGGACCGGATGATCAGTCTGGTTGTTCGCAATTGCATCTTCCCACTCCTTTTTGAGTAAGCCGTAATTCAACAAATCGTAACGATCGCCTTCACGCAGAACCGCTTGGCGCATCATTCCTTCGCGCACAAAGCCGCAGCGTTCATAAAGAGCAACGCCAGCCTTGTTAAAGGGCAGGACCTGCAGCTGTACTTTAAATAAACCCATTTTTTCAAAGCCATAACGCAGCAATTCATCCATAGCCGCTTTTCCGTAGCCTTTGCCGCGCATACCTGCATCGCCGATGCCAATAAACAGTGTTGCCAATTGATTCTCTTTATCCCACTCGTCATATCCCAGCCAGCCGATTAGCTTGCCGCCTTCCCGCTCACACAGAGCAAAAGCCACTGCTTCTTCATTGCTTAAATAACGCACCCAAATAATGAGGATTTCCAGCATGGACAGTGGCTTTGGCGGAACATAATCATAGGTAGCTAAAAAAGAAGAGTCCTGCAGCCAGGCAGCTATCACAGGAAAATCTTTGGTCGCCAAAGGGCGCATCAGAATAGGACTTTGATTCATCAAGCTTCCCCCCCTTATTGCCGCGCATTGCGGACTCTCTGATTTTTTTATTTTGCTTTACGGATATAATACTTCTTTATCATTTTAATCGGGTGATACTCGGTCTTTACTTTCCGTAAACCTTCCTCACCTACATCCTCCTGACGATTGACGAAATGCTGCTCACTGAAATTCGTTGCCAGAAAATGTTGATTTAAATAAGCATACGCACCCCGGTAGGCCGGATCTGCCTTTTCAAAATGGATGACCGCCATTTCATTCGTCAGTCTCTCACCGATCGCAAAACCTACAACGCGGCCTTCCGCATACACAGCAATGCTCTCGAGCTGCAGCTGTTCCTGCAGCACCATGGCTTCATCAATTGCACAGCGTTCGGCAATCAACTCCGAATCCTCCAAACCTTTGGCTTCTTTCCAGCGCTGCAATAATTGATAGCAATCAGCATGCACCTGAGGTGTAACAATTGGTGTTGATGTTGGATGATATTGTTTTACAAAGGCATTGCAATGGTTCTTCTGGCCATGAAATCGGCGCCCGGACAGATTGATCAAATCATCGACTAAATAAACATATTCAAAATCATCACGATTCGCAATCAACTCGACCGTATCTCCCAGCATTTCTTTTACCTCTAAGGCAAAATGCTCATCAACTTCACCGTAAAGAAAATCGGTAGGACGTTCTGCCTGCAGCATATGAGTTATCTCCGGTAGATCTGCTTTCTTGTAACCGTAAGGAGGATGATAATAACTGCCGAAGTTTTGTTTATAATGATAAAGGATCAATAAATTGTTATCAATAGCATATTCCAATCGGGTGTATTTCCGCCAAAGATAAAGGGTGGCAAAGGATGTCTCGTAACTTTCGCGCACGGCGCTGCTTAAAAACGAATCAAACAAAGCTTTGTCTTCCGGGCGCGGCTGCTTCCAGGTTAACATACAATTATTACTCCCCGTTCTTTCAAATAATCTGCTTTCTTAAGAGTCTGCTTGGAGTTTTACTGGTTAAAATCCATTTTAGTAACCCTGTATAATTCCATTCCTATTATTCAATGCCTGCAGGAAATGTTCCTGCCCGACGGTCATCAATGCGATTTCATCATCACTCAAATCGGGTAACAGATCCTGACTGCCAATCGTGATTTTTTCCCGAATGCACAATAATCCCGCGTCTCGACAAAGAGCCGCCAAATCCGCACCGCTGAAATCCGAAGTGAGTTCCGCTAAGCGCACCAGATCCACATCCGATCGCAGCGGCATACCGGCTGAATGAATGCGCAAAATATCTTCGCGCCCTGCTTTATCGGGGAAGCCAACTTCCAACTGCAAATCCAATCGTCCCGGCCTTTTTAAAGCTGCATCTACACTTTGCGGTCGATTGGTAGTTCCAACTACGACCACATTGCCGCGATCTACCAAACCATCCATCAAAGATAATAGCTGTGATACGGCTACTGCCTCATAATGCAAGGTAACCTGGTCCCGATCGGGTGTTAAGGCATCCACCTCATCGAATAAGATGACCGAAGGTGCCTTCGCTTTTGCTTCTTCGAAAATTCTGCGTAAATTCGCTTCCGTTTCACCGTGCCATTTGGAAATCAATTCCGGTCCGTTCACAAAAATGAAATGAGCTTTACATTCGTTGGCGAGCGCCTTGGCGATCAAGGTTTTTCCGGTGCCGGGAGGACCGTAAAGCAGAATACCCCGATGCGGTGTGATTCCCAGATGCGTAAACAGCTGCGGCATTTTTAAAGGCAGTTCTACATTCTCCCGCACTTGAGCAATCACCGAGTCAAGTCCGCCAATTTGATTATAATGCATCAGGGGAATATCTCTCTCCGCCATGACGATATCTGCTTCTGATTGGTTACTGCGATTTTCATTTTTGCTCGCTGTTCTTGCCGGCGTGGATGCAGACTGCGGCTGCATGAAGCGGCTACCCGTTTGTCGCTTTTCAACACCGATGATTTGGAAACGGCCTTTCAGCCAACCTTGTTTATAAATCCATTGATCATCTTTCTGCGGGTCAATACGGCTGGGCAGCTGTCGCACGATATCATCAATCTTTGAACCATCCAACAAGGGGCAGAAGCGAGCGTTGCTCTTTTCCAAATAATAGTCGATCCGCTGACGCAGTTTGATTTTATCGACAACAAAAATCTTCTCCCGATTGAGACTGCCATACTGGAACCAACCCAGATGATTCACCTCGGAAATAGGAATGAAGCGGCAGGGGAACAAGGGTGTATAACCGGCACTTTGAGCCGCGTCACCCCAACACCAGTTTTTTTGGCTCATACGCACGCCTTCAATATAACAGTCTATTGTTT
>Ga0209585_10000777_pt1 | contig 12454 bp, 8 predicted proteins | sample NGEPerone_FD_185491 | JGI IMG/M metagenome (GOLD analysis project Ga0209585, IMG submission 185491) | Arctic peat soil microbial communities from the Barrow Environmental Observatory site, Barrow, Alaska, USA - NGEE Permafrost154B-one... | ecosystem: Environmental > Terrestrial > Soil > Wetlands... | reverse complement strand
TAGCTGCAATAGTTGTGCTACTTATTCTTTTCGCAGGAGTTGGTCTTAATTCCTGTAAAAAAGATACTACGGGCGGTGTAATGCCCTCAATCACAAATTTTAGGGTAGTTGAAAAAGATTCTACAATCTCTGCCGGAGCTTTTGGACTCACAATCGCATTGATTGGCACTAACCTCGAGGATGTGCAGGAAGTTTGGTTTAACGATCTGAAGGCGGCTTTGAACCCCAACTTCGTAACTTCGACAAATATCATTTGTGCGATTCCTAATAAACTTCCTTCTCAGATTACCAATAAAGTCAAATTGGTAACCAAAAGCGGACTTGAATACATGGCTGATTTTAAGGTGATTTTGCCAAGGCCTGTTATCAATAGTCTTTACAACGAGATGGCCGAACCCGGAGAAATCACCAAGGTACTTGGAAGTGCACTTTATTTTATAAGCGAAGTGAAATTCGGTGATCTGCCGGCAACAATTCTGGAGTCCAAGGATACTGAGATCTCAGTAACTGTACCGGCAGGAGTGGTTGCAGGTACATTAATAACTGTCACCGGCGAAGGTGGAACAGTAGTCTCAACCTTCAAATACAAAGATGCCGGACTTTGGCTCTTCGATTTCGATAAAGCTGCCACAGGTTGGGGTTCAGTAGCTTGCTGGGGCGGAATGAAAATGAGATCAGATGGTGAATCAATCAATGGTGCTTATGGCTACATCGAAGAAACTGATCTTCCTCCAAGCAGCTGGAATAACGATTGGGTAACCTCGACCTGCTGGTACGATTATGGCTATAATAATGTTGATTTCACGAAGAAGATACTGAAGTTTGAAGTGAAAGCCAAAGAACCATGGGTATGGAGCGATGCAATCAGTTCTGCTGATCAGTCCGGGCTTTCGATTACCATTAACGGGGGCAATACCTACACATTTATGCCACAGGAACTTTTGGCTTATCGCACTTCAGGATTTACCACAAATGGTTGGATGACCGTATCAGTTCCAATGTCTTCATTTGGAATAGGCGTGGCTACAATAAATGATTTTCAGTTAGTGTTTAAAACAAACAAGCAGGTTTACAGTAAATTTGCTACTTATATCGACAATTTCAGGATTTGCACCCCGGTTGTTCCGGCTCCGTAATAATGAGTTGTTAATTACACAGAAAGGCTGTCCAATTGCTGTGACAGCCTTTCTTCTAATATCAGATTATGATTTTATTTAAAAAACCATATTACCTGTTCCTCTCTGTCGTTTTGATACTTGTAATAGTTTCGTGCAAAAAGAATGCTGTTACTCCGGTCATCGATCCGCCCATTACTGATCCGGTTATCGAAACTCCCAACGAAGTTCCTGATCTAGCTTTCGGAGCGTGGAGTTCCAAAAGTATTACATTACCTTCAAGTTACGATGATGTGCAGCAAACGGCAGGTTCGAAAACCGTCGATATCAATGTGAATTTTTCAAAGCGGATCACGAAGGTTTCGAAATATGTGTATGGGAACAATGCCAATTGTTACACCGGATGGATGCAAAATGATGCAGCGCTGATGCAGAAAATGAATCAGTTAAACATGGGGGTGATGCGTATTCCGGGTGGCAGTCTTTCGGATGTTTACTTCTGGGACCGGAAAGGGGTTTACGAAAACTACGCGATCAAATCGTATGATCCTCCGCTCACCGATATTCCGTCAACGATCTCTCCCTGGGCAGGGCAACGGGTTCAGGATTTTGAAAACTGGTCGATGGGAGTTAATCAGTATTACCAGATGATGCAACAAACCGGAACGACCGGAATGGTGACGGTGAATTATGGATACGCACGTTACGGGACGAGTGCAAATCCGGTAGCAACCGCGGCTCACCTTGCCGCAAACTGGGTGCGTGCCGATAACGGAAAGAGTAAATTCTGGGAAATTGGAAACGAGGTTTCGGGCTCATGGGAAGCCGGTTATGAAATTGACCTGACCCTCAATAAGGATGGCCAGCCCAAACGGATAACGGGCGATTTATATGGAAAACATGCACTCGTATTTATCGATTCGATGCGGGTTGCCGCCCGCCAGATCGGGAAGGAAATATTTGTCGGTGTGGTTTGCGACCAGGAGTATAACAGTGCGATGCCCACCTGGAATAAAGATTTGATCGCGCATGTTGGGGGGAAGGCCGATTTCTACATTGTCCATTCTTACTTTACCCCATATCAGACCAATTCGGCACCCGATGTTATTCTCGGTTCCGCCCCGAAAGTAGCCGGTTACAAAACCTATGTACAGGCCGAACTGATCAGTCAGGGTAAGGCAGCAGCGCCCGTTTTTCTGACCGAATGGAACATCTTTGCCCAGGGATCGAAACAGGCCGTCTCGTTTATTAACGGGATGCATGCAACTTTGATTTTGGGTGAATTGATTAAAAATAAATATGAGATGGCTTCGCGCTGGGATCTGGCAAATGGCTGGAGCAATGGTGATGATCATGGACTGTTTTCGACAGGCGATGAGCCCGGTGTTGCCAGGTATGCGGCACGCCCTGCCTTTTATTACCTCTATTATTTTCAGAAGTATTTTGGCGATGTGATGGTTGAGGCGAATACTACCGGTAGCACTGTGGTTGCCTATGCTTCGCAATTCACTTCGGGCGAAGCAGGAATTGTGATTGTAAATAAAAACAGTATCGACCAGGTGGTTGAGGTGACGCTGAAAAACTTCAAACCTGGCGGCAGGTATTATACTTATACTTTAACCGGTGGAACTGATAACGGACTTTTTTCGCGGAAGGTGTTTATAAATGGTTTAACAACAACCGCCGAAGGGGGAGGACCAGAGAATTACGAATCGATCAAAGCCAAATCATCGGCCATCAATGGCAATATCAAAATAAATATCCCCAAATATGGAGTTGTTCACCTGGTTGTCGAAAAGAAACCTTGATTTTTCGTAACCAAGGCAACCTCACAAACCAGTTGTTTAAATCGTTTTACCTCCACAAGTTTTCTTCATAGTTTTCAGGCCTTCCTTTTGCACAGAGGAAGGCCTTTTTTTTTGACAATATTGATTGCAAATCATTTTATATTGTTTTCTTTGTTATTACTAAGCATAAATTTTAACCAGGAAATAATTAAAATGAGTATGAGAATCCTATTAATTATAGTGACATTAATTCTTCAACCGAATCTTATTTTTTGTCAGAATGAATTAATCGGCGAACTAAATAAGGTAATCATCCCGATTACAACCATTTCGCCCGACAGCAACTTTACTGATATTGAAAAATTGATTCCAATATTGAAAGATAAGGAGATCATTGGACTTGGTGAGGCAACCCATGGAACGCACGAATTTTTTGTTTATAAACACCGACTCACAAAATTTCTTGCATCAAATTTAAATTTTAAAACATTCATTATTGAAGCTGACTTTGCCGGTTCGCAAACGATGAATGAATATGTTTTGTATGGGAAAGGCGATCCAAATAATGGGCTTTGGAAAATGGGAATTAGTGTTTGGATGACAGATGAATTTGTTGAAATGGTTGAATGGATGAGAGCATATAATAGTACCAAAGAAGCCAAAGACAAAATAAAATTTTATGGCTGTGATATGCAGAACCCACAAATTGCAGCACAAAAAGTGAAAGAATACCTTGCAAAGAATCAAAAATTAAATTCGTTGACTGAAGGTGGACTTGACTGGTTTATCAATTCAGATTACAGAAAGAAAAATTCAAAGGCTGAAAAAAAGATAGTCGAACAGTCTCTGACAGAAGTCAATCATCTATTTGAAAGCATAAGCGATACGAATAACAGGGAATTCCAATTTATAAAACATTGCAAAAGAGAGTTGGAACAAATGCTGGAATATAATAGCGATCTAAGACTCCGGGATAAATTTATGGCTGAGAATACCGAATGGATCTATAATTTTGAGAATAAAGATAAAGCAATACTTTGGGCACATAATATGCATATCGCTAATAGTCTTGGTAAACCGACACCCACCGGATACCATTTGAAAAATGAATTCGGAGAAAAATATTATTCATTTGGATTTAGCTTTTTCAGTGGAAATTTAAGAGCTTATAGTAATGAATCACAGAAATATGAAATTTACAAAATTCCACCTGTTTCTATTGAAAAGAGTGCCGATAAAATCTTTAACCAGTGTACCGCTTCAAATTTTATTATTGATCTTAAATCAGCATCAACAAATGACAAGATAAATGACTTTCTCAATACTGAACTTTATATGCGTCAAATTGGGGTAAGCTATTCACCTGAAAATAATAGAAACAGAAATTACTGTTTTGCAAAGTTAAACAGTATCTATGACGGAATCATTTTTTTCAGAAATACGAATTCATCCGAAGCAATTAAGCTGAAAAACAAACAATAGCATTCAGGCAGGATAGTTTTATTTTTAGACTTAATGTATGTAAAGCAATTTAGAATGTTTCCTTAGTTGTTACTCGGCATAAATTTTAACCAACATTAATAATCACAACCGGATGAAATATACGAACAAACTCTTAAACCGATGTTCAACCATCCTTTAAGTTATGTGTGGGTTGCATCCAAGCAGAAATAGACGCAACTCGTTGTTTTTATTGAATTGTTGGCTACCAGTTTAAAAATCACCACTCACAACTGAAATATTTATGATGCAATATAAATGGAAAGATTAATAAATAGAATATGAAAAGGATACAAAGAATTTTTGACTGGTTCGGTAGTACTATTTTTATTGACTGGATTTTGGAAATAATTACTTTGTTGGTTATTATTTATGGTATATGGACAAGCATGCATTACTTTAATCAGTTACCAGATAACATGCCAAGCCATTGGGGAATTGATGGACGTGTTGACCAATTTTCCCAAAAAAGTCATTTTGGTAACTCAGGTATCCCAACTATAATTTTATATATCATTTCTTCAATCCTCGTTATTGTTAATTCTGCGAAAGCAAAGATTAACAGACAAGTCTTCTTGTCTTTGAGGTGTTTTAGAATAATTAGATTAAGTGTAGTTTATCTGCTGTTGCAAGTGGACTACAATTCCATCATGGATACTTTAAAACAGCCACATACATATACAGGTTATTTATTCTGGGTAAGCATATTATTGATTGTTGGAACTTTGGCTTATATGATTTTTTATAGCTTGGTGAAAATGAAGCATTATTAATACAAATAGGAAACTCTGCCAATACGTGATTTTAGAAAAAGCATTATTGGCTTGGTGATTAAAAAGCGTTGACGATTGCTTCATTTTTTGCATTTTTTTGAAATAAAAAAACCGGTATCCAACCCACACAATATAGCAAAAAAGGGTTTCAGTATATACGAAGTTCATCACCCGCAACAAATGTTTTGCGGTAGGATAGATACCAACTTCACCATTCCTTTTCAGGCCATACAGCGTTCCGTTAGAAGCAATCAAATAACACGTGCAACATGAAATATATTTGAACGTATCGTATTTTCGTTTTTTATATTTGCACGCATAAATTTTTTTGACAAAACGCTAATGCGATGAATACAAAATTGAATTTGACAATTGAGCATACAATTATCGAAAAGGCAAAGAAATATGCCAATGGTAAAGGTCGCAGTTTATCCAGCATTGTTGAGAACTACCTTAAAGCGATCACAAAAGAGGATAATATTGAAAATACCGACCTGACCCCGATTGTAAAATCATTAAAAGGTACGTTTAAGGCTTCCAAAAATATCGATTACAAAAAAGAACTTACCAAAAGACTGGCTGAAAAATATCTTTAGTCAATGAAAAGATTTTAAAATCAGTTCACTTTGAATAATGACGCAGGGAATTATTTGAAGACAATAATTGAAAGCCGGTAAAATCAGGCTTCCCTGAAATCCGTTTTACCCTTGCCTAATTTGGCAACCTCCCCCGAAAACTGAATGAACCTTGCGTTTTTGGCGCAAGCACGATTCAAAACTGAATGGACCTTGCCTTTTTGGCGCAGGCATGATTCAAAACTGAATGGACCTTGCCTTTATGGCGCAAGTAGGATCTAAAACTGAATGGACCTTGCCTTTTTAGCGCAGGCATGATTTAAAACTGAATGGACCTTGCCTTTTTATCGCAAGCATGATTCAAATTTGAATGACCATTGAGTCATTGATTCAAACCTTCTGTTTTAGTCCGTTTTTTATATCCGCAATTACTATTTCAACAGAAAAATTGAAGAAAATTAAAAAAAATGAATAAAATGTTTTGTAGTTCGAAACATATATAAATTTCCATCGTTAACAGGAGAAAAATCAAATATTAATACCTAATATCATGGAAACTAAAATTAACCGTTTACAATTGAAGAATCTTTGGAACAGCGAATATACCATATTCGTTAATCAGGTAGTGGGGATAGTTGTTAAGTACAATCCCGAAGCGCTACATCTGCAAAAAGCATTTGAAAAACTGCTAAATGTGTTGCCCAACCTTGAAAAAGTGAAAGCACAGGAGCTAAGTAATGCACTTAGCAATTCTTTGGAGGAGCTCAATTCTGAACGCGGCACTTTACTCAATGGCATTGCCGCGCAGGTAAAAATGTATGGAAAGCTAAGCATTTCCTGGGTCGCACCGCATGTAGTTGTGATGAAACGCTTCCTGAATATTCACGGACGCGACATTGCATCGGCAAATTACAACTCCGCAACAGAGCGTACCATCAAACTGCTGGCTGATTATGATGCGAAACCCGATGTAATAAAAGATGTTGAGGCACTACACCTCAAAATATTGTTTGACCAGCTAAGCGTTGTGAATACACAGTTTGCGAATCTGTATTTACAGCGTGCCGAAGAAGATGCAGATAAAGAAAAAGTCGATACACGTGCCATCCGTACCGAAACAGACAAAACACTGACCGCGTTTTTTAATGCCTTCGAATTTTGCAGCTCGGAATACGACGAACCTGATTATAAAACTCCGGCCAACCGTTTGAACGAAGTGATTGATTTATACAAAACACAACTCAAAGCTCGTGCTACGCGTCGTAAGGCCGGTGTGGATGTAAGTAAGGAACCGGCGATCGTGTAATTCTCCAATATAAAGGTTTTAAACCTGAATACAGATAGGATGAGCAACTTTAAGGATGAACAATCCGGTTGCTCATCTTCTTTATATCCGAAATTTTGGAAACTTCAATCAAACCGGTAACTTCTTGAAGACTTGGTTTAACTTTATAGATAAGTGTTGCACTTTAGGGAAACATTATTAACTTTGCACCGTGGACAAAAAACAGAAAAATAGGACAATCATTTTTTACAAAGACTACTTTCAAGAATTTTTTGAAAAACAAAACAAAAGAGTAAAAGCTAAAATTCTTTGGACATTTGACTTGATAGAAGATTTGCAAAGAGTTCCTGAGACATACCTGAAACACCTAGAAAACACGGATGGTCTTTACGAAATAAGGGTTCAGTTAGGAAGCGATATTTTCCGTATTTTCTGTTTCTTTGATGAAGGGCAATTAATTATTATAACAATCGGTTTTCAAAAGAAAACGCAAAAGACACCAAAACAGGAAATTGAAACAGCATTAAAAATAAAGTCAGAATATGAAAGCGAAAAATAAAAACCTAACTACACTTGAAGAATTCAAGGAAAATAACTACGGTAAGCCTGGTACGAAAAAGCGTGACGAATTAGAAGCAGGTTATGAAAACTTCAAAATTGGAGTTTTACTTCATCAGGCACGAATTGAAAAAGGCCTTACACAAGAAGAACTTGCAGAAAGGGTTGGTACCACAAAATCATACATCTCAAAAATCGAAAACAATATTAAAGAAGCACGTCTTTCGACACTTCATAAAATTGTAGAGATTGGTCTGGGTGGACACATTGAACTTTCAATTAAACTTTGATTTCTCCAAGTGTTTCACCCCGAAATCAGTCAACGTGAACTAGATCAGCGGGTAAATCAATTCGAGGCTGATAGATACAGCGTGTGCCCCTGCTATACTACTGTGTAAATCTGATTGTTTAATTTAATTCAGCGCATTCTTCGCCCTTCTCTATCGTTAAATGTTGATACAGCCTCTTATTCAGTATAACAATTAATGTTTAAAAAGGTATTCTATAAAGCAGAGACGTAATCCATAATCCTTCCCGAAATCTGAAGCAATGAGATTTCGGCAATCTTTGTTTGATATTGAACCGAAATGAGCCGTTCCTCCGCATCGAGGAGGCTCTTTTGCACTTCGCGAAGCTCAAGTCCGGCCAAACTGCCAAGTTTATACCTTGCCAGTGCAATTTCGAGGTTTTCACGCGCTACCGACAGGTTTTGTTCCTCCAGCTTTAACAAACGCATGTTATTCTCGTAGGCAAAATAAATGGTGAGCAAATCGGCTCTCACGCCCTGTTCAACCTCCTTATACTGTATTTTACTGCTTTGAATTTCAACGAGGGAATTGCTTTTTTCACGTCTCCGGTTTAATCCATCGAAAATGCCAATACCAAGTGTTAACCCATAGTTCAAACTTTGCCCGTTTTGATTATTTAAAGTACCTGACCCGTAGCGGTTGTACGTATACCCATATCCCGATGTCATGTTCAGGTAGGGATAGGCGCGGGATTTAATAATCTTAGAATCCAGCTCTGTAATAACCTGGTTTTTAGATGCAATTCGTAAGCTCGTGTTGTTTTGGAGTGTCTGTCCCAAAAGTTCATCATACAGCAGTTTTTGGTCGATCAGGATCAGGGTATCTTTCAATTTAATATTTTCACCCAGATCGCCCGCGGCCATCAACTCGTTAAGCCTGATTTGTGAAGTCCGGAGCACTTCATTCTGATGTGCAAACCTTGAACTGTCAGCATTCAGATAAACGATCGATTGCAGCATTTCAAGCTTTGAAGCACCTCCAAGCAAATAACGTTGCTGGTCGATCCGGACACGCTCGCGCGACAACGAAACGGCATATGCCAGGTTATCATTCAAAATTAGTTGCTGTATGTAGTAATTATACTGCGAAACGATCTGCGCGACCAGGTTCTCAACCGACATCTGGGTGTTAAACCCCTCCAATTCACGCTGCTCTTTCAGTTTCTGATAGGTTCTTTGCACCTGAAATCCCCTGAAAATGGTCATTCCAAGGTCTATGCCCGCTGAACCGCTATTGTTGTGAATACCGTTTGTGGTAACTTTGCTGCCATCGCTGTAATTTTGGTTGGTCGTATTTACAGTACCTCCAAAACGGTTCGTCGAAGAGATGGTTGGTAACATACCGGCATTTCCCCGCGTGAAATTATTTGTTGCAATTTCCTCGTTGTTACGCACCACAAGCAACGAGAAATTACGTTCGAGGCCCGTTTTGATGCACCGGCTCAGGTCATATACTTCCTGGGCAACCGAATTGTTCACGATAAACACGAACAAAACCAGTGAAGCAAAATGTCTAATTCCCGATAGCTGTATTGGCCTCATTTGAAATAATTGGTTCATTAATAATATTTTTTGTTTCACTTGAAATAAAGAGATAAATAGATGGCACGACATACAATGTAAGCACTGTCGCGATGGTTAATCCGCCAACTACGGCAACCCCCATTGCCACACGGCTTTGAGCACCATCACCTAATCCTAGGGCAAGCGGTAAAATGCCAAGAATTGTTGATAAGCTGGTCATCAAAATGGGCCGGAACCGGGCTGCGGCAGAATAACGGATTGCTTCAAGTTTGCTCATGCCTGCTTCTTTTCGTTGATTGGCAAACTCCACAATCAGGATTCCGTTTTTCGTAACAAGCCCGATTAACATGATTAAACCAATCTGGCTGAAGATGTTCATCGTAATATTAAAATACCACATAAACAAAAGCGCACCGGTAAGGGCCAAAGGAACGGTCATCATTACAATAATCGGGTCTTTGAAGCTTTCAAATTGCGCCGAAAGCACAAGGAATATCAGTACAATGGCCAGGATAAAGGCAAACATCAAACTCGATGAGCTTTCCATAAAATCTTTGGAGTCGCCTGTCAGCGCGGTTCTGAATGAATCGTCCAAAACTTTGGCTGAAATTTTATCCATCTCCGCAATACCCTGGCTGATTGTATTACCATCGGCCAGGCCAGCAGATATCGTTGCCGCTACAAAGCGGTTGTAACGGAACAATTGAGGCGGTGCGGTTGATTCCTGCAACGTAACAAAATTGTCAAGCTGTACCATTTGACCCTTCGTATTTCTAACATATAACGATTTCAAATCGAGTGGTTTATTTCGGTCGTCCCTGGCAAGTTCTCCCAAAATCTCGTATTGCTTGCCGTTCATTATAAAGTAACCGAACCGTTGTCCGCTAAGCGCCAGTTGCAGCGTTTGTCCGATATTCTGGGTCGAAACGCCCAGCAGGTTGGCCTTATCGCGGTTGATCACAATTTGCAGTTCAGGCTTGGTAAACTTCAGGTTTACATCGGCCATCACGAAAGTGGGATTTTCGTTCACCTGGGCCATAAAAGCGGGAAGTATTTCGCGGAGTTTATCGATATTGGGAGCCTGGAGCACATACTGAATGGGAAGGCCCGCCCGCCTGCCACCAAAGGTCGATTGCTGGATGACACTGGCCCGTGCCTGGGTTTTTGTCCGTAGTTCAGCCGACAACTGATTGGCAATCTGTTGCTGCGACCGTTCCCTTTCCGAAGGGTTCACTAACAGGACCCTCACAGAACCACCACCGCCCCTGATCATGGTTGTTATTTTATCGTATTCTGGAATAACCTTTTCAACCAGTTGACCAATCGCTTCAGTATAACTGAGATTGTACTCGTAGGTAGAACCTTCCTGCGAGGTGATATTTATATTTAATTGGGAGCGGTCTTCGAGCGGAGCCATTTCGGCCGGAATCGATTTCCATAAAATAAAGATCAGGAAAAACGACATAGCAAGAATTAAAATTGATAGGATTTTTTTATGAAGATACGAGTCGAGAGAATTCTGATAGCCTTTGTTTAAGGCAATAAAGAATTTTTCTGAATAATTGTAAGCCTTACTTCTTTTTGTAAGCCTTGATTTCAGTAATTTAGTCGAAAGCATGGGCGTTAAGGTTAGCGCCACAAAAGCGGAAATAATGACAGAACCCGCAATTACAATACTAAACTCCCTGAACAACCGGCCTGTCATCCCTTCGAGAAAAACGATTGGAATAAATACTGCGACAAGCGTAATGGTGGTTGAAACAATGGCAAAAAATATTTCGTTCGATCCCTTGAAACCGGCCTCGAGTGGGGTCATCCCCTGTTCAATTTTCACATAAATGTTTTCCATCATCACAATGGCATCATCAACCACTAATCCAATGGAAAGGACGATAGCCAAGAGCGTGAGCACGTTGATGGTAAAGTCGGAAATGTACATAATGAAAAATGAGCCGATCAATGAAACTGGAATAACAAGAATTGGAATAATGGTGGTACGCCAGTCACGCAGAAAAGCAAAAATAATGACGACCACAAGAAAGAAAGCAATGTAGATGGTACTCTTCACTTCCTCGATAGAAGACCTGATATAGGTTGTATTGTCAAAACCAATTTCGTATTTCACATCATCAGGAAGATCTTTCTGAATGAATTTGAGTCGTTTATATACTTCATCCACAATTTCGATATGGTTGGCACCGGGTTGCGGAACAATTATCGTTGCAACCATGGGTATGCCGTTCAATTTCATGATTCCTCGTAAATCCTGTGGCCCAAGTTCGGCGCGGCCAATATCGCTTACCCTGACAATCTGATCACCGGTTTGCCGTAAAATTAGACTGTTGAATTCCTGGGGTGTGGTCATAAGACCCAAGGCGCGTATCGTGAGTTCCGTCGTAGTACCTTCGATGCTGCCTGCCGGAAGCTCCACGTTTTCACGAAGTATGGCATTTCTGACATCAAGAGGCGTCATCTGATAACCTGCCAGTTTTGCAGGGTCGAGCCAGATACGCATCGCATAACGTTTTTCTCCCCAGATAAATACCGCGCTAACTCCGGAAATGGTTTGTAACTGCTCTTTAAAAGTGAGTAAGGCAATTTCCGAAAGTTCAAGCAGTGACCGCTGCGGACTTTTCACCGCAATCATCATAATCGGACTTGCGTCGGCATCGGCTTTCGAAACGGTTGGCGGGTCGCAGTCGCGCGGAAGCATCCGCTGTGCCTGCGATACTTTATCGCGCACATCGTTGGCAGCTGTCTCCATATCAACCGATAGTTCGAACTCGACGGTAATGCTGCTGCGTCCCTGGCTGCTACGGCTGGTCAGGGTGCGGATACCCGGAATGCCGTTAATGGATTGTTCCAAAGGCTCGGTGATCTGTGTTTCAATTACATCGGAGTTCGCACCCGGATAAGAGGTATCGACCGAAATAATTGGCGGGTCGACACTTGGAAACTCCCTTACTCCAAGATAAGTTAATCCTATTGCTCCAAATAAAAGGATAACCAACGAAAAAACAGTGGAGAGTA
>Ga0209585_10000775_pt1 | contig 12471 bp, 11 predicted proteins | sample NGEPerone_FD_185491 | JGI IMG/M metagenome (GOLD analysis project Ga0209585, IMG submission 185491) | Arctic peat soil microbial communities from the Barrow Environmental Observatory site, Barrow, Alaska, USA - NGEE Permafrost154B-one... | ecosystem: Environmental > Terrestrial > Soil >... | reverse complement strand
CACACACCCCTGACGCGGTGGCAGCAGCACTGAAAGCCTTGCGACACAACACTTCTGGGTCGCTGATCGTCGTTCTTGGCGCCGGGGGAGACAGAGACGCCGGCAAGCGGGAGGCCATGGGCGCTGCAGCAGCGGCCTATGCGGACCGCGTCGTCGTGACCGATGACAACCCTCGTTCGGAGGCACCGGCCGACATTCGCGCCGCATTGCTGCGCGGAGCCGTCGCGCAGGATCGGACTGCCGGCCGCTCACCTGGGCGGATCATCGAGATCGGCGACCGTGGCGCGGCGATCCGGGCCGCCGTCGCTGAGTCCGGCCCGGAGGACACCGTTGTCGTTCTGGGCAAGGGGCATGAGAGTGGTCAGGAAATTGCCGGCGTGGTCCACCCGTTCGACGACAGAGCAGAGTTGAGAGCAGCACTGATCGAGCGTGCCGCCGCTGACGCCAACCGTGGTGACGCCCCGTGATTCCACTCCGGCTCAGTGAGATCGCCCGGATCACCGGCGGCGAGATCCATGACGCCCGCGGCGGTTCAGGTGCGGATCCACTGGTGGATGGACCGGTGGTCACCGACTCTCGGGAGGCCTCCGCGGGCAGCCTCTATGTCGCACGCGTCGGCGAGGCCATGGACGGCCATCAGTTCGTCGCAGGGGCCCGCGACCTGGGCGCCGTCGCCGCCCTCACCTCGCGGCCGGTCGCTGACCTGCCGTGCGTGGTGGTCGCGGACGTCCAGGCGGCCTTCGTCTCGTTGGCCAGTGCCCTGATCGAGCACAATGCCCACGTTGTCGTCATCGCCATCACGGGCTCGTCGGGCAAGACCAGCACCAAGGATCTGCTGCTGTCCGTTCTGCAACGGCACGGCGAGACGGTCGCCAACGTCGGTTCCTTGAACTCCGAGGTGGGCGTGCCACTCACCGTCTGCCGGATTACGGCGTCCACGGCGTTCCTCGTGCTCGAGATGGGTGCCAGGGCGATCGGCCACCTCGACTACCTCACTCGTATGGCGCCGCCCCAGATCGGCGTCGTCCTCAACGTCGGCACCGCGCACATGGGTGAGTTCGGTTCACAGGAGGCCATCGGCACGGCCAAGGCAGAGCTCGTGCAGGCTTTGCCCGCAACAGGATTCGCCGTCCTCAACGCGGACGACCCGATCGTGTCGGCGATGGCAAGCCAGACCCGTGCACACGTCATACCCGTGGGCGAGTCGGCGCTGGCAGCGGTTCGTGCCGTCGACATCTCGCTCGACCCAAAGGGCCTGGCGTCTTTCACTCTCGTCACTGATCAGGGGTCGGCTCCCGTTGCCCTCGAGCTCTACGGAGAGCACCACGTCGGTAACGCCTTGGCGGCCGCGGCAGTTGCGCTTGTCGTCGGCATGACGCTCCAGGACGTCGCCACGGCGCTGGGTGAAGCGCGCCCGCTGAGCCGGTGGCGGATGGAGGTCCACGAGAGGGCCGACGGGGTCACGATCATCAACGACGCCTACAACGCGAACCCTGACTCGATGCGCGCCGCGCTCAAGACCCTGGCGACCATGGGCAAGGGTCGTCGGACCTGGGCAGTTCTGGGCGAGATGCGCGAGCTGGGGTCCGGATCCACCGCCGAACACGAGGACCTCGGTCGACTCGCCGAGAGCCTGAACGTGTCGCGAGTGGTTGCCGTCGGCGAGAGGACCCAGCCGATCCACAATGCGGCCCAGCACAAGGGAGCCGGGGACGAGGGGTCGACCTGGGTCAGCGACGTCGACGCTGCCTATGAGCTGCTGCGCCAAGAACTGAGGCCCGGCGACGTCGTGTTGGTCAAGTCCAGCCATGACGCCGGGCTACGGTTGCTCGGAGACCGTCTTGTCGACGACACCGGGTCGGAGGTTTCCTCGTGAAGGCAGTACTCCTGGCCGCCGCAATCGCGCTCGTACTGTCTCTTCTCGGTACCCCGCTGTTCATCAAGTTCTTGGTCCGCCGACGTTATGGCCAGTTCATCCGCGACGACGGACCGACCTCGCACCACACCAAGCGTGGCACCCCCACGATGGGTGGCGCAGTCATCATGGGGGCCGCGCTCCTGGCCTACGGTGCAGCCCACCTGTTCACGCTGACACCCCTGACTGTCAGCGGGGTTCTGGTGCTCTTCCTGATGGCCGGGCTGGGGCTCGTAGGCTTCCTGGACGACTATCTCAAGATCTCCAGACAACGTAGCCTTGGGTTGCGCAGCAGGGAGAAGCTGGCCGGACAGACGCTGGTGGCGGTGATCTTCGCCGTCCTCGCGCTGCAGTTCCCGAACGAGCGGTTCCGCACTCCCGCAGTCCCCTTCGTCTCGTTCGTTCGTGACACGAATGTGAACTTCGCCTTCGCCGGAACATTGCTCGGCCTGATCCTCTTCGTGCTGTGGGCCAACCTGATCGTTGCCGGCACCAGCAACGGCGTGAACCTCACCGACGGCCTGGACGGCCTGGCAACGGGCGCAAGCGTGATGGTGTTCGGGTCCTACGTCCTGATCGCCATCTGGCAGTCCAACCAGAGCTGCCAGTTCAACCCGGGCGTCAAGTGTTACGAGGTCCGGGACCCCCGCGACCTGGCCGTGGTGGCCGCGGCTCTCATGGGCGCCTGCTTCGGATTCCTGTGGTGGAACGCCTCTCCGGCCCAGATCTTCATGGGTGACACGGGGTCGTTGGCCCTGGGCGGTGCCATGGCGGGTCTGGCGATCACCACCCGCACCGAGTTCCTGGTGGTGATTCTCGGTGGGCTATTCGTCATCATCACGCTCTCGGTGATCATCCAGGTCGGCTTCTTCAAGCTGACTGGCAGACGCGTATTCCGGATGGCCCCGCTCCAGCACCACTTCGAGCTTGCGGGTTGGAACGAGGTCACCATCGTCATTCGGTTCTGGATCGTCGCTGGTCTGTTTGCCGCCCTCGGGATCGGCGTCTTCTACGCAGAGTGGGTCGTCGGGGCAGCGTGAGTGACGAGGACCTGAGCTACGAGCCCCGCCAGGGGCTTCGAGACCTGACCCATCGCGATGCCGACTGGTCAGGGCTGCGCATTCTGGTCGCCGGGCTTGGCGTCAGCGGGTTCGCAGCGGCCGACGCGCTCTCCGAACGCGGTGCCATCGTCACCGCCGTCAGCGCCGACGCCACTCCGCTCATCAGTGAACGCGCCCGAATCCTCGAGATCCTGGACGTCGACGTCCGACTTGGCCCCGAACACCTCCTCGAGCTACCCCAGGACACCGAGCTCGTCGTCACCTCACCAGGCTTCCGTCCCGACCACCCCATGTTGCTCGCGGCCGCATCGCGCGGCATACCGGTCTGGGGCGAGGTCGAGCTCGCGTGGCGCATGCGCGCGCAGTCCGGAGCGGCGCCCTGGATCACCATCACCGGCACCAACGGCAAGACGACGACCGTCAACATGCTCGCGTCCATCCTCCGAGCCTCCGGGCTGCGGGCCACGAGCGCGGGCAACGTGGGCACACCTCTGCTCGAGGCGGTCCTGCACCCCCAGCCCTATGACGTCCTGGCCGTCGAGCTGTCCAGCTTCCAGCTGCACTGGCAGAGGTCGGTGACGCCGTTGGCCTCCGTGTGTCTGAACCTCGCGCCGGACCATATCGACTGGCATGGGTCCTTCGAGCAGTACCGCCTGGCCAAGGCCAAGGTCTACCAAGGCACCCAGATCGCCTGCGTGTACAACGTCGAGGACCCGGCAACTGAAGAGATGGTCAGGGAGGCCGAGGTCGTTGATGGCTGTCGCGCCATTGGCTTCACTCTGGGCATCCCGGCTCTATCCATGGTCGGGCTGGTCGACGGTGTGTTGGCTGACCGCGCGTTCGTGGAGCAACGCAGGACCTCTGCAGTGGAGCTGGCGACAGTTGCAGACCTGCAGGGAGACGCCCCGTCGGTGGCGCCCCACTACGTGGCCAACGCGCTGGCTGCCACGGCACTGGCACGGGCATATGGCGTGGGTCCGCTGGCGGTGCGTGACGGCCTGCGAGCATTCGTTCCCGACCCGCACCGGATCGCCGACGTCGCAACGGTCGACGGCGTGCGCTTCATCGACGACTCCAAAGCGACCAACCCTCATGCAGCCGGCGCCTCGCTGGCGGCGTTCGACCACGTGGTGTGGATCGCGGGCGGCCTGCTCAAAGGCGCGGATGTCGACTCGCTGGTCCAGTCGGTTGCCGGTCGCCTGCGCGGCGTCGTCCTGATCGGCGCCGAACGTGCGCTGATCGCCGAGGCGCTCGCACGACACGCACCAGATGTCCCCGTCGTCGACGTGCCCACCACGGACACTGGAGCTATGGATCTCGTGGTGGCTCGTGCCGGCGAGCTGGCTCAGCCCGGTGACGTGGTCCTGCTGGCGCCTGCCGCCGCATCCTTCGACATGTTCGCCAGCTATGGCGCCCGTGGCGACGCCTTCGCCCAGGCGGTGCACCGCTACGCGAGCCGACCTGACGGGCCTTCGGCATCGTGAGCACGACGCATCGGGCCGCCTCACCAGGTCGGCCCTCGGGGTCGAAGGCTGCGCCGGCCGGCTCGTCAGGATGGCATCGGACAATGCCTTGGTCGGAGCGGTTCGAGTCCCCTGTGACGACCTACTTCCTGTTGCTCAGCGCCACCGCGATGCTGGTTGTCATCGGCCTGGTGATGGTGTTGTCCGCCTCCAGCGTGACGTCCTACAAGGACACGAACTCCTCCTACACCGTGTTCCTCAGCCAGCTGCAGTCCGCCGTCATCGGAGTCATCTGCGCCTTCGTGGCCACCCGTGTCCGGTTGATCACCTGGAAGCGGGTATCGGTGCCAATGCTGGCCTTGGCCATCTTCCTGCAGGCGTTGGTCTTCGTGCCCGGGCTTGGTGTCTCGATCAACGGCAACCGCAACTGGATCCAGATCGCGGGTCAGCAGGTCCAGCCTTCCGAGTTCGCCAAGGTCGCGCTGGTCCTGTTCGGTGCCACGGTCCTGACCAAGAAGCGTCGCAAGCTCGGCGAGTTCATGCATGCGGCGGTCCCACTCGTGTTTCCGGCCGGAGCCCTCCTGCTGCTTCTCGTCCTCGGCGGCAAGGACCTCGGCACCGGTCTGGTGCTCCTGGCCATGCTGGGCGGGCTGCTCTTTGCCGCCGGTGTCCCGGTCCGGATGTTCCTTGTCGCCGGCGCCGCCTTCGCAGCGCTGGCCGCAGTCATGGTCGTCACGAGTGCCAACCGCATGGGCCGGATCAACGACTGGATTGGAGGCGGCTGCGTCGACCCGCACGGCTCGTGCTGGCAGACGATTCACGGCCAGTACGCCCTCGCTGATGGCGGCTGGTGGGGCGTCGGGCTGGGGGCCAGTCGTGAGAAGTGGCAGTGGCTCCCAGCAGCACACAACGACTTCATCTTCGCCATCATCGGCGAAGAGCTGGGCCTACCGGGCACCTTGGTGATCATCGGGCTCTTCGGGCTACTGGCTTTTGCGTGCTACCGACTTGTCCTGCGCAGCGGCGACTTCTTCGTCCGTGTCGCCACCGCGGGGATCATGGTCTGGATCCTGGCGCAGGCGATGATCAACATCGGCGCGGTGATCGGTCTTCTGCCCGTGATCGGTGTTCCGCTGCCACTGGTCTCCAGTGGTGGATCCGCATTGGTGACAACACTCTTCGGCTTGGGGATACTTCTGTCCTTTGCCCGCAATGAACCAGGGTGTCGCGAAGCGCTTGCCGCCCGCCCAGGCGTGGTGCGCCGCTCGCTCGCGGTCATTCCGATGCGCCGTGGCGGCAAGTCATGACCCCGCTGTCAGGGCTGACCTCGGTACTCCTGGCGGGTGGTGGTTCAGCCGGGCACGTGTCGCCCCTGTTGGCGCTCGCGGACTGCCTGCGGCGTCGTGACCCGGACGTGCGCATCACGGCCCTGGGCACCCAGAAGGGGCTAGAACAACGACTGGTGCCGGCCCGCGGATACGACCTCCGGATCATTCCCAAGGTGGCCTTCCCGCGTCGGCCAGGGGTCGCACTTGTCCGCCTGCCCGGTGCACTCAAAGCTGCCGTTGACGCCGCCGGTGCGGCTATCGACGAAACCAGACCTGAGGTCGTCGTCGGGTTCGGCGGATATGTCTCAACACCGGCCTATCTGGCCGCGCGCAGACGCAAGATCCCTATCGTGGTTCACGAGCAGAACGCCAGGCCCGGTCTGGCCAACCGCCTGGGTGCCCGGATGACTCCTTATGTGGCAACGACATTCGCCTCCACGTCGCTCCCGCACGCCACTCTGATCGGCATGCCGTTGCGTCGCGAGATCGCGCTTCTGGACAGGGCATCGCACCGCGCCGAGGCGTTGGCCCACTTCGGGCTCAGCGACCACAGGCCGACCCTGCTGGTCACCGGGGGCTCCCTTGGCGCGGAGCGGCTGAATTCCGCATTCGCGTCACGCGTCGACGAGCTGCGCTCACACGGCATACAGGTGTTGCACGTCAGTGGACTGGGCAAGGAGTTCCTGCCGGACGCGACGATCACGGGGATGCCTGGTCTGCCGTATGTCGTTGTCGCCTATGTCGATCGGATGGACCTGGCTTATGCCGCGGCCGACATTGTCGTGGCCCGTGCTGGTGCCAACACTGTCTGCGAGCTGACGGCGGTGGGACTGCCGGCGGTCTATGTGCCATTGCCGATCGGCAACGGCGAACAGAGGCTGAATGCCGCAGACGTTGTCGCGGCCGGTGGCGGCGTCCTGGTCGACGACTCATCCCTGACCCCCGAGTGGATCGACGAGACGCTGGTGCGATTGATCACCGATGAGTCGCGGATGCGAACGATGTCAGCCGCTGCATCCAGCGTCGGAGAGCGTGAGTCCGACGAGCGACTGGCCGATCTCGTTGCCGTCGCTGCGAGCTCGCGAGGTGCCCGATGACGTGGGCCAATGGCTCCGCCGGGCGTTTCGACTTCACCACCGAGGTCCCGTCGGCCAGCAGCCTGGGCTCGGTCCACTTCATCGCCATCGGTGGCGCGGGGATGTCCGGCGTGGCGCGCGTGATGTTGGCCCAAGGAATAGCGGTCAGCGGGTCCGATGCCAAGGAGTCGCTCGTTCTTACGGCGCTGGCAGCGGAGGGGGCTGTGGTCCATGTCGGTCACGACGCCAGCCACGTCGCGGGCGCAGAAACGGTTGTCATCTCCTCCGCCATCCGCGAAAGCAACGTGGAGCTGCGAGAGGCTCGATCGCGCGGGCTCCGGGTGATGCATCGATCACAGGCCCTGGCATCGGTGATGCGGGGGAGTCGCAAGGTCGCGGTGGCCGGTGCCAACGGCAAGACCACTACCACGTCGATGCTGACGGTTGCCTTGCAGTACTGCGGACTCGATCCGTCGTTCGCGATCGGTGGCGAGCTGGCCAAACACGGCACCAACGCTCATCACGGCACGGGTGACATCTTTGTGGCCGAAGCCGACGAGAGCGACGGATCGTTCCTGGTCTATCGACCCGAGGTGGCGATCGTGACCAACGTGCAGCCTGACCACCTCGATTTCTATGGGACCTTCGAGGCCGTCCAGGCCGCCTACGCCAGGTTCGCGACAACGGTGCAGCCGCAGGGTTTGCTGGTGACCTGTGCTGATGACCAAGGTTCACGGGCGCTGGCCGAGGTGGCCAGGGCGGCCGGCACACGGGTGATCACCTATGGCGTGGCTTCAGATGCTGACGTGCGGCTCACCGAGCTGGGTGGCGTCGGCCTGCGCGCGCATGCGGTTCTCGTGGGCGCCGGACTCGACAACGTGGTTCTTGGCCGTCTTGAGATCGGCATGCCGGGTCGACACAACCTGCTCAACGCGACTGCCGCGTTCGTGGCCGCCACCGAGGGACTGGGCCAAGAGGCTGCCCGCGTTCTGGAGGGACTGGCCGGTTTCACCGGAACCAGGCGCCGGTTCGAGCCCAAGGGCGAGGTTGCCGGCGTGCGGGTGGTGGATGACTACGCCCACAACCCGGGCAAGGTGACGGCCCTGGTCGATACAGCCTCGAGCATCGCCGCGCCCGGGCGACTGGTCGTGGTGTTCCAGCCGCACTTGTATTCGCGGACCCGCGACTTCGCAGCAGAGCTCGCCACGGCCCTGTCGCCGGCTGACGTGGTCATCGTGATGGATGTCTATGCCGCCCGGGAGGACCCCCTGCCAGGAGTCACGGGCGCCCTGATCGCTGACCGACTCCTTGAGGCGGGCCAGCGTCACCCCCATCAAGGCGAGCGCTTCGTGCGCTTCGTGCCCTCCTGGTCGGATGTGGCCCCACTGGTCGCGCAGCTCGCGGAGCCCGGAGATCTCGTCGTCACCGTCGGCGCAGGGGACGTCACCATGATCGGCCCCGAGATCTTGCGTCTGCTGACCCAGCGACTGGACCCGACGGCAGTCACCGCGGGAACGGAGTGAGCGGCTTGAGCTCTCGCGCTGGCCGGGTCCTGCGGGGCCGGCGAACCACGGCGCGGCGTCCGTTGGGGCTGTCGTCATCGCGAACCAGATTCGCGGCACGCGCCGCGCATGTTCGCCGCCGGCCCTGGTTGGTGACGGCATGGTTGGCCGGTGGGCTCGCTCTGCTCGCGGGGGGGATCTGGCTGGTGCAGTTCAGCCCGGTTCTGGTTGCACGATCGGTCAGGGTCGAGGGAGTGCCCCGCGGTGCCGTGGCCGAGATCATGCGCCGGGCCGCCGTCCCGATCGGCACACCCATGGTTCGGGTCGACACGACGGCGATCGCTGACAGGGTCATTGCGACCGCGACGCTGGCCGAGGTCTCCGTAGGCCTCTCGTGGCCGAGCACGATCGTCATCATGGCGAGTCCACGAGTGCCCGTTCTGGCCGTGAAGAACCCTCAAGGTCAAGTACAGGTTGTGGATGCCCAGGGGGTTGCCTATGCCACCGTGAGTGCGCCACCCAAGGGCGTCCCGCTGATCAACACGGTCGAGAACCCGCCCAGCAGGGATGCACTGCGCGCCGGCATCGCGGTTCTCCGGGCCCTGTCTGCCGGCCAGCGCGGACGGGTGACCAATGTGACTGTCTCGGGCGCAAACATGGTCACCCTCAAGCTGGGCACCGTCACCGTCGTGTGGGGAGGCGCCTCCGAACCTGAGCTGAAGGTCAGGGTGTTGACGGCACTGTTGGGGCACAAGGGGTTCGGGACCATCGACGTCAGCGCACCGAGCACCCCTGTCACGAGATGACCCGTCCGACACGCCGCGAACATGTTTGATCGCGGGGGTCTGAGGCCATACCGTCACCCGTGGGAAGAGTAGGAAAAACTCTAACCCTCTAGTCTACATCGAGATATTTTCGGCGAGATATTTGTGCAGGAATACGTCGCGTACGATTCCCGCAGCAACCACCAGCGACTCGAGCAGAACGTTTCAAGAGAGGCCCACCGACGTGGCAGCACCGCAGAACTACCTGGCCGTTATCAAGGTCGTCGGCATTGGCGGAGGCGGTGTCAACGCAATCAACCGGATGATCGAGGTCGGCCTCAAAGGCGTTGAGTTCATCGCCATCAACACCGATGCCCAAGCGCTTCTGATGAGCGACGCCGACGTCAAGCTCGATGTGGGCCGCGAGCTGACTCGCGGCCTGGGAGCGGGCGCGGATCCCGAGGTCGGCAAGAAGGCCACCGAGGACCATTCCGAGGAGATCGAAGAGGTGCTCAAGGGCGCCGACATGGTCTTCGTGACCGCCGGCGAGGGCGGTGGCACCGGCACCGGTGGTGCACCCGTCGTGGCCAAGATCGCCAAGTCCATCGGCGCCCTGACCATCGGCGTTGTCACCCGTCCTTTCACCTTCGAAGGACGACGCCGGGCCAACCAGGCCGAGACCGGCATCGCCAGCCTGCGCGAGGAGGTCGACACCCTCATCGTGATCCCGAACGACCGACTGCTCTCGATCAGCGACCGCGCGGTCAGCATGCTCGATGCCTTCCGCAGCGCCGACCAGGTGCTGCTCTCCGGTGTCCAGGGCATCACGGACCTGATCACCACCCCTGGCCTGATCAACCTCGACTTCGCCGACGTCAAGGCTGTGATGCAGGGCGCAGGCTCTGCTCTCATGGGTATCGGCTCCGCTCGTGGTGACGACCGCGCCGTCCAGGCCGCCGAGCTGGCGATCTCCTCGCCTCTGCTCGAGGCCAGCATCGACGGCGCACACGGTGTGCTGTTGTCGATCCAGGGCGGCTCCGACCTCGGGCTCTTCGAGATCAACGAGGCTGCCCGTCTTGTTCAGGAGGCCGCCCACCCGGAGGCCAACATCATCTTCGGCGCTGTCATTGACGATGCCCTTGGTGACGAGGTCCGTGTGACGGTCATCGCCGCAGGCTTCGATGGCGGTGGTCCAGTTCGTCGCCACGACGACCGGGCGCTTGGCCAGATCGCTGGCTCAACCCAGCGCCCAGCCTCGGCGGCGACCCTGGCCCAGCAGCCGCGCGTCGGCCAGCTGCCGCATCTGATTGCGCCGCAGATCCACCCGGGTCAGGTGCCCGTTGGCGCTCTCCCGGTGCCTGCGGCACACGACAACGGCGCTCCGCACAACGGCGCTCCGCGCAACGGCGTTCCACTGCACTCACAGGAGCCAGTGGTCAAGCCGCCGCGCACGGTCACCTTTGACGACAACGACGACCTTGATGTGCCCGACTTCCTGAAGTAACACCTCGCGCGGGGCGCAGCAACGATGCAGGGGCGGTTGGCCTTCGGGCCGACCGCCCCTGCATCGTTGGATCGCGGCTCCGTGCAAGCCGCGCGTGAGGTGCTTGGCGTGGAGCCAACCGAGCACGCCGTTCGTGATGATCACCACATCGATGAGCTGAGCTGGGTCGACGAGCGGGACGAGCTCTGGGCGCTGTTGGCCACCTTGGGCCGGCGGCAGAGAGCGGTTCTGGTGCTTCGGTCCTATGAGGATCCCAGTGAGGCTGAGATCGCTCGGCTGCACGACTGGGACTGTCAAGAGCCAGCTCTCCCGGGGATTGGCGCGACTGCGTGAGCGGATGTCCGCCGAGCCCCGCGCCCGCAACACCCTGATGGAGGAGCCGCCATGACTGATGAGCTGAAACGTCTGCTGACCGAGACGCTGCGCGGGCGCGAGACTGACGTTGAGCCCATGCCCGATCTCGCTGCGAACGTTCTCCGCAAGGGTCGGTCGGCCCGCAACCGTCGGCTGGCCCTCGGGTGGGGGGCCACTGGTGTCGTTGCCGTTGCCGCAGTCGTCGCCGTTGCCCTTGCGGTGCCTGGTGGCCAGAGACTGCCCGCCCCGGCACCTGCCAACAGCGGTATGCCGTCCTCGCCCGCCACGTCGCCCGCCACGTCGCCCGCCACGGTGGCGCAGACCGTAGATGAAGATCCCCTGATGACGTATGCCCTCAAGCTCCCCAGGGGCCGCCGATCGCTGTGATCCCGCGCGCAGAGCGGCGAGGAACCACAGTCGTGGTGGTGACGGTGGATCACGTGGTGACCTTGCCGGCGGATACCGTCATGGCGTTCGACCTCACCTCAAGCTCTCTACCTCATCCGCTCTGACGGACGGCTGACCAAGCTGCACCGGGGACCCTTCGAAGGCGTGGCGGTTGACCCAACCGGCAAGAAGTTCGCGGTCGCTGAGATCGGCGAAAGCGTCGGCGCCAAGGTTCACATCGTCATCGCCTCCTTGTCACAGCCCGGCAAGACGGTCAGCCACACCGAACCTGAATCGACAAGGTTGTTGGGCTGGACCACCCAGGGGTTGCTGCTCTCAGACACGAGCCGGTCCTGGCTGTGGAAGCCTGGAGCGAGCTCGGAGCCCAAGATTCCAGGCGTGTCGAGCGCACACGTCATACCCTCAGATCCGGGGCGACTGCTGGTCGCTACCGGCCAGGCCGGCGCCGGGTTGTGCCTTCACCTGTACACACTCAGTAGTCGACAGCTGGGCCCGGGGCTGACCTGCGGCCCGGGAGCCGACTGGACGGTGAGCCCGGATGGCCGCCGCACAGTGTTCGGGTCCACCGTTGTTGACCTTGTCAACGGGCGGGTTGGTCCGGAGCTGATGAACAGTCTGGGGTTCTACTCCCCGCACTGGGAGGACTCCACACACGTCCTCACGCCAGTCAGGGGCTCAGATCCACAGGGACAGCCGCTCACGCCCGTCTGGGTCCGCTGCGATGTCTCAACCGGTGCTTGCGAGCAGGCACCCATCCCCGGCTCGAACGGCACATCCGCCGTGATCGACTGGTAGGGCACGCCAAGAGGATGGACTGGCTCGGCTAGCGTGGCCTGTGTGTTCCATTGGCGTGAGCAGGTTCCGGCGAACACTGGTCGGGGCGTCGACTGGGGTTTCACATCGACGCGAGGCGGATCCAGCGTGGGGGACTTCGCGAGCCTGAATCTTGGCGGGCACGTGGGCGACGATCCACATGCAGTTGAGTCCAACCGCACCCTGGTGGCCGACGCCTTTGGGGTGGGACGAGATCGGTTGCTGTTCATGAACCAGCGTCACGGCTCGAACGTCGTGGTGGTGGACGGACCCTGGCAGGGAG
>Ga0209585_10000774_pt1 | contig 12474 bp, 13 predicted proteins | sample NGEPerone_FD_185491 | JGI IMG/M metagenome (GOLD analysis project Ga0209585, IMG submission 185491) | Arctic peat soil microbial communities from the Barrow Environmental Observatory site, Barrow, Alaska, USA - NGEE Permafrost154B-one... | ecosystem: Environmental > Terrestrial > Soil >... | reverse complement strand
CACCGTCACCGTCCAGGGCTTCATGCTCCGGCTCGACACGACGAGCAAGGGGTGGGGACTTTTACTTGGCCACCAGCGGGGACTTCTTCCTGGCCACCTGCGGGGACTTTCTCATGGCCATGGACATATGAGCGTGCGTCTTCCCGCCCAGTAAGACGCAGGCGGCCGTCCCCGACGAAAACACTCCCCCACAGATTTCCTCGCACGTCGCTCGCTCATGCCGAATTGAGGACGTTTCATCGAGTCCAGGATGGCCGGCGTGATTGGTCGGCCTCAAGTAGCCGCTGGTCGGGCGCCGAAGAGGGCAGACCATAGTGCAGCCGATCTTTGTGGCCGGCGATCGCCCCCAGCATCCCGAAGAGGCCGAATGGCACCCCCCGATCATCCCTTCGGAACGAGGACCTAAGCCAGACCTAAGCCCCTGCCCGGGTGACGGACCGGTACCTACCTCAATGGTGAAAGCGCGTGTGAATGCTATGCCGCACCAAGGATGGCGGGTATCAAGTTGATGGAATACTTCGCGGGGCGCGCGACCACCACCACAGGCACAGGCGTTCCGAGGTCAGGCGACCACCGAGGTACCCAGGCTGGGCGTCTCTGGCTTGATGGTTGTCTGCTCAACGAGGGCCTTGACAACCTCCGAAGCCATGTCCTGTTCCTCCACGGCTCTTTGGGCTTCTTCCTGCTTGACTTCAACCCGGGCCGCTTGCCAGGCGGACCAATGGCCCGAGACCAGCGCCCACAACGACAAGGCCGAGACATAGACGACGGAGTTCAGCCAGCCCATCGTCATGGAGATCGGGATCATGATGATCCAGAAGATCGTCAACCAGCCATTGACCCGGCGCATGAATACCGGGTCACCCTGGACGGATGCCCAGAGCGATTTGAACACGCCCATTCCAACCTCCGGATCGGGGACGGGTCTGCCCGCACGGAGTTGGTTATACCCTCGCCACCCACCCCTCAATCCCTGCTCATACAATGAGTTCAAGGCCCTACGGAGATACGGACCTACCCTACGGAGATACGGACCTACCCTACGGAGATACGGACCTAGTGGTTGCGCAAAGCGTGAATGAGCTGGCGCTTGTCCATCTTCGAGCGGCCCTCGATCCCGAGATCACGAGCGTGGTTCATCAGGTCTGCTTTGGGCCAGTCCGCGTAGTCGCCGGCGCGTCCACCTCGCCGGCCCACCTCGGAGCGTGAGGACGCGGCCGCACCGTTCGATATGCGAGCGGCTTTCTCCTTGCTGGCGCCGTCCTTGCGCAACGCCTCATACATCTCCTTGTCCTTGATGCTGGGCCTGGGCCCTCGGCCTGGCATGGCGTGCCACCTGCCTTTCGTCTTTGGAAGTGCTGACGCAGGTTCATACCCAGTCGGCTGGCGATCACACCCCCGCGTCCACAGCCGCCCGGCCAAGGTCAGCCCCCATGGCGTCGCCTTTGCGTTCCAAAAGTCCAGCAGCTGTGTCCTCACCCCTGTGGGCGGGGTCTCGTGGTGTCGATGCTGGACGCGCCGAAGACGCCTGTCGCGACGAACAACACCAAGCCGATTACGGCCACCCAGGACAGCCCCCTGACTGCGAACCCAATCATCACAACCCCGAGCCACACAACCAAAGAAACGGCGATAAGAGCCCAGACCAGAGTCGGCCCATCCTTCTGATCTGCATGCTCCTGGCCTCCTATCGATCCTGACACCACGTCCCTGCGTAGCATGGGCCGCCACCCGCCTTTCGCGGTCGGTACGAGCTGACGGGGAGACCTATACCCAGTCATCCGTCGATCACACGCCTCGGGTCGGCGGCGGTGGCAGCGCAATGGGGGACACGACGAAGAACAGCGCCTGCTGCCTGCCTTGGACGATTGTTCCCCTGTGGGTGGACTCGCCACGAGGCTCATCTACGCAGGTTGTCGCAGGCCGGAGCCACAAGAAATCAGTCTGAAAAGGCTTGTCAGGCCCAGGCATCGAGCTTTATCTTCACAAGTGCAGCACCCAGCTCGAACCCTGTGGCTGGCAGCACGCACGGAGTGTTTGCCATGTCCGTTAACCGAGCCGAAAAGACTTCGACCGACGTCCGCGACGAACGAGACCGGTCCACCCGCAGCCTTCTGCATGAGGCAGCAAAGGTCACTGATCCCGACACCAGACAATGCCTGCTTGAGCAAGCTGTTCTGCTGAACCTTTCGTTGGCTCGAGCGTTGGCCCATCAGTACCGGCGCCAAGGTGTCGACCCCGACGACCTGGTGCAGGTGGCGATGCTTGGGTTGGTCAAGGCCGTCCACGGATACTGCCCCCGGCTTGGGAACAACTTTGCCACGTACGCAGTGCCCACGATCAGCGGTGAGATCAAACGCTACTTCCGCGATAGAGGCTGGCTGGTCCGCCCGCCACGCAGCTTGCAGGAGCTGAACCACGCCGTCCGCATCGCCGAGCCCGACCTCGCCCAGAGGCTGCAGCGGACGCCAACCACCGACGAGCTGGCCGAGCATGTGGGCGTTGACGTCGACTCAGTCAACGCGGCACGAGAAGCCGGCGCCGGATATCAGGCGCGCTCCCTGGACCAGCCACTGGGTGACTCGGCTCAGTCGCTCTGCGAGGTCGTGGCCGATACCGACGACCCGTTCGAGATCGTCGACACCGCCCTCACCTTGCGACCGGCACTGGAGACTCTGGCAGCGCGCGAACGGCACATCCTGCAGCTGCGGTTCTACGACAACCTCACTCAAGAACAGATTGGCCATCGCCTCGGAGTCAGTCAGATGCAGGTCTCCCGGCTCCTCACCGCGATTCTGGCCAAGCTGCGACAGATCATCGAGGAGCAGCAGGCCGCATGAATCCCTGCCCACGAGGACAAGAATCGTGCCCACGAGCGTCAGTGCCCAACTTCAGCCAGATGTCCCATGGTCAAGGCTTCCGGTCAGGACGACCTGGTCGGCGACGTCGCGCAGCCTGCGATTGGTCTTGTTGCTGGCCTCCCGCAAGAGGGCGAACGCCCCATCACTGGTCAGCTTGTGCAACGCCATCAGGATGCCGACTGCCGCACCGATCTGGCGGTTGCTGGACAGCGCACGCTCCAGGTTCGCCGAGCGGTCCTCAGCCTCGTCCAGTGCGAAGTTTCGCAGGCAGGCCAGCTCGTGATGCACCGCGAGCCTGGCCAACAGCTCCCCGGGGTCGAAGGGCTTGACGATGTAGTCGTCCGCCCCGGCCGCCAGCCCGGTGGCGGCGGAATCCGACCCCGCCCGCGCCGTCAACAGAATGACCGGTATGCGGTTCAAGGACGGGTTGGTGCGCAACAGGCGTACAAGCGCCAGCCCGTCCACGCCCGGCAGCATCACGTCCGAGAGCACGAGATCAGGCGTGAAGTCGATAGCCAGAGCTGTCTCGGCGTCGGGTGCCTCGGTCACCTCCCACCCGTCATCGCGCAAGAGCCGGACGATGTAACGGCGAAGGTCGGCGTTGTCCTCCACGAGGAGCACGTGGCCACCGCGGGAGGACCCCCCGTCATGATGGACACCCTCCTCGGGTTGACCACCGGGTGAGGCGAGGTCGCTCAGTGCCTGATCCCGGAGGTTGTCGCTCAGCGTTGCCGGGACAACCCCAGCGGCGGCGGTCGTGCTCAGCGGGACGCTGACCGTGAACATGCTCCCCTGTCCCGGCGTACTTTTTACCGCTACCTCGCCGTCGTGGGCGCCCACCAGGTCCGCCACGAGGGACAGCCCGATCCCGGCTCCCGGCCCGGTTCGGGCTTTGGCCCCCGGGACCTGATGGAACCGTTCGAACAGCCGGTCGAGAGCTTCCGCGTCAATACCGATACCTGTGTCCGTGACCTCCAGGACCGCCCGGTTGTCGCTCACCCGAAGGCGTATGTCGATGGCGCCGTGTGGGGTGAACTTGTAGGCGTTGGATATCAGGTTGAGCACCACCCTCGACCACATCTCCGGATCCATGTCAACCACCGTGGCTGTGGGAGGCACGTCGACGGTCAAGGCCAAACCGGCCTGTTCCATCGCGGACCTGAACATGCTGGCGCAGTCCTGGGTCAGCGCCGCGATGTCGGTGAGCTGACGGTGGGCCACCAGTGCGCCGCCTTCGACCTGGGCGAAGGTGAGGATCGCATCCACCAGGCGGTCAAGGCGCAGAGCAGCCCGCCTGGCCGCCTCGAAAGTTTCGGCGTCCAAGACCTTCGCACCCGGCGAAGAGTCGACTTCGGCCTGTTGGAAGGCTCCCAGCACCAGGGTCAGAGGGGTGCGGAATTCGTGGCTGACGTTCTGGAAGAAGTGAGTCTTGGCCTCGTCCAGCTCGGCGAGCATCTGTGTGCGGCCGCGTTCACTCTCGAAGGCACGTGCGTCGCTGACAAGCGTCGAGCACCATCGCGCGACGAGGTCCAAGAAACTCCGATAGGCGTCGTCGACTGCCCGGTAGGGGTTGATCCCCAGGACCAGGACCCCCACGGGATCTCGGTCCCCGGTGATGGTCAACGGAGTGAGCATCGCCAGCGAGGGCACCGCCGGCCCCAAAGGACTGGTCGCGATATCGCCTGGTTGGGCGAATGGTCGAAGGTCGAACATCTGGCTGGAGCCGGTTCGCGCGACACGGGCGATCGCCAAGGACGACTTCAGGGAAACGGTGAGCGGGCACGCCCCCGTGTCGCTCACGATCCCGTACGAGGCGGCGAGCTGCAGCTCGCCGCCGTCCCGCAGGTAACAGGCAGCGAACGGTAGCGCCGGCCGGTTGCGAGCCATCACGCCCAGTGCTGCCTGGCCCGCTTCCGTGAGTGAGTGCAGGTCTGCCCGTGACATCGTGCCGAGCTCGTGGACCGTGGCCAACCGACGTTCCCCGACCATCTGTGCGGTGACATCGGTGGTGGCCACGAAGACACCCAGAACTTCGTTGAGATCGTTGAAGATCGGACTGCAGGAGAACGTCCAGTACGTCTCCTCGACGTATCCATGTCGGGACAGGAACAGCAGGAAGTTCCGCGAGAGCGTCGGCCCATCTCCTCCAAGAACGCGGTCGGCCAGCGGTCCGAGCTCCGTCCAGGCCTCCGGCCAGCAACGGCTGGCCGGCTGTCCCATTGCGGACGGGTGTTTGTCGCCCAAGAGAGGTTCGAAAGCCTCGTTGTAGATCTGGACCAGATCCTGGCCCCACCAGATCAGCATCGGCAGCCGGGACGCAAGCACCGTCCTCACGGCTGCGCGCAGCTCAGCCGGCCATTCCGACACGGCCCCAACTGGCGTGGCCGACCAGAGCGTCGACCTCAGAAGCGCCCCGTCCTCGCCCAACACGGCGAAGAGCGACTCGGACGCCGGGTCCGTGGCTCCGGTCAACGGGCTCATCAGGCAATGATGACGCGATTGCGGCGACCCGTCAGTCGATTCGACCGCAACCGGTTGAACGCCGCCGTGAACTAACTGGTGGCTCGAGGAGAACAGGGGGGTCGGGCGAGATCCACGCCAGGCCCCGGCAGTTCGGCATCTTTTGGACGTGGAGGTTCGACACCTGGTGCTGGTTGAGCCTTGAGCTCAGTCCAGACCGTCCAGGCCACCGCGACCAGCGGGACCGCCACGACGGCGCCGACGACGCCTGCGATGAGGGTTCCGGAGGCGACCGTGAGGGCAACGGCCAGCGGGTGCAGGTTGACTGCGCGGCTCATCACGATCGGGTGAAGCAGGTGACCTTCGATCTGGCCGATGACCACGATCAGACCCAACACCAACAAGGCGATGACGGGGCCACGCGCGGCCAGGGCTACCAGGGTGGCCACGCCCAGCGCGATGGGAGCGCCGATCAGAGGGATAAACGCAGTGAAGAAGGTCAGCAGGGCAAGGGGCAACGCCAAGGGCACGCCCAAGATCAGCAGCGCCACGCATACCAGCAGAGCGTTGCTGGCGGCAATGATGACGATTCCACTGGTGTAGCCGGCGAAGGTGGCCCATCCCGCGCGAGCGGCCCGATCCCAGCGCCGGCGGTCCCCACCGACCTGGGTGAGCAGCCAGGTCCACATCCCCTCCCCGGAGAGGAGGAAGAAGACCGAGCAGAACACTGCCAGGACGAACCCAGTGAGGGCCTCGACCGCGATGCCAGCACCGCCGAGCGCTTTCCCCGCCAATGAGCTGCCGTTGTGGGTCACCCAGTCACGGACCTGTTGATCCAGTTGGGTCAGGTCGACTCCGCGCAGGTGGAAAGGCGCCCCCGTCAGAAACCGCCCGATATCTGTCAATCCGCCGCTGAACTGCTCCGTCAGCTTGGCCGACTGCCCGGCAACCGAGTCGGCGATGAAAGTGACGACGGCTATGAACGCGACGATCGTCAGCAGCAGGGCACCAGCGACGGCCAGACCGCGAGGCAGCGCACGGTCGAAAAGGTCGACGAGCGGCCGAAGCAGGACGGAGATGACCAGGCCGACGAATACCGCGACGGCTACGAGCGTAAGTGCGGATAGCACGGCGAAGACCAGGTACACGGCGACGGCAAGCACGATCAGGCGCCACGCGTAACCGGCAGTCACAGAAAGGCCACGTGGCACGGCCTCATCCGCCGGTGTCACATGACCTCGTACCCTGGTATCGGTTGACGTCATGGTGGCCCAGGGTTGAGGGCTACTGCTGGGCATTGGCCGGCCCGGCACGCGGGCCACGCGGGCCACGCGTGCCAGGTCTCGCATCTGCGCCACGCCATGCGTTCAGTAGCGGGCCTCGTCGCCCGGCGTGGGGTCGGCGTAGTGCGTACCGGCCGAGTGGTGGACAACCTCGGTGCGTCGGGCGGTGGAGGCCAGGACCAGGGAAAGGACAAGCCCCACGACTCCGACCACCATGAGAACAACACCCACGGTCGCCAAGTTGACTCCGCTGACCGATGTCGTCACTGCGAACTTCAGGATCGCCCCGATGGCGATCAGCACCAGACTGGCTCCGATTCTCACGAGTGGTCCCTCCTTTGGTCAGGTGTTTTGGACGGAGTATGGATACCCACTTCGTGGCTTGGCCAAACAAAGTTGCGACCCCGACTCGCGCTGGGCGAATCGGGGTCGCACTGTCTTGACGCTCGCAGGGTTGGGGTTCGTTGTGTGGCTTTGTCCCAGGCAGGGACTTGACCAAAAGGAGTTCAGCGCGCTGTCGGTGACCCCGAGCGGAACTCCGCGCGTGCTGCCTGGAGGTGTTCCCTGAACGAAGCACCACCGTCCCCGTTGCGCGAGACAAGGTATGGGACTCGGGCAAGGGCAGCCTGCATCCGCTTCAGCTCGAGCTCGTCGAGTGTCGCGCTGAGCCGGGGCAGCTCTTCGTGTTCTTCGGCCTCGGCGTGGGCGATGACCGCAAGGCGGAAATTCTCGAACTTGTCTCGAAACTCGGGTGACGAGATGCCCAGCCGCTCGAGTTCGGCGATCGACCTGCCCGCCTCGTCTTCTTCTTCGATGCGTCGATCGACAACCGTGGTGTCACCGTCGAGCTCCTCCTTCGTCGGCGTGTGGAGGCACTCCTCCTCGGCTGCCTCATGCGCGGCAAGGAACCGACAGAGAGCGGCAAAGGCCACCTGCCTGTCAGCCCCCTCCTGGGTCAGCACGGTCTCCATCATGTTCTTGATCTGGTGATGCTGGTCAGTAAGCGTTGACGTCAGCTGTTCCACGGAACTGGTCAAGACTGACTCCTTCCTCGAGTTTCTTGGCGGGGTCCTGAATCACTACCCCGCATGCAGCCGGCTAAACCCTCCAGAGAGCACCAATGCGGCCCCTCACCGCGATGAACGGGTCAGGGCCGCTGGCCACACCCCCAGAGCGTGGGTGCCTGAGGCGGCTCACCAATAGTGGGATCGCCCGCCCACTGCGCGACCGGTGGCACCAAGGATCCACAGGAGCGCGCCCGCGACCATCAGGACCAATCCGATGGTCCACAGGACCGGGATGCTGAGCAGGAAGCCCAACACCAAGAGAACCAGGCCGAGGATGATCATCTGAGATTCCTTTCCATCAGCGGCCGAATGCTGCCGATAGCTGGGTACATACCCACCTGGCCGTCGATCACACCCCTTGCGTAGTCGCCGATTTTTTGTGCATCCCAGAATGGCTAGTCAGATCAGCCCGAAATCTGCCCAATCCGTGGAGCCTGCAACGCACTCATTTGCCGTGATCCTCGCGGTCGCGGAAGTGAGTCTTTTCGCCGCCTTCCGTTCTGCAAGCTGCACGTCGTGTCGGGGTCGATTTCTAGGGTCGGAGGATGAACTGGGCGCTTCATTCCGCGATCGCGCACTCGTTGAAGGGCCTTGGTGCCGCGAGCGACAGTGACGCCAGCGGCGGTGCGCTGTTAGAACGGAGCCAAGGCACCCGGGACGAGGAGATGTGACATGCCAGGTCGAGTCAGGGTCGGGAACGTGGCGGACTTCGCCGACGGGAAGCTGCACGCCGTGGACGCTGCGGGCACGTCCGTCGTGGTCGGTTTCGCCGGAGACTCGCTGTGCGCGGCTCGCGATCGCTGTCCACACCTGGGCCTCTCCCTCACCAAGCGGCCAGGAGGTCTGAGGTACGCCGACGGCCAAGCCGTCTGCCCGTGGCACAACTCCCACTTCGACCTCGCATCGGGCGACAACCTCGACTGGGCGCCCGGCTTCGCCGGCAGGGACATGCCCCGCTGATCGCGCAAGTGATCACGCTCGGCAGGAAGCCATCGCCGCTGACGACGTACGACGTCAAGGTCGAGGGCGACGACGTTTTCGTCGAGCTATGAACGTCGTCGCCTCCACGCCCGGCGAGCGTCTCAGGAGCGGGGCAGGCGGGCTTATCCCCTCGCACGCCTGCCGACAGAACCTCTGGGTGGAACGCCCGGTGCTGCCGCGTTGCGGCCGTTTGCGGTCGGCACCGAGCGCGTCATCCCGCCGCCTTCTCGCGGCACAGAGAGGCAGCGCCAAGTACGACCACCCCAGTGACGACCCCCATAGGCATCTGCGCTGTGGCGCAATTGTCCGAACAACGCTGGACTGAACTCATCAACCTCTGGTTGCACGAGCTCCGCGGGTGGGACGAATACTGGATCGAGAACGGGCACGACGTCGAGGGGGGCAGTGATCTTGCTTTGGACGATCGCCTCTTGTCGGGGGCGCCCACGCCTGGTTCGGCGATCCTTGGCATCCAATCTGCTGTAGACCACCTGGGAGTCTTGGGGATGCGCTGCGGGCTTCCGGCGTCAGGCGGCCATTCGGTTACTTCACGCTGGCTCGCGCGGCGATGTTCGCGTCCGCGCGGACGATCTGGATCCTCAGTCCAGACGAGCGTCAATGCCGGCAGGAGCGCGGCTTGTGGATGGAGTGGCAGAGCGATCGGTACTTCAGCAAGACGCTGGTGCAGTTCCAGGAGCAGCCGAATCCCGGACCTCGCGCGGTGGCGAACGATTTGGCTGATCGCGTGCCAGTCACCAGGCAATGTTGAGCGCCGCGGCGGCGAGCCTTGGCGTGGATCTTGTCCCTAGGCGTGCGCCTAGCTGAACAGCCCCGCAGGCGTCCTGGTGTGCTGGGGTCGGGCGCGAGCCGTGATGGCGCCCGGCCCCCAGCTTGGGGGTCTTTGACGCCCGGTGGCTGGGTTAGCTGGCAGCAAACGTGGGCCCCCAACGAAGCGACTGCACCCCGAAAGTCCCACGTCAATAACTGCCGGCTTGCAGAGGATGGCCTCGCTGATGACGGCCGACGGGCGGGTTGCCGGTGCTGGCCTTCGAGCTGTGCAGCCAGCGCAAAATCACGCGGCAGGTCACAGCCCGTCGAGAAGGGCTCTGCTTTGGCCAGGCGGAACCGGATCTGTGACCAGCATCGTCCGGGGCCTCTCGCAACCGACGACCGGGCAGAGGCGGATGAATGATTCAGGTTCTGGGTAAGAAGCCACGATGAGCCGACCTGAGAGTGACTCCAAGGCCAAGACCGCCACACCTGCTCGCGGCGAGTCACGCGAACCGGACTCCCCGAGCGACCTGACCAAACCCTCGTGGGGTTACGTCGCACGGAGGACGCTGCGGGAGTTCTCCAAGGACCAGTGCACCGATCTGGCCGCTGCTTTGACGTACTACGCGGTGTTGGCGTTGTCCCCCGCCGCGATCGCCTTGTTGTCGTTGGTCTCGGTCGTGGGCCAGGGCGCCAAGACGGTGGACACCCTGCTGGGCATTCTCTCTGACGTCGGCGGGTCAAACGTGGCTGCCACCCTGCGACCCCCGTTGGAGCAGCTGAGCCGGACCCCGGGCGCGGGCATTGCGCTGGCGGCGGGGCTACTTGGCGCACTGTGGTCCGCATCGGGGTACGTCGGCGCGTTCGGTCGCGCGATGAACCGGATCTACGAGATCGGCGAAGGCCGCCCGGCGTGGAAGCTGCGCCCGGTGATGCTGCTGGTCACCCTGGTGCTGGTCATCCTGGTGGCGCTGGCCGTGCTGGGCCTGATTGTGAGTGGACCGGTCACCCAGGCGGTCGGCAAGGCGCTGGGCCTGGGGTCGGCGGTTGTTCTGGTCTGGAGCATCGCCAAGTGGCCGGTGCTGGTGATCATCGTCATCGTGATCGTCGCGATCTTGTACTACGCAACCCCAAACGTGAAGCAACCCACGTTCCGGTGGATCAGCATCGGCGCTTTGGCGGCGATCATCATCTGGGCGCTGTTGTCGCTCGGGTTCGGATTCTACGTGGCGAACTTCGCCACGTACAACAAAACCTATGGGTCCCTGGCTGGGATCATCGCGTTCTTGCTGTGGCTCTGGCTGACCAACCTCGCGCTGCTCTTCGGCGCCGAGCTCGATGCCGAACTCGAACGCGGCCGCGAGTTGCAGGCCGGGCTCGAGGCTGAGGAAAGGATCCAGCTCCCGGCCCGAGACACCCGCAACATCGACAAGACCCACACCAAACACGACCAAGACGTCCAACGAGGCCGTGAGCTGCGCCAAGGCCGCTCCCGCGACGGGTGACGATGACCGCGCATCAGCGACCGGCGCATGGCCGACATGGCAATCCTCACAGCGTCAGATCCAGGAAGTGTCCCATCAGCGGGAGACCCCAGACGAACCCGGACCCCCGGTACGAGTGGGCGACTACGACGCCGTGGTTCAGCGGCCCGGTGCGCGGCGATTAGTTGAGCTCACCTGACGGGGCGAACATCGGCCTTGGTGGCATCTGTTGAACCTGGTGGTCAACCGCGCATCCGGCCAGCTTGGGTTGCCGTTCCAGGCCGCGCAAGGCTCATCGCGCACCTGGTTATGACGCGATCCGGCGCCGCAGGCCCCGCCTCACCTCACTAGGACGCTGCTGCTCACCGGCCAGCGAGCTGAGCACGACCATGGCACCGGTCAGCGCCGGCACCGCCCACTGGAGAATTCGCAGCTGTTTCTGCGCGGAGGCAACGTCCGCCGGCGTCTCCTCGGCCGGCTGGGTGGCTGAGGCGACCGGCACGTCCGTGCGCGCTGACACCGTGCGCCCCAGCACCCTGCTGTAGGCGGTGACGCCCAGGGCGGCGCCGGTGAGTACGGTCTTGGCGATCGTCAGGGCGCCTACGCCCTGCTGCGCCGCGACTCGGCTGTGGTTGGCCAACAGAAGGCCGGTCGCGCCGATGATGTGGGCGCCGATCGCGGCGGCGTTCACGGGCGTCCAGCGGTCCCAGCCCACGTTGGCGACCTGTCCCTTGTCGTGGTCGGAGCGGGGGGCCGCGGCGGCGGCGTTCAGGGCCACGGCATTGGCCAGGGTTCCGCCGAACCAGGCGGCAAGGCCAACGTCGTGCAGGGAGCGGATGATGGTGTTACGAGCCATGATAGGAACCTTTCAGTTGTGGATGCACGTGACTACACGCCGCGAACGTTCGCCTGCTCACCTGCCTTCTTCGGGCGCTGGCCCGGGCCGCGGCGTGGTAGCCGGGCGCGAATCTGCGAAGGAGAACGTCTTTCGATGGGTCAGCCAGCGCAGCGGCGCGGGCTGTAGAGCGGGGGTTTACTCGTGACCGGTTTCCCCTTGAAGGAAACAGCGGGCCAGCAGTGGTCAGGCCTGCGAATCGTGTGAGCGGGGGCGGTCGATCCGTGGAGGCGGGGCTAGAGGTTGCCTAGAGCGCCGCCGCCGAGTTTGTTGAGCAGTTCCTTCGGGTCCACGTTGAATCTGCTCAGCAGGTCGCCATGTTGGTCGGTGGCAACCTGGTCAGGCAGCTGTTGCTGGGCTTGGTCGGCCTGTTCGTGCTGGCCTTTGTCGCGCAGAAGCTGCAGCACCTGCTCCTTGTCGATCTGCATCATGTGCTCCTTAGATGTGGCTCTTTCAGTCAGACATTCGGGTGGGACGCGATACCTGGGCCACGCCGGTGCGAAATGGTGTCGGCGCCGACAGGTTGTGTCGGCGCCGACACGTTGAGCGGCACGCGGGTCCAGCCGGGCCTCAGCTGGACTGGCTGGCCTGCTGGACGTTCTGAGCGCCCTCCTTGGCGGCGTCTACCACGTCGGAGACGGTCGAGCTGCCCTCTTCCTTGACCGACTGGAC
>Ga0209585_10000773_pt1 | contig 12486 bp, 6 predicted proteins | sample NGEPerone_FD_185491 | JGI IMG/M metagenome (GOLD analysis project Ga0209585, IMG submission 185491) | Arctic peat soil microbial communities from the Barrow Environmental Observatory site, Barrow, Alaska, USA - NGEE Permafrost154B-one... | ecosystem: Environmental > Terrestrial > Soil > Wetlands... | reverse complement strand
TGCTTATTCCGGTTTAGTGTATTATTCACAATCATTTGATGAAGGAAAAACATGGAGTAAAGTAACCCAACTTGTAAATGATACGGACGGTATTGATCAGCGTTATTTTGATGTGGCATTATTACCAAATGGTGAAGCAGCCATTGTGTGGCTTGATAACCGAAAAAACACAACTAAAGAAGGATCTGCTTTATATTTCGCTGAGACTACCGGCGATTCAGGGTTTAAAAACGAAAGGTTAATTAATGAACCTTGTTGCCCTTGTTGCAGAACAGATTTATTTGTAGATAGCAAAAAAAATATTCATGTTCTTTACAGGGCTATCTTAAATGATAGTATTCGCGATATGGTGCATATTATTTCTACAGACAATGGAAAAATTTTTTCCGCGCCAGCCAGAATCAGTAATGATAATTGGGTGATAAATGGTTGTCCGCATACCGGCCCGGCAATAGCGGAAAATAAAAATGGAATTCAATTTGCCTGGTTTACCGGGGGTGGTAAAGCCGGTGTTTATTATTGTAATTCAAAAGATGAAGGAAAAACATTTTCTACCCGTGAAATGGTAAGTGGCGTTTTAGCAAGGCATTGCCAACTCACTTCAATAGATGATGATGTGGTTGTCGTGTGGAATGAAAATTTTTTAACAGGCCATAAAACTTCTTCGCGTATTGGAATAGAAATAAGAAATGCGGATGGCAAAAATCCGGTTAAACAATTCATAACTTCAGTAACCGGAACAGCTACTTTTCCTGCAATAAAAACTATGGATGATAAAACTGCTTTAGTTGCTTATACTGAAAGTGTGGGCGACAAAGATTATGTGAAGTATAAGGTAGTGAGTTTGTAAAAAATATTTTTTCGTAACCGGATTATTAAAGTAAGAAAAGAATCGCGACCATTTTTTTTAAAATAGGATCCTGAATGGAAAAGTCACCCGGCAGAAATTCCTGAAAGAATGAATGCTACTCATAAATATGGCTGGTAAAAACGAATTAAAAATCAGGATTTTTTGCAAATATATTTTTTACTGAGGAGTTGAATAAGTTGAAAATTACTCATTCATTATTTCCTTACACTTAAGATATTTATTTCGAAGAATTGTATTCGAATGAGAACATAATTTGGAAAATGATTGTTTTTCAAGGGGTGACATTATACCTGAAAGATTAATAACTTCGGCTGTATTTCCTTTTAAAGGAATAAAGATATTTCCCATCAAATTCTATATATTTACTTAGAATTTTCCTTCAAAGGCAAAACTCTTCCAATACTGTGAAAAATTCTTGCAGCTTACATTGAAATACATGCTTTGTATTTAGTAACCGTTCAATAAAAATATATGAACAGGGATTTTTTCGCTTTCACAAAAACGAATATTTTCTATAGAGGTTTATTATTCCTCTTTTTTCTTTGTTCCCTTTCGCCTGCAATTGCCCAGGTTGATAATGAACAGGGATTGCCTTTTGTTACTAATTATTCTGCAAAAGTGTATAATGGCAGTCCCAGTAACTGGAGTGTGATAGAAGATAATGATGGCATCATATATTTTGGCCAGAATAAAGTCAAAAGCAATCTTTTGCAATATGATGGCGTAAAATGGGCGCCAATAGCAGCCCCGGCTTCTTCGGCGGTTGTGCGTTGTCTTAATAAAGATCAGGATGGGGTTATATATTATGGAGGCCTGGGCGATTTTGGATATCTCGATAAAGATAGTGTTGGTGGTACTTACGAACACTCTCTTTTACAATTTGTGCCAAAAGAAAAACGCAATTTTTTTGATATATGGTCTATCCAGGTTACTAAAGAAGAAATTTATTTTCAATCCAGAGAGAGACTATTCAGGTTAACAAAAGGTGGCACCCGCGATAATCCAACTTGGGGAGTAAAAACCTGGGAACCTTCCACTCATTTCATGTACAGTTTCTACCTTGATGGCACTTTTTATGTTCATGAGCAAAACGTCGGCCTTTTGAAAATAGAAAATGATTCATTAACTGTAATTCCGGGAAGTGAATTTCTGGGCCAGGATAGAATGCAGGTCATGTTACCTTACACTGAAGGTGTAGCGCAAAAAAATCAGCCGCTTTCAAAGCAATACCTGGTAGGATCATTTACGCACGGAATGTTTGTTTTTGATGGGAAAAATTTCAAACCTTTTAAAACTGAAGCAGATAGCCTTATCAGGCAATATATGCTTTATAAAGGCATTCTTATTAATGGAAATTACGCATTGTCATTATTAGGATATGGCTTAGTTATTATAAATCCTCAAGGGAAAATTGTACAGGTTTTAAGCAGGAGTACTGCAGGTTTACCGAGCAATATTATTTATTCAATTTATCCGGATTCCAAAGGTAATGTATGGCTGGCGCTGGATAATGGTATCTCTAAAATTGAACTCAATTCACCATTCACTGTTTATGATTCACAAAACGGAATCGATGCAAGCCCGCTATCTGTTGCAAGGCTTCCCAATGGCAATTTGTATGTGGGTACTAACAATGGTTTATTGCAATTTAACCGTGTTACTTCCAAATTTGAGTTAAATAACCATATACCCCGGGACCAGGTTTTCGCCCTGTTAGCAGATAAAAACACATTACTTGTTCCCAGTAACGGACTATATATGATCAAAGATGGTAAGGTAATATTAGTACAGCCTTCCGTCAGCAACAATCTAAAAATTTCGGCGTTAGCCATCTCAAAAAAATATCCTAATATTCTTTTTGCTGGTTCTTCTTTCGGAATTTCCTTGTTTATCCGCGATTCTTCTACCATAAAGGGATGGCAATATTTGGGTTATTTACCGGGCTTCAAAGGTGAATTATTTACTCTTGCAGAGGATACTGAAGGGCGCATTTGGACGGTAACTTCAAATGGAACGCCTTATCGGATTACTATTTCAGTTGATCAATCTGGCAAACCGGATCTCTCCAAAACAACTGTTGAAAACTTTGGATCGGAGCATGGCTTAAAAAAGCCACTTGGATTTGTATTTACTATTAAGCATAAGATTTATTTTACCTCAGATTCTGCAACATACACCTTTGATGAAGGAAAAAACCGTTTTGAAGAAGCGAGCTTTAATAACCTGCATAATTTTAACGCCCTGGAAGATAGCACAGGAAAAGTATGGGTGGGAATCGGAACCAATAATGATCAATTCATGATCGCAACACCAGGATCCAATGGCGGCTATCAACTGGATTCAAGCTCTCTTTTACCCATCGTAGATCAATCGCCTTCTAATTTATATCCTGATAAAAATGGTATTGTTTGGTTTCTTACAAATGATAAACTCATCCGTTATAACCAGAAAATAAAAAGAAACGATGATCAGGAATATAAAACATTAATAAGAAATATTACAGCAGATAAACAACATCTGAATCCCGATGTAATTGCAGGAAGCAAGTCTCCTGAAATAAAATTCGATCACAATTCATTACGCTTTGAATATGCAGCTCCGTTTTATGAACATGAAGATAAAATAGAATACCAGACCTGGCTTGAAGGCTTTGAAAAAAACTGGTCTCCATGGGGAAATAATTCTTATAAAGAATATACTAACCTGCCGGCCGGTAAATATAAGTTTCACGTAAGGGCGCTCAATATTTATAAAAAGCAAAGTGAAGAAGCCATTTATGAATTTATCATTCTTCCTCCATGGTATAGTACCTGGTGGGCTTACCTGTTATATGCTTTAGGTGCCCTTTTTATTATTTATAGAATAATCAGGTGGCGCACAAGACAATTGGAAGCCAAACACAAGGAACTTGAAAAAATAATAAGTGAAAGAACTTCCCAACTGAGCGACAGGGTAGAAGAACTGGCTGTTATCAACAGTGTGCAGGAAGGCCTGGTAGCTCAAAAGGATATGCAATCTATTTATGACCTCGTAGGAGAAAAGATTCGCAATATTTTCAACGCCCAGGTGATTGATATTGTTACCTATGATAAAAACAAGAACCTGATCGAAGACAAATATGCTTATGAAAAAGGTGACAGAACCTTGCTGGGACCAAGGGAGCCTCAGGGTTTCAGAAAACATCTTATCGAAACCGGGCAATTGCTGGTAATTAATAAAGATTTTGATAAGATAAGTATTGACTACGGTAATACAATCCTTATTGGGGAACATCCAAAATCAGCAGTTTTAGTCCCAATGATCTCTGGTGGCGAAATTACAGGTATGATTTCATTGCAGGATCTTGATAAAGAAAATGCATTCACTGATTCGGATATAAGCCTGCTTACAACATTAGCAAATAGTATGAGTGTAGCATTGGAAAGTGCACGCCGTTTTGATGAAACCAATCGCCTGCTGAAAGAGATGAAGCAAAGAAATGGTGAGCTTTCTGTAATAAATAGTGTGCAGGAAGGGCTTGTGGCGCAAATGAACATGGAACAAATTTATACTTTGGTAGGTGACAGGATCAGGGATTTATTCGACGCGCAAACTGTAGTAATCCGAACTTTTGATCACAAAAATAAATTGGAAAATTATCCCTATGCAATTGAGAAAGGTGAACGACTTGTTATTAATCCCAGGCCATTTGATGATTTTACCCATCATCTCCTGAATTCAAAAAAACCCGAACTTGTCAATAATAATTTTGAAGAATACATTATTCAATTCTCTCATGAGGCAAATCTGGAGGGGGAAATTCCCAAATCAGCTTTATTTGTACCAATGGTTCTTGGAGATGTAGTGATAGGAAATTTGAGCCTGCAAAATGTAGATCATGAAAATGCTTTTTCAGATTCCGATGTAAGCCTTGTTTCTACTTTAGCTAATAGTATGAGCGTTGCTTTAGAAAATGCCCGTTTGTTTGATGAAACAACCAGGCTGTTAAAAGAAACCGAACAACGTACAGCCGAATTATCTGTGATAAATAGCGTACAGGAGGGATTAGCTAAGGAATTGAACATGCAAGCTATTTACGAACTGGTCGGTGATAAATTAAGTGAGGTGATGCACACATTGGATATTGATATTCGTCTGTTTGCACCAGAAACCAACCAGGTTTTCTATCCATATATGCGTGATCATGGTGAAAAAATGAATGTTTCCCCTACTACTATGAGGGGAATGTCGAAATATGTGTACGAAACCCGCCAAACCCTGATCATTAACGAAAGGCTTGAAGAGCGAATGGTTGAACTTGGCTCCTCAGCAATACCTGGTACCCAAATGGAGAAGTCATTCATGGCAGTACCTATTCTGGTCGGAAATAATGCCCTCGGCATGGTTAGCATGAGCAATTATGAAAAAGAGAATGCCTTCAGCGATTCGGATGTGCGCCTGCTTCAGACTGTTGTTTCCGCTATGAGTGTAGCATTGGAAAATGCAAGATTATTTGACGAAACTACCCGACTGCTTAAAGAAACAGAACAACGCACGGCAGAACTGGGTGTAATTAACAGTGTTCAGGAAGGCCTCGTAAGAGAAATAAATACAGAATCCATTTTTAACATGGTTGGAGATAGAATTTGCAGCTTATTCCCCGAAACTCAAACTATGGTCATTCGCACATTCAACCATGAAAAGAGTCTTGAACTTTGGCAGTATGCAATTGAAAAAGGAGTAAAATTAAAGAACGAATCCCAGCCATTGATTTGGGCCAATAAACAACTCCTGGTAACTAAAAAGCCAATTCTCATTAATGAAAATTATATTGAAACTGCAAAGAAATATGGAAGTGCAGGATTTTCTAAAGGGGCACCACCCAAATCAGCAGTGTTTGTTCCCATGATAGTAGGTGATGAGGTGAAAGGCTCACTAAGCTTACAAAACGTGGATAAGGAAAATGCATTTAACGAAGCTGATATCCGGTTATTAACTACCGTTACTAATAGTATGAGTGTTGCCATTGAAAATGCCAGGCTTTTTGATGAAACAACCCATCTTCTTGCACAGGCCAAACAAAGAGCAACAGAATTAAGCACAGTTAATAACATTAGTAAAGCATTGGCATCCAAATTAGATCCCAATGGTCTTATTAAACTGGTAGGTGATCAGTTGAAAGATTTATTTAAGGCTAACATTGTTTACCTCGCCTTGTTAAACAAAAAAACAAACGTCATCAATTTCCCATATCAATATGGTGATGAAATGAATCCAATGAAATTAGGAGAAGGGCTTACCTCAAATATTATATCAACCGGCCAACCCCTGCTCATTAACAAAGATCTTGATGTACAAACAGACCAGTTAGGTTTACAGCGCATAGGCATTCCTGCAGCTTCGTACCTCGGTGTACCCATTCCCGTTGGAGATGAAATAATTGGTGTATTAAGCGTTCAAAGCACCGAACAGGAAAACCGGTTTAATGAAAATGACCTGAGGCTACTATCTACCATTGCTTCTTCTGTAGGCGTTGCTTTAAGAAATGCCCAACTCTTCGAAGAAGTGGAACAGGCAAAAATGGAAGCAGAACTTGCGAGCAAAACTGCCGAAAAAGCTAATGAGGCCAAGAGCGCATTTCTTTCAACAGTAAGCCATGAATTAAGAACACCATTAACTTCCGTTTTAGGCTTTGCCAAAATAATTAAGAAAAGGTTGGAGGAAAAAATATTTACCATCGTAGATAAAACTGATCTAAAGACAGCGAAAACAGTTGAACAGATTTCTGAAAATTTAAAAGTAGTGATCTCTGAAGGAGAAAGGCTTACACACCTCATAAATGATGTGCTTGACCTGGCAAAAATTGAAGCGGGGAAAATGGAATGGAACCAGGAAAATGTATCCCTTGCAGAAGTTATTGACAGAGCCATTGCTGCCACCACATCCTTATTCGAACAAAAAAATATTAAACTGATAAAACAGGTAGATGCAGATGTTCCTATGATCATCGGAGATACCGATAAACTCATCCAGGTCGTCATTAATCTTTTTTCAAATGCAGTAAAGTTTACTGATATTGGAGCAGTTTCCTGCAGTTTGTCACAGCAGAATGATGAAGTGGTTCTAAGCGTAAGTGACACGGGAATTGGTATTGCTGAATCAGATTTTGGCGCAGTGTTCGAACAATTTAAACAGGTAGGTGGCGATACATTAACAGATAAACCAAAAGGTACCGGTTTAGGCTTGCCAATTTGTAAAGAAATAGTGGAGCATCATGGTGGCCGCATTTGGGTAGAAAGTGAAGTAGGTAAAGGAAGTACATTTTCTTTCGCATTGCCGGTTGGTAAATCAACTGTTATTAATAAAAATAATGACCAGCCCATTCATCTGAATGAATTGGTAAAACAACTGAAAGAACAAATGGTTTTTTCTAAATTAAAATTAAAAGGAAAAAATTCAACCATACTGGTAGTAGATGATGATGATTCTATACGATCTCTTTTGCAACAGGAATTAAGTGAAGCCGGTTATTTAATTGAACAGGCAACCAATGGTAAGCAGGCATTGGAATGTATAAGAAAGAACCGTCCTGACTTGATTATCCTTGATGTAATGATGCCCGAAATGAATGGTTTTGATGTAGCGGCAATATTGAAAAACGATCCTCAAACTATGGATATTCCCATTATTATTTTATCCATTGTACAGGACAAAGCAAGAGGCTTCAGGATTGGAGTTGACAGGTATTTAACCAAGCCAATTGATACGACTGAACTTTTTACAGAAGTAGGCAATTTATTGGAACAGGGTAAATCAAAGAAAAAGGTAATGGTGGTAGATGAAGATAGCGCCGCTGTGCGATCTTTAACTGATGTGTTGCAAACCAAAGGATACCAGGTTGTAGAATCTGATGGAAAGGAATTGGTAGAAAAAGCGATCGCCAATCAACCGGATATTATCATTTTAAATTCGATGCTTTCGGGGAACCAGGATATAGTGAAAACATTAAGATTCGAAAAGGGTTTGGAAAATGTTTTGTTTTTCATTTACCAGTAAGGAATTAAATATTGAAAACTAAAAATTTAAAAATTGATGGAACAAAAACTTTTAATTGTAGATGATGAAGCGCACATCCGTATGTTGCTGGAACAAACGCTGGAGGAATTGGAAGATGAAGGGGTTAGTTTCTTTTCAGCTCAAAATGGCGAAGAAGCATTAGAAATTATTCAAACAGAAAATCCACAATTGGTTTTCCTGGATGTAATGATGCCAAAAATGAATGGGATGGAAGTTTGCCGAAGGGTAAAAAAAGAATTGAAATTGGATAATGTTTTTATAGTGCTTCTTACAGCCAAAGGTCAGGAACTCGATAGGCAAAAAGGTCAGGAAGTAGGTGCCGATGTTTATATGACCAAACCATTTGATCCTGAAATGATTTTAAATAAAGCAAAAGAAGTACTGGGGATTTAGTTCGTTTTTGCTTTGAAAAAAATGAAAAAATGGCTAAAAAAAGTTTGCGAAATATTTTTGGTAAAAAAAATAATACTTCAGATTTAGTCCATGCTTTAACTACACAGTTGCAAGCCAGCATTTGCATAGAAGATGAAACAGGAAAAATATTGTTTTCTACCGGTGAACCAACTTATCAATTTCAACATCCCGTTATTTTTGAAGCTGAAACATTAGGTTTAGTGAAAGATAATGGGCATGGAGGTCCATTTATTGCTCAGTTCCTGGCAGCTTTACTGGAGAAAGAGCAGGAAAGAAAAAAATTAGGAAGCGAAGTATTAAACCTGTACCAGGAAATAAACCTGATCTTTAATTTTTCTGACAGGCTGGCCCAAACTATCGGTGCAAAAGCAATAGCTGAAATTACATTGGAAGAAGCCATTCATGTTATTGAATCAGATTATGGGGTTGTAGCACTTTGGGATGAAGAAAGTAAATTGATGAAAGTAGAGGCTTCCCGTGGTAAATTATTTTTTGACCAGGAAAAGATAAACAGCGAATTACCTTTATTGCGCAAAATAATTTTAAGTGGTCAGTCAGAAATTATAGATGATATTTCTTTACTTACAGAAACAGGAATTATTTTACCTGAAGTAAAAACAGTTATTTATTCTGCTCTCCGAATGAGACATCGCATCATGGGGGCCATTATTCTGGCAAGCAACCAACCGGATAAATATACTGCAGGTTTATTAAAACTGTTGACCACTCTGGCTTTGCAATCTTCTTCAGCAATTGAAAGTTCTTTACTCTATGAAAAAAGCATTCGGGAGGCAAATGAAAGAGAAGATGCCATGCGTAAAATATTTGAGGCAACCGCCAAGTTTGTTCCGCATCAGTTTATCAAATCATTAGGACATGATGTAATAACAGATGTAAAATTAGGCGACCAGGTGGAGAAAATAGTAACCGTGCTTTTTACTGATATTCGCAACTACACCAGTTTGTCAGAACAAATGACGCCGGAAGAAACCTTTGGTTTTATATGTTTATTTAATGAGAGAATGGGCCCCATTATTCGTAAACAGCAGGGATTTATTAATCAATATTTAGGAGATTCTATCATGGCCATTTTTCCTGTGAATGCCAGTGATGCATTGAATGCCGCCATTGATATGCAAAAAGAAGTGAAGGAATTAAACCTGGTTTTACAACAAAAAAATAAACCATCTATTCAAATAGGAATCGGGATGCACACTGGTCCGCTTATTATGGGCATCACCGGCGATTTTGACCGCATGGATGCCTGCACGATTGCCGATACAGTGAATACCGCCTCCAGGGTGGAAAGCCTTACCAAGCATTACAAAGCAGGTATCTTATTAAGTGATGCCAGCCTGAAACAAATTGAAAATAAAGAAAATTTTCATTTACGCAACCTGGGACTTGTTCAGTTAAAAGGCAAACATAATTCAATCAATGTTCATGAATGTTTCAGTTGCGATACAGAACAGGAATTGCAAAATAAATTAGATACACTTTCTATTTTCAATGAAGGGGTATCCCATTACCTGGGCAAATCATTTGAGCAGGCAAACGAAGCATTCAAAAAAGTAATAGCCATTAATCCCAATGACCGGACGGCTAAATTCTTTTTCAATTATACACACCAGATCATTGACGCAGATATTCCTGAAAATAAAGCCGGGGTAGTAGAAATGGATGAAAAATGAGTTCATAGTACGGAGTACAATTGTCAATTAACTAACCTTCCTTTCCGATAAAAATAATCCAATCATAACCAGCGCCACTCCTATGATGGTATAACTACTGATTTGGTCGTTCAATAACCATGCAGCAATAGCAAAACCAAATACCGGGCACAGGAATAACCAAAGGCCCGCCTTTACTGTATTCGTTTTTAAAAGCCACAACCATAACTGCACGGCAAAAATTGAAACGGGAATTGCAAGCCATAATGTGGCTACCCAAAATGTAAAATTAAAATGATTGATTTTTCCCTTGTATTCAATTAAAGTAAAAGGCAATAATAAAATACCTCCGATAAAAGTTTGCCATCCATTGATGGTCAATAAATTTAAATGGTTCCATTTTTTGGCAGAAAAATAAATAGCACCAACAGAATAAGAAACCATACTAAACAATAAAAGTACCAGGCCACTGGTGGTTATGCGTGCTTCTTTTAATAAAGGCCAGGATGCATATAACACGCCCGCGGTGCCCAGGAATAAAGCGATAAAAATATTTGTATTTAATTTTTTCTTTAAAAAAAAGATTGATAGAAAACTAATGAACAACGGATTGGTGGCTATTGCCAAAGCGCCTATTCCCGCGGTTACATGCTGCATTGCTGTTACATAACATCCTAAGTAAATGGTAATATTAAGCAATCCATAAATAGTGATGTATTTCCATTCCTTGCCGATAGGTAATCGCTGCCGGCCTATAACATGTGCAAATAATAGCATGATCGCTCCGCCAATGGCAAATCTTATTTGCGCAAGCACCAATGGTTGCGCTTCCTCCAGCCCGATTTTAGTTGCCGTGGCTGCCGATGCCCACAATATGGCGAACAAAACTCCGGCCCCTACCCATTTATATTGTTTCTTAATGGTAATTTTATTTTAAACATCAAATATAGAGGGATAGAAAAGATTAATAAAAAAAATACGGTTCATCATCATAATATCCAATTTAAAGAATTCATAAAATTTGATTTCCTTATTACCGCATTACACTTTTACTTAGTTTTATAAAAATTATACACTTGAAATATTTATTCTTTTTATTTGCCGCTACTATAATTTCTTATTCAGGATTTTCCCAAAATGTGGATTCCATAGACAACAGGCCGATTTACATTCGTTTTCCTTCTATCCCCGAGTTTACCATTTATAAAGCGCCTGACAGTACAGCATTTTCAAGAGACAATCTTCACAAAAGAAAGGCCACCGTATTTATGATCTTTAGCCCCGATTGCGGACATTGCCAACATGAAACGGATATGCTTCTCCAAGACATCAATAAATTCAAAAACACACAGATAGTAATGGTTACTTACCTGCCTTATGATGAAATGATGAAATTTTATAAAATTTATCATATCGCCAATTATCCGCAAATCACTATGGGCAGAGATACTAAATTTTTCTTCCCTGTATTTTTTAAAATTCAAAACCTGCCATCCATTTTTGTTTATGATAAAAAAGGAAATTTTAAAAAGAAATTTGAAGGAGATGTAAAACCTGAATCTATTTTAGCAGAATTATAGATTAAATAAATGCAGCCTGAACCGGAAACAATTTCAATTTTTATTCACCTGTTTAAAAACAATTCAACTAATAAAATTTCAATATCATTTCTTGCATTCAGTTTTTTTATTAGTTTTAAAAAAAAATTATTCATGAAAAAATTAGTATTTCTCCTTACCTGTTTCATTATTTCATTTTCAGGATTTTCACAAACTAATGCGCCAATAGATAATACGCCTGGCTACATCAAAGACCCAACCATTCCGGCTTTTACAGTATACAGAGCGCCGGATAGTACAGCCTTTACCAAAGAAAATCTCCACAAAAAAAAGCCCACTTTATTAATGATCTTCAGCCCCGATTGCGGGCATTGCCAACATGAAACTTCGGTACTGTTAGAAAATTTTAGCCATTTTAAGAATGCACAAATATTAATGTTTACCTGGTTACCTTTTAGTGATATGATGTCATTTTATAAAAACTATAAAATTGCCAATTATCCGCAAATCACCATGGCCTGGGATTCCAAATATTTTTTCCTTCCTTATTATCATGTGCAAAGTTATCCCATGCTTATTGCCTATGATAAAAAGGGAAAGTTCGTAAAAGCATTTGACGGAAATAGCAAAATAGAAGATGTCTGGAAAGCTTTGGGAAATAAATAATAGAAAAAAATTGAATTGAGAAGATCAGATTCTCAATTAAACTACTCTTCTATAACCTTCCACCTGGATTTTTAAATCAAGGAATAATTTACTGCGCTTGTAATGGTGAGCTGAAGAACTATGCGCCGTTAAGTACACAAAAAAGCTAATTCTTTAAAAAAAATAGTATCAAATTAACATCCATCGATCAATAGTTGGCAACGGGTTGAAAACCAAATTTGATCAAAACGCCAACAATTCTGCCATACAA
>Ga0209585_10000772_pt1 | contig 12491 bp, 7 predicted proteins | sample NGEPerone_FD_185491 | JGI IMG/M metagenome (GOLD analysis project Ga0209585, IMG submission 185491) | Arctic peat soil microbial communities from the Barrow Environmental Observatory site, Barrow, Alaska, USA - NGEE Permafrost154B-one... | ecosystem: Environmental > Terrestrial > Soil > Wetlands... | reverse complement strand
GGCGCTCGCGGCGGCCATCGACACCGAGGCAGCCGCGGTCCTCACCGGAGAGCTGGCGCCACTGGGCCCGGCCACCCCGGTCGCCAAGCTCTACCTGGCGGTGGACGGCACCGGGGTACCCGCCGTGCCCGCCGACACCGACGGCCGGGCCGGCAAAGACCCCGACGGGCGGGCCCACACCCGGGAAGTCAAACTCGGTGTGGCCTTCACCCAAACCAGCGTGGATGAGCAGGGCTTCCCGATCCGTGACCCGCACTCCTCCAGCTACGTCGCCACGTTCGAACCCGTCGAGCACTTCGGTGCTCTGGTCTACGCCGAGGCCCGCCGGCGCGGCTCGGCGAAAGCCAACGAGGTGGTCGTGCTCGGCGACGGGGCGGTGTGGATCTGGAACCTGGCCAACCTGCACTTCCCCGGCGCGACCCACATCGTCGACCTCTACCACGCCCGCGAACACCTCCACGACCTCGGTACCCTGCTCGCCCCCGTCCTCGGTGCCGACCGGGCCAGCTGGCTGGCTGACCGGTCAGATAAACTCGACGCCGGCGACATCCCGGCGATCCTGACCGCAGCCCACGCGAGGTACCCGCCGCCAAGACCGACGATCTGGACAAGGCACTGGGCTACTTCCAGAACAACGCCGCGCGGATGCAGTACCAGACGTTTCGCCAAGCCGGCCACTTCGTCGGCTCCGGCGCGGTCGAAGCCGGCTGCAAGGCCGTGATCGGCCAACGGCTCAAACTGTCCGGGATGCGCTGGAGTGTGCCCGGCGCCACCGGCATCGCCACCCTCCGCTGCCAGGAAGCCAGCGACCGCTGGGAAGAAATCTGGAAGCGGCCCCGCAACCAGACCAGCGCGGCCTGACCCCGCTACCTACAAATCTGTCGCACACCCAGTACGCCGCGCGTGTTCTCTCGCGAAAGATTGCGCTACTCTAAACATCTGATGATCGCCAACGAGGGCACGGGTGCCCGCATCGCGCGAGCCAGCAGATTCTCTCGCTCTCAAGGGCGCCGTCCACGTGGACCGACTTAGACGACATCAACAGATTCGAGGACGCAAGATGGCGAATGCCCCGGAGTGGAACGACCCTGCCGTGTACGAATGGGGGACCGAGCCCGCTCATGCCTCGCTCATGCCCTACGAGACGCACGCGCAGGCTATGCACGCTGATCGGCTCGACTCGCCGTATCGCTTGAGCCTCGACGGCGAGTGGAAGTTCCACTGGTCGGAGAACCCGGCGGCGAGGATGCTCGACTTCGCCGACGACCGTATCGATGACTCGGATTGGGACACGATCGCGGTCCCGTCTTCCTGGCAGCTGCACGGCTATGACTTTCCCATCGGGACGAATACCGTCTTGCCGTGGACCGGGGCCAATGGGAACAACGAACAGCCCGATCCGACCGGTGACTACCCGCACGCCCCGACCTCCTACAACCCGGTGGGCCAGTACCGCACGACCTTCGAGCTGCCGGAGGGCTGGGCGCCGCGTCGCACCTTCATCCAGTTCGAGGGTGTGGAATCCGCCTACTACGTCTGGATCAACGGTCAGAAGATCGGGTACCGCGAAGACAGCTACACGTGCGGCGAATTCGAGATCACCGCCCACCTCCGTCCGGGACGCAACCTGATCGCGGTGGAGGTCTATCGCTGGTGCACCGGTTCCTACCTGGAGAACCAGGACAACGTGCGGCTCTCCGGCATCTTCCGCAGCGTCTCCCTGATCTCCAGATCTCCGGTGCTGATTCGCGACTTCGCTGTCCGTACTCAGCTGGACGACGACTTCGTCGACGCCGTACTCGAGGTCACTGCGGACATCCGCGACTACGCCGGCGAAAGCACCGGGCTCGACTACAGCGTCCGGGGCCGGCTCTTCGACGGAACAGCGCCTTCGGCGGCCGAAGTGTGGGCAGGAGCCGCCCCTGTGCAACTGGTCGGCGTCGGTGTCGATTCGTCTGTAGGCCTGTCGGCGCCGGTTCGACAGCCACGTCTGTGGTCGGCCGAACGCCCGGACCTCTACACTCTCGTCCTCGAGCTGTGCGACGAGGCAGGATCGGTAGTCGAACGTATCTCCACACGCGTCGGCTTCCGACGAGTCGAAGTCACCGACGGTGTGCTTCTCCTCAACGGTCAGCCGCTGTCCATCCGAGGTGTCAACCGTCACGAGTGGAACCCGCGGACCGGGCGCACGCTCACCAGCGCGGACATGATCGCCGACATCCGGCTCATGAAACAGTCCAACATCAACGCCGTACGCACCTCGCACTACCCAAACGATCCCCGTTGGTACGAGCTCGCCGACGCGTATGGACTGTACATATTCGACGAGGCCAACAACGAAACCCACATCAACAGTGTCGACGCAGCCGGGAACCCCAACATCCCCGGCGACCGTCCAGAACTACGGGACCCGCTGCTGTGGCGAATGCAGAACGTGGTCGATCGTGACAAGAACCATGCCTGCGTCATCGCCTGGTCGATCGGCAACGAGTCCGGCGTGGGCTCCAACCTCCAAGCCATGTACGACTGGGCCAAGGAACACGACCCGACCCGCCCCGTCAGCTACCAGGACCCCACCGGCTCCGGGTCGCCCATCGTCCCGACCGTGCTCTCAGACTTCGACGGCGACTTCTATCCGCCCGTCGCCCAACTGATCACCCGGGCGCAGCGCGACCCCAGGCCGTACCTGCTCATCGAATACGCATTCGGCCAAGGAAACTCCTCCGGCTACCTCGACGAGTACTGGGCCGCCATCCGGGAACACCCGGGGCTGGTGCAAGGCGGGTTCCTCTGGGATTGGGCCGACAAGGGGCTGTGGTGGCCGATGCCGGGGCACCCCGGGGAGGAGTTCATCGCTTACGGGGGCGACTGGGGCGACGACCCGAATGAGGAGAGCGCGCACATGAGCGGCCTGGTGCTCTCCGATCGCACGCCCACGGCGAAGCTCGCCGAAGCGAAGCTCGCGTACCAGCCGATCAGCGTCACCGGCCCGGACCTGCCCACGCCGACTCTCACGATCTCCAACGAGCACCTGTTCACCGGCCTCGAGGGGCACACACTCGTGTGGTCGCTGACCGAGGACGGAATCCCGCTTCAAGAAGGATCTGTGGTCGGTGCGCAGCTGGCCGTCGGGCCTGGGGAAAGCTCCCAGGTCACGCTCCCGTTCGGGATTCCCGAGACTCCTCGCCCTGACGCGGAGTACCGGTTGGATGTCTCGCTGACTCTCGCCGAGGCAACCCCCTGGGCAGAGGGTGGGCACCTCGTCGCCCACGCACAGTTCGACATCCCGGTCGCGACGCCCGGCGCGACTCGGGTCGCCGCCGAGGACCTTCCGTCCGTCCACCTGGTCGATGACGCCGGCTCCATCCACGTCACCGGCGACCGGTTCGAAGCCGTGGTCTCCCGCGACACAGGACGCCTCACCTCACTGCGCTACGACGAGCGGGAACTGCTCGCGAGCGACCTGATGCCGAACTTCTGGCGGACGCCGAACGATCCGGAACTGGCGACCCACCAGATTCGCCTCAAGCGTCCAGAGCCGTCGCAGCCGTGGCGCGGCGTCGGCGAGGCATGGGCCGTCGACGAGGTAGACGTGCGGCCGATGCCGGGGGCTGCTCGGATCACTGTCCGCGGCACCGTGACCACGAAGGTGCCCTTCCGTCCGAGCAATCAGGTCACCACCTCACCGCAGTCGATCGTCTACACGATCTACGGCAACGGACAGGTCGACGTCCTGTCGACGTTCGCGCCGGTGACGGGCACGCCCAACCCGCAGGTGATAGGCACCATGCTCGGACTCCGCAAGGAGCTCGGCACCATCCACTGGTACGGCCGCGGGCCGTTGGAGTCGACCGCCGACCGACGTTCCTCCGCGTTCTTCGGGCGGTACTTCGGTACCGTCGCGGACCAGGTCACCCACTACAGCCGTCCTCAGGACTCGGGGAACAAGGCGGACACCCGCTGGGCGGCGGTCGTGGACGATGACGGTGCCGGTGTGCTGTTCATCGCCGGCGGCAGTATGTTCTTCAACGCCCAGCCCAACAGTCCGGATGAGCTCGCCGACCGCCGCCACTGGCACGAGGTTCCGACGTCCAATCGCACTGTGGTCCGCGTCGATGCTGCGCAGGAAGGCATGCAAGGCGGCAACTGGGATGTCATGACGCGCCCCGACAAGTACAGCAACACGCCTGCCAAGGGTCCGTATCGTCACCTCTACCGGATCCTGCCAGTGTGGGCGGGGGAGGACCCGGGAGAGTCAGCCAGGAGGTTCGTCGAGACCGAATTGCCCTACTCGCCCGCTGTCACCCCGCAGCCAAGCCCGGGAAGCAGCGCGTCGGCCTGACCGCATAAGCCTCTGGTGGATTGCCTCATCGGAGGGGATTCACCAGAGGCCGGATGCGGGGCGGGATGGCTACACGCGCCGCAGGCGGAGCGTGCGCGCCGCAGGCTCGTCCGGCAGCTCGATCACGAGGTCGCCGGCCGGGGCATCCCACATCGCCCGCGTCGGGAGCGCCTTCGGGAACACGATCTCCACGTCGAGTTCGCGCCCCGCGTGCCCCGCGAGCGGGACCCTCACGGTGGTGGGACCCGATCGGCGCCAGACGGTGAGCAGCTCGCCCCCGTCGTCGCGCATGCCCAGGGCGACGACGGGATCGTGCCAGCCGGGCAGGCCCAGGGGCCAGAACGGCAGAGCTGCCGCGAGCCTGTCGCGCGTCTCGCGGTACGCGGCCAGCCCCTCCCTGACAAGCTCCATCTGCGGCTGCGTGAGAAGATCGAGCCGACCGCCGAGGTGCACGCGCCCCAGCAGCGTGTTCGCGAGCGAGAACGCGATCCGCTCATCGGACCAGGACGGGTCGGGGTAGGCCCACACGGCCCCCTGCTCGGGAGTGACGGCGGTGGGCGCAGCCGCGGCGATCGCCGCGGTGAACAGCGGGTCCTGATTGTCACTCGTCGACTGGACGGGGTGCACCGCGAGGGTCGCGGCATCCATCCGCTGTCCGCCGCTCGCGCAGCTCTCGATGACGAGTCCGGGATGCCGGTCCATGAGGCTCCGCACCCAATCCAGCAGCACCCGCTGGTGGCCGAGCTGCCCGTCGCCGGGACTGTCGGCATTCACGTCGGTTCCCTGCGTGACATCCATGTTGTAGTCGAACTTCAGGTAGCCGAGACCCAAGTCGGCGATGAGTCGCTCGACCGCGCCGTCGATGTGGGCGAGTGCGGCCGGATGCCGGAAGTCCAGCTGCAGTCGACCGGACTCGATGACCAGCCGCCCGTCCCGCTGGAAGAAGGCCTCCGGCGGCAGAGTGTCGGCGACGGGGCTCGACACCGAGACGACCTCGGGCTCGAGCCAGAGCCCCGGCACCATACCGGCGTCGCGCATCCGGCTCGTCATCGTCTGGAGGCCGTCGGGGAACCGGCGGAGCGACGGCTCCCACGAGCCGAGGTCGTTCCACCACGTCGCCCCGTCGGTGTACCAGCCCGAGTCCATGCAGTAGATCTCGGCGCCGGCGAGCCGCGCGGCGTCGATGAACGGCGGGATGTTCTCGCTCGTGGGATCGCCCATGAGGGCGTTCATGTAGTCGTTCACGATCACCGGCAGCGCATCGTTGTCCGGGTGCGGACGACGCACGCGGCGCCGCGCGCGGGTGAGGGCTCCGAACAGCTCGTCGTCGTCGCCGGCGAGGACGAGGGTCGTCGGCACGGAGCGGAATCGCTCGCCGGGTGCGAGGCGGCGCATCCAGGCCGAGCTCTGGTCCGTCGGCCCGCTCGCCACGAGGTACAGCGCCCCGCCTTGGTCTCCCAGTTCCCAGCGCCAGGCTCCGTTGTGCTCGACCTGCCACAGCATGGATCGCGGCTGATCCCGGGCCCGCAGGACGCCCATCGGCAGGTGACCGCCGGTCGACCAGCTTCCGCGCTGCCCGATGGCGAACGACGCGCGGGAGCTGGTGATGCCCCACAGGTCCAGTCCCGCGTCGTCGAGTCCGAGCTCGGCCGGGGTGCGACGCTGCCAGACCATCTCGCGGAACCACGTATTGTGCGCGAAGCCGACCTCGTGGTCGAGCCACCAGTGCGCGCCCGGCGACGAGATGCCGCCGAGCGCGACGGACGAGACCGCGCGGAGCTCGACGGGCTCCGCGCCTGCGACAACCTCGGTCTCGCATCGGACGACGGGCAGGTCCGGCCAGCTAGACCACCGTGAGATCACGCTGATGCGGGTCACGGGGTCCTGTGCGATCACCTCGAGATGTGCCATCCCGTCTTGGTGCCACTCCCGGTGGTCGACGAAGCGCAGTCGGCGCCCCACAGCGCTGCCCATGAGACGTTCCGACGACGAGATGCCCGAGCCCTCGCCGTCGAGGTGGATCTCGGCGATCGGCAGAGCGGATGTCGGGTCAGTAGCGCTCTCGTCGCCGGAACGCGTGAACCGCTGGACCATCGGCGGCCCGTCTGCCCCCGACGAGATGTCGAGCTCGATGGCGCCGGGGCGCCAGGTGATAGTGCCGACGTGCGCCATGGGTGCTCCTTGGTGGATCGGAGTCATGGAGCACCGTGGGCGAGGATGTGCTCACCCACGGTCACCCTTTGACCGCTCCGATCAGAATCCCCTTGTTGAAGAAGCGGGCGACGAACGGGTAGACGAGCATCACGGGCACCGTCGAGATGACGATGAGCGAGTACTTCATCAGGTCGGCGAGCTGCTGCCGCTCGATGGCCGCGGCCGCGTTCAGGCCGGGGGCGGTCTCGTTGAGGATCAGCACGTTGCGGAGCACGAGCTGAAGGGGGAAGAGATCCCGGTCGCGCAGGTAGAGCAGCGCGTCGAAGTAGGAGTTCCACTGGAAGATGGCGTACATGAGCGCGATCACCGCGAGCAGCGGCTTGGACAGCGGCAGCACGATCGAGAAGAGGAAGCGCAGATCGCTCGCGCCGTCCAGCTGGGCCGCTTCGTACAGTTCGTCGGGGATCGATGACCGGAAGAACGCGACAGCGATGATCACCTGCCAGACCCCGATCGCCTGCGGGAGAATGATCGCCCACCGGGTGTCGAGGAGACCGAGGTTCTGGACGACGAGATACATCGGGATGATGCCGCCGGCGAAGAGCATCGTGAACACCACGAAGACCGTGATGCCCCGGCGACCCCAGAAATCCTGTCGGGACAGGGGATAGGCGATCGCGACCGTGAGCACGAGGCTGATCGCGGTACCCGCGATCGTGTAGAACAGCGAGTTGCCGAATCCGGTGAGGATCGAGCTGTCGCTGAGCGCGCGCTGGTAGCCCTCGAGGGTGAAGTCGATCGGCCAGAACGTGACCCTGCCCGACGACACCGCGAGCGGATCGCTGAAAGAGCTGGCGACGATGTACACGAGTGGCAGCAGCACCACGAGCAGGAAGGTCGCGAGCAGGATGTAGACGCCGGCCATGAACCACCGGTCGACCCCGGCCTCCTTGATGCGCGTGGGCTTGAACCCTCCGCGCGACTTCGGGAGTCGGGACTTGCTTGTCTTGTCGGGGGCTTCTTTCAGCATCGAGTTCACCACAGTCCGTTTCCCGTCAGTCGTTTCACGATCGCGTTCACACCGAGCAGCAGCCCGAGGTTGATGACTCCGTTGAACAGTCCGATCGCCGCCGCCTGGCTGAAATCAGCGCCGAGCAGCCCGATCTTGTACACATACGTGGCGATGATCTCGGACTGCGAGAGGTTGAGGCTGTTCTGTAGCAGGTAAGCCTTCTCGAAGCCGATCGCCATGACGTTGCCGACCGCCAGCACCAGGATGATCACCGCCGTCGGGAGGATCCCCGGGATGTCGACGTGGATGATCTTCTGCAGCCGGCTGGCGCCGTCCATCCAGGCCGCCTCGTAGAGCGTCGGGTCGATGCCGGCGAGAGCGGCCATATAGATGACCGCCGAGTATCCGACGGTCTGCCAGACATCGCTCCAGACGTAGATGTGCCGGAAGAAGTCCGGGTCGCTCAGGAAGTCGATGGATCCCAGGCCGAAGAACTGCGTCACGTGCCCGGCAATGCCCAACCGCGGCGAGAGGAAGAGGATGGTCATCGAGACGACCACCACCGTCGAGATGAAGTAGGGGGCGTAGGTGACCATCTGCACGGTGTTCTTGAAGAACCGCAGGCGGACTTCGTTCAGCGCGAGCGCGAGGATGATCGGGATCGGGAAGCTTGCCAGGACGACGTAGGCCGAGAGCAGGAAGGTGTTGCGCAGCACCGGCCAGAACATCGGATTGTTGAAGAAGCGCTCGAAGTGCTTCGTTCCGGCCCAGTCGCTTCCCCATACACCGTCTATAACGTTGTAATCTTTGAACGCGATGATGGCGTTCGCCATCGGTACGTACTTGAAGATGACGAAGTAAGCGATCGGGATCAGGATCAGCACATAGAGCTGCCAATGTCGACGCCAGCTGCGCTTGAGACCGCGCAACCCACGGGGGTTGCGCCGGTCGCGGAGTTTGCTGGTGACACCGCCGACGTCCAGGCCGCCGCCGGGTGGGCTCACCATGCGGACCTCGCGAGTCCGAGAGACGAGTTCGTGGGTGGAGCAATGGAACCGGCGATCAACCTCAGGCGGATGCTCATCGGGCCTCCTTTCTGCGTCGGTGCAGGCACAATTTACGATAAACGTCAGATCAATATCTGTCAATTTCTTCCGGAGCTCGCCCCTCGACCGGGCGGAGCGGGGCCCGGTCGAGGCGGCGCAGATTCGGTCGGTGAGCCTGAGATGCCTGTTTTTCCGAGAGTCTGAGCCCGCTCCCCGATGTCTGGCAACCTCGCCGCCTGAGGACTTCATCCCACGCGCGGCCTTTAGGTCGAATAGCCGAACGCCGAGATTGATTCAATCTTTTAATGCGAACGCACTCAATGGCGTGAGGTCTGACCCAGAGAAGCGTCGAGCGGGGCGTCTAGACGACGGGAGCCACGGGGCCGCGGAGGGACGGCACGCGACGTTCGCGTGAGCGGGGCGATGCCCATCGGGCGGCATTCGCGATCACGCGCTGCACATCGGGGTGGTGGTAGACCGGATAATCCTGGTCGCCGGGGCTGAAGTAGAAGATCCGCCCGCGCCCGCGCGTGAAGGTCACCCCTGAGCGGAAAACCTCGCCGCCGCTGAACGAGCTGATGAAGACGATCTCCTCGGGCGCAGGGATGTCGAAGGGCTCGCCGTACATCTCTTGTTCCGCGATGACTATGGGATTGGGGACACCTTCCGCGATCGGATGCGAGGGCGTGGTCGTCCAGACCAGTTCGCGGTCGCCCGAGCTACGCCACTGCAGCGTCGCGGTCGTCCCGAGCAGACTCGTGAAGATCTTCGACCAGTGACCGGAATGCAGCACGATCAGCCCCATCCCCCCGAGCACATGCTGCTTCACTCGCTCGACTACAGCGTCCTCGACCGCCTCGTGCGCGGCATGCCCCCACCACAGCAGCACATCCGTGCCAGCGAGCGCCTCCTCGGTGAGTCCGTGCTCCGGCTCCGCGAGGGTGGCCGTTCGCACGTCGACCCCCGGGAGCAGGCGCGTCAGGGCCGTTCCGATCGCGTGATGCATGCCGTCTGGGTAGATTCGTATGACGTTCTCATCGCGAATCTCGTGAATGTACTCGTTCCAGATGAGGACTTTGAGGGCTTCAGTGACCATGCAACCACGCTACTCCACCACGAATACGCAGATCCGCGTCGGCTCTGCGATCCGGACCGATCTGCTCACGCGCCCGGTTTTGGTCGAACCTATTTCCGCTTTGCCGCATACACTGAGCACGTGGCAGCTGAGACCGAAGACCTTCCGACGGGTTCCCTTTCTCGATCGGACCACGTCATCGACCATGTGAAGCGGATGATCGCGTCAGGTGAGCTGCGAGCGGGGGACCGGCTCCCGATCGAGAAGGAGCTCGCCGCGCAGCTGGGGGTCTCCCGCGGTTCGCTTCGAGAAGCCGTGCGCTCTCTGGCCACGCTCGGCGTGCTCGAGACGAGACAGGGCGACGGCACGTACGTGACGCAGCTCGACGCGAGCTCTCTCCTGCGGCACCTCGAGTTCTGGGCGGGCCTGCAGGAGGCGACCCAGTCGGTCGACCTCCTCGCGGTCCGGCGCGTGCTCGAGACCGAGTCGGCAGGTCTGGCCGCGGTACGGCTCACCGAGGACGAGTTCGACGAACTGGAGAGGATCCTCGACGAAATCGATGCCGGACTGGTCACGGGCCAGCTCGAGCCGGAGTCCTTCATCGACGCTGATGCCGCGTTCCACCGCCAGATCGCCGTCGCCAGCGGCAACGCAGCCCTGGCGGCGCTGATCGACAGCCTCATGACCCGCACATTGCGAGGGCGCCTCTGGCGCGCGATCACCGAACGGGACTCCCTCGGCGAGGCACACGCCGACCACCGGGCCATCCTGGCCGCCCTTCGCACGCGCGATGCTGAGCGTGCTCGCATCCGTATGGCCGCGCATCTGCTGGGCGTCGAAGTCTTCGCCGCCGATCACCCCGTCAAGAGTGACGAGCCTCCAGCGCAGCAGGCCTGAGCGGCCACGAGGCGACAAGCACCTCCTCGGCCTCCGACTCCACCCAGTAGCTGCCGGTCGGGAACTCGTAGCGCTGGATGCTCTCCTCGAGCAGCTCTGCGCTGTATCCCGGCTTCGAGGGCAGCACGTAGTGCCCGCCGACGACGACGGCGGGATCGGCGAAGTGCTCGTGCAGGTGATCGACGTACTCGGTGAGGCGCTTGTCCAGCGATCCTGATACGGCGACGAAGTCGAAGATCGACAGATGCTGCACGAGCTCGCACAGCCCGACACCGCCCGCGTGCGGGCACACAGGGACTCCGAATTTGTGAGCCATGAGATACACGGAGAGGATCTCGTTCACGCTTGCCAGGCGGGCCGAGTCCAGCTGACAGAAGTCGATCGCCTCGGCCTGGAACATCTGCTTGAAGAGCACGCGATTCATGCCGTGCTCACCGCTCGCGACGCCGATCGGGCTGACCGCCCTGCGGATGGCGGCGTGCCCGAGCACGTCATCGGGACTCGTGGGCTCCTCGATCCACAGTGGCCGGAACTCCGCCAGCTCGTTGATCCAGTCGATCGCCTGGGGAACGTCCCAGACCTGATTGGCGTCGATCATGAGCTCGGCGTCCCACCCAACGATCTCGCGGGCCACACGCAGTCGCCGACGGTCCTCCTCGAGGTCGGCGCCGACCTTCAGCTTGAAGTGGCGGTAGCCGTCGTCCACGGCCTCCTGCAGGAGCGTACGCAGCTTGTCGTCGGAGTAGCCGAGCCAGCCGGCGCTGGTCGTGTAGCACGGGTAGCCGCCACGGACGGTCAGCTCCGCGATGCGCTGCTGGCGCAGAGGCGCCGACGCGCGCAGGAGGTCGAGGGCCTCTTGGCGGGTCAAGGCGTCGGACAGATACCGCAGATCCGCGGCATCCACGAGCTGCTCCGGGGTCATCTCGACGAGGAGCCGCCACAGCGGCACCCCGGCACGCCGGGCAGCCATGTCCCAGAGGGCGTTCATCACCGCCGCCATCGCAAGATGGACGACGCCCTTCTCCGGACCCAGCCAGCGCAGCTGCGAGTCGGACGCGAGCTCGCGGTAGATCCCGCCGAGGTCGTCGAGGAGTGAATCGACATCGCGGCCGATCAGTGGCTGGGCGCGCTGCCGGGCTGCCTCGGTGCACAGGTCGTTCCCGCGCCCGATCGTGAAGGTAAAGCCGTGACCGCGCAGGTCGCCGTCGGTCTCCAGGATGACGTAGGCGGCGGAGTAGTCGCCGTCCTTGTTCATGGCATCGGAGCCGTCGGCGTCCAACGAGGTGGGGAAGCGTATGTCGTGCACGCGCACACCGGTGATGATCGCCATTAGTCGTCCCTTCTTGCTGATGATAGATCAAACATCATTCGATCTATCACTGTTCTCGTAGAGGGTTATCTCCACGTCGACTGCCGCGCCATTCGAACGCTCGCATCGCTTCTCCGTTGAATCCATCGATATTCCGGTGTCTTGGAGTCTCCTGGCTCCGCGTCACCACGATCACGACTCGCTCCATGCTACCCTCGCGCTTTCATGGCGGGGTGGCGCGGGCGGGTGTCGTTGAACTGAAAAGTGCCCCTGACCTGGGATGATGTGACTTGTCGAGAGTCCGATCAGTCCAGTTCGAGGAGCACCTCCCAGGTGAAGAAGACTACCGGGTTCTACCCCCACGTGAACGTCGACACGAGCGCGTCGGGAGCGGTCGGGCAGGCCGGTGGGGTGCTGCTGACCCAGACCATCACCACGACCGGTCTGGGACGCGAGCTGTCGGGAGCGTTGGCGCCGTGGCGCAAACCGTTGGCGGTCCATGACCCGGCGAAGGTGCTGCTGGATCTGGCGGTCACCCTTGCGCTTGGCGGGGACTGCCTGGCCGACATCGGCCTGCTGCGCGCCGAGCCGGGCGTCTTCGGACTGGTCGCTTCGGACCCGACGGTGTCCCGCACGATCGACGCCTTGGCCAAGAA
>Ga0209585_10000771_pt1 | contig 12493 bp, 10 predicted proteins | sample NGEPerone_FD_185491 | JGI IMG/M metagenome (GOLD analysis project Ga0209585, IMG submission 185491) | Arctic peat soil microbial communities from the Barrow Environmental Observatory site, Barrow, Alaska, USA - NGEE Permafrost154B-one... | ecosystem: Environmental > Terrestrial > Soil >... | reverse complement strand
GCGTTCTACATCGGCTACCAGACCGGCTGGTTCGGCCTGCACCGCCGCGCCCACCTGCAGCCGGGGGAGACCCTGCTCGTGCACGCCGCTGCCGGCGGGGTCGGCAGCGCCGCGGTCCAGCTCGGCAAAGCCGCCGGCGCCCGCGTCATCGGTGTGGTCGGTGGGCTCGAAAAGGCCGAGGTGGCGCGCAGGCTCGGCGCTGACGTCGTCGTGGACCGTCACGCCGAGGACTTCGTCGCAGTGGTCAAGGACGTCACCCAAGGTCGTGGGGCTGACGTCGTGTTCGACCCGGTCGGTGGAGACGCCTACCAGCGCTCGACCAAGTGCATTGCCTTCGAAGGTCGGATCCTCGTGGTCGGCTTCGCTGGAGGGCAGATTCAGTCGGCCGCGCTCAACCATGCCCTGGTCAAGAACTACTCGATCCTCGGCCTGCATTGGGGTCTCTATACGACGAAGGATCCTGCTTTGGTGCGCATCTGCCATGACGAGCTGTCCAAGCTGGCCGCGGACGGGGTGGTCAAGCCGCTGGTGAGTGAGCGGCTCGCCCTCGACGCGGTCGCGGACGGGTTGCAGCGGCTCGCAGACGGGACCACGGTGGGCAGGGTGGCCTATGTCCCCTGACTGCCTGCCACACGGGTGTCTGGACACCGGCAGCGGCCGTGCCAAACCACGACTCGGCGACCAGCCCTCAGTGGCCCAGTAACGCCGGGTTGTTGGCGACGCGGACTGTAAAGTCCGCAAGGCTCGCGGCCAGGACCCGGGCGAGACCCAGGTCTGCGTTCTCGAGATCGTCACACGACTGGTGGTAACAGGCGTCCGCAGGCTGGCCGGCGGCTGCTCTCGAGGGTGCGGCCTGCTTGACCGAGACCGGGTCGGCCGCGGCCGTCGGCTGTTAGTGAGCCAGGTGGACCAAAGCCGCTGCGCCGATGAGCGGCCCGGCACCGGACAGGCTCGAGGGCACGACCTGAACTTTGCGGACGAATTCGAAGTGGTGGGACGCCACGGTCTCGCGGACGATGCGGAAGAGGTCAGGCGTGGCTTGGGAGAATCCGCCGCCGATCACGACCAGCTCCAGATCCAGCAGAGCGGCCGCGCTGGAGATCGCCTGCCCAACGGCGGTGCCCGCCCGGGTGATGGCTGCGCGAGCTACTTCGTCGCCGAGCGCGTAGTCGCGGGAAAGCTCTTCGCCGGTGGTCCCTGCCCAGCCGTGCCGTCGCGCCCATGCGACTGAGTGGGGGCCGGACGCCACCGCCTCCAGTGTGCCGGGATGGCCGAACGTGGGCTCGCCGTCCATGGCGCTCACCTCGATGTGCCCGATATGACCAGCGTTGCCGCTCGCTCCGTACATCGGTCGACCGCCAAGGATGAGACCGCCGCCCACACCTGTGGAGATGACCATTCCCATCATGTTGTCTACGCCTTTGCCGGCACCCACCCAGTGTTCGGCGAGAGTGATTGCGAGACCGTCCGTGGCCAGGATCACCGTCGGGTCGGCGACCCTGTCGGACACGACGGAGCGGACCAGGTCGCGCAGAGCAAAGCCCCGCCACGCGGGAATGTTGACCGGGGAGACGGTGCCCTTGGCGTGGTCGATGGGTCCAGCACTTCCGATGCCGGCACCCACGAGCGACGCGCCTGCAGGTAGCGCGGCCAGAGCTCGCTCTGCCACGTCGACCACGGCCGCCGCGAGCTGGTCGGAGGAGGCGTCGCGCCCCGTTGGATGGCGATGGCGCGAGTGGTCGAGGATCTGGCCGTCGGCGTCGACGAGAGCGGCTTCCACCTTGGTCCCGCCGACGTCGACTGCCAGGGCGACAGGTCCAGGCGTCACTTCCGGCATATTGGCTCCATCCGTCACGGACGAGAGGTTGTTGAACCGGCTGTCACGAGATCTTTGGTGACGAGGTCGGTGGTGACGAGGTCCTTGCTGGAGACGTCGATGGTGACCAGGTCCGTGCTGATATTCGGTCGCGTGCGGGGGTTGCGCGGGATCTTGGTGATCACGGTGAGGGAGATCGAGACCAGCGCGATGAGCGCGATGACGGTGTATCCGAGGGTGTAGTTCTTTGCGCCGCCGATCAACGCCGAGATGATCAGCGGGCCCATGATGCCGCCCAGGCTCCAGCCGAGGATCATCAGACCGTAGATGGCCCCGGCATGCCGCACACCGAAGTAGTCGCCGGCGGTCGCCGGCATGGTGCCGAACGCCCCTCCGTAGCACAGGTAGACGATCGCGGCGAGGACGAAGAAGAGCGCCGCACTGCTCGCATGGGGGATCAGCAGCAGGCAGACACCCTGGAGCCCGAGCATCGTTGCGAATGCTGGCATCCGGCCCATGTGGTCCGAGATCACGGCCCATACGATGCGCCCACCGCCGTTGAAGATGGCGAGCGCGCCGACCAGTCCGGCGGCCCCCGCCTTGGTGTAGCCGGCGATGTCGGTGGCGCTGGCCGCGGCCTGGGAGATGAGGGCGATGCCCGCAGTGACGTTGAGGGTGAGGAGCGCTGTGAGCAGGTACCACTGAGGCGTGCGCAGCGCCTCCTTCTCGGTGTATTCCTTGCCGCTGTTGACGACGCGACCACTCGTTGCAGGCAAGAAGCCCGGGACGGCATACCCCTTTGGCGGGTTGCGGAAGAACGACGCGCCGATCAGCGACAGCACCAGATAGCCGATGCCCAGCGGCAGGAAGGCCTTTGTCGGCATGTCCTTGTTGCTGTCGATGAGTCGTTGGGCGATCGGCGACGTCAGCACCGCACCGAAGCCGAACCCGCCGACAGCCAGCCCGGTGATGAGTCCGCGCTTGTCGGGGAACCACTTCTGCAGCATGGCGATCGGGACGATGTAGGCGAAGCCGAGCCCGAAGCCGCTGATGACGCCATAACCGAGGACGAGCAACCAGAGCTGATCGTGGCTGCGAGAGAACGACGCGAGGATGACGCCGACGCCATAGATGACGCCCCCCAGCAGGGCGACCCGGCGCGGTCCCTGCTTGTCCTGCAGCCGCCCGCCGATGTAGGAGCCGATGAAGATCATGCCGATCGCCACCTCGAACGGCAGCGCCCCTTCGAGCTTGCTGAGGTGGAACGGCTCGGCGACGCTCAACGCCTTGCCGAACACGCTCCAGGCGTAGACGGCGCCGATCGAGAACTGCAGCAGCAGCGCCGAAACGACCAGGCACCAGCGCCCCTTCGTGGGGCTCTGTTCGTATGCCGTATTCGCTCGTTTGCCACCGGTGTTCATCTACTGCAAAGGTACGCCCGGTTTGGTGGCGCACTTACCGCGAAGTGCGCGAGCAGGCGTGGTCGCCGGGCGGCGCGCGTGTTCGGGGGAGCCTGGGCCGCCGTAGGGTGAGCGGAGACAAACGCGAGGATTTCATGCCATACCAGCTCATTGCCGGCCGCTATCAGGTGTTGCGCGCAATCGGCCACGGCGGCATGGGCACCGTGTGGCTGTGCCGCGACGAGGTCCTCGGCCGCGAGGTTGCGGTCAAGCAGATGGGCGCGCTGCCGGGCGAGTCAGCCAACGAGACCAAGCGGGCCATGCGCGAGGCCCGCTCGGCCGCTGCGTTCAACCACCCCAACGCCGTAGCGGTGTATGACGTGGTCAACCACAACGAACGGCCCTGGTTGGTCATGGAGTACGTCGAGGGGCAAACCCTCGCTGCCGAGATCTCGCGCGACGGGCAGCTTTCCCCGCAGCGGGTGGCCGACATCGGCGCCCAGCTGGCCGGCGCCCTGGCCCGTGCCCATGAGCGCCGCATCGTCCACCGAGACATCAAGCCTGCCAACGTGCTCATCGACAAGGCCGGGCGTCCCAAGATCAGCGACTTCGGCATCGCCCGTGGGCACGGTGACGACCAGCTCACCGCGATCGGCTTCGTCACAGGGACCCCGGGATACCTCTCGCCCGAGCTGGCTCGAGGCGAGGATCCCCACCCGGCATCCGACGTCTGGGCCCTTGGCGCCACCCTCTACGCGGCCGTCGAGGGCCGGTCGCCCTACGAGTCCCGGAGTAACCCGATCGCCCTGCTTCGAGCCATCGCCACCGAGCGGCCCCGCCCGATGACACACGCCGGCGCCCTCGCGCCCGCCATCGCGGCGATGATGGATGAGGACCCGGCCAGCCGGTGGGACATGGCCACGAGCGCCAAGCGGCTCGGTGGTATCGCCACCGGTGAGGCGACTGCGGTCATGCCGGTGGTCGGTGCCGGTGACACGGCGATCTTGCCCGAGGTCGGTGCCGGTGACACGGCGATCTTGCCCGAGGTCGGTGCCGGTGACACAGCGGTCATGCCTCAGGTCACCTCAGAGCCGCCTGTCGAACCGACCAAGCACTTCGAAGCCGCTGAGCCGCCGCCACATGACCGGGGGAGCGGGAGGCGCCGGGTGTCGCTCGCGCTCGTCGCCCTGCTGTTGGCAGCGATCGGTATGGCGTTCTTCATGAGCCAGCTTGGCGACCATGGCGGCACCGCCCAAGTGCTTGCCACGACCAGAGCGACCACGCCGGCCAAGGCAGCAGCGCCCAGTCCGTCGAGGATCTCCGAGGAGCCCAGCACCCGAGGCGATCAGAAGCATCTCGAGAGCTTTGTGAAGTCGTACTACTCCAATGTGACCAAGGACACCGACCGCACGTGGGACCAGCTGTCGCCCAGGATGCAGAGCTTCGCACGCGGTCGCGACGGCTACGACGCCTTCTGGAAGACGATCGACAAGGTCAGGGTCAACCAGGTCCGGGCATACGCCTCCGGTAGCAAAGCCTCGGTTGACCTCACCTTCACCCGCAACGACGGCAGCACGTCAACCGAGACCCACCAGTTCACTTTCGTCACTCAGGACGGGGACTACCTCATCGACAGCGACCGCCTCGGCTGAGCCGCTATGCGGCGGCGACGGTGAATCCGGTGGCGGTCGCCATACGGCGCATCGCACCTGCGGCGGGTCCGGGGATGTGCAGGATGGGCCCTGCCACCGGGACCAGCCTGACCGGCCGGGCCTGCTGGGAGGTGAGGTGCCAGCCGTTGCAGTCTGAACAGCTGTAGCTCTCGATCTCCCGACGGCTGCATGCCACGTCGTTCAAGCGGGCCCGAGAACGACCTTGGTCGGCCCTTCGTAGCGCGCGCTTGATGTCCTTCGGTTCCCGAAAGCGGACTTTGCCGCTGCTCTCGCAGATCGGGTCGCGGTGACGGGACATGGGTTACTCCTTGGGGATGGTGGATCCTTCGGGACGGTGACCTTGTTCATCACCAACGACTTAAGAACATCGCTAAACCCTTGGAGGAACCTCCGCACTCCCTGTGTTTTCCCTGTGAACGCACCACGGGGCAGCGTGAAAACGTCAGGTAAGCGGCCAGGACTCATCACGGGTCGTCTGGTCGTCGCGCGGTCCACTGACCGATGCGGAAGACCACAAACTCGGCGGGCCTGACCGGGGCGATGCCGATCACGCAGATCAGCCTGCCGTTGTCGATATCGTCTGCCGTCATCGTTGATGCATCGCAGCGGACGAAGAAAGCCTGTTCCTGCTTGGCGCCGGGCAAGGCTCCGGCCTTCCACTCATTCAGAAGGAAGTCTTCTACGGTCAGGCGTACGGCGCTCCACAGTGTCGGCCCGTTCTCCTCGAACACGACCCACTGGGTGCCCACATCGATCGATCTCTCCAGGTACACGAAATACCTGCGGACGTTGACGTACTTCCACTCGGGGTCGTCCGAGATCGTCCGGGCGCCCCACACCAGAAAGCCGCGGCCGGTGAAGAAGCGCAGGCAGTTCACGCCCCGCACGTTGAGCTGGTCCGACGCCAACTCGTCGAGCAGTGTCTCCACGTCGAGCACCGACCGGACCACTTCGTTGGCGGGCGCCTTGGACACGCCACGTTCGTTGTCGGTCCGCGCGAAGACGCCTGCGATGTGTGAAGCGGGAGGCACGTTAAGCCGGCGGCCGTCGATCGGATGCGACACGGTGAGCCATGGGTAGTACAGCGCGGCATGGGTCGATGACCGCTTGTTCCGGAAGTCCAGGACTTCGTCTGGCAGGAGCTCGGATGGGGCGTCCAGCACCGCCATCCGATAGCGCATCTTCTCGCAATGCGTGATCACGGAGCCGTTGATCGACTGGCCGTACTGCACTGCTCTTGTTGCGTTGCCCCCAGCGGAAAGCCACCCTGATGACGCGCCTGGCGCCGCCACTATGGAGATGTCCTCGACCTGTTCGAACGCGAGGAGGCCGTTGAGCGGAGCCGCTATTGGGTTGTCCTGGTGGTCGCCGTAACTGCTCGCGTCGCCCTCGTATTCGGTGACGCCTGGGGCGTTGCCGTCGCTGCCGTGATCCAGCGTGACGACGACCTGGCGATCCTTGAGGCGGGCAGTCGGGACAGAGGCGGTGGCGAGCGCGGTCTGGCCGAAGATGGCCGTCGCGATCGCGCCGGGAAGCTCATCGCCTGATTGTGGGGGGCTGCCCAGTGCGTCGACGCCCTCGAGGGCGATCGGCACGGTCGGCATGGTCAATGCCTGCCCATGGCTGGACGCGTTGGCAGCCAGGACGGTGCTGAGGGAGGTTCCCACTGCGCGTGGGTCGAAACCGAGCTTGCCGAGCATCTGCCTGGGTCCGTATGCCGGTCGCCCTTGCGGATCCACCGTCGGGTGCTGAACCTCGACCGAAGCCGTGATGTGGTGCACAGAGATCGCGTCAGCAAGGGCTAGGCGCGGGCCACCCGCCAGCGTCCATTCGCCGGTCAGGGTGTCCCGGCGTACGACGTACACGCCGCCTCTGGCGGGCGACCCGGCTGTTGCCCAGACGACGTCATACTCGTGGACCCTGTTCAGGCGGGGTCCTGCCGCGCGTTGCACCAGGGCGTTCTTGCCGGCGCGCAGAGTGAACGTGACACGGACGTTGCCGGCCTTACCAGGGAATCGCGCTCGCACCGTGAGCGGTGATGCCTGCGGCGTCGCCGGATTGGGACCAGTGGTCGTCGGTGTCGGCGTCGTTGGAGAGGTGGGGATGATTCTCGCGACCGCATGGTCCGTTTCGGGTGCTCCTGGCGATGTGTGGGCGAACGTCCGCACGACGTAGAGGCTGATTCCGCCCTCGTCGAAGTAGCCCTTGACGCCGAGCGCGAGGTAGTTCGGAACCGGTCCGCTGTCCTCGAAGGTCAAATCGACCGCGTCGCCATAGATGCGGGCGAAGTCCAGGTATGACGTGAGGAGCTCGGGGCGTCCGCTCGTCGGCCCAAAACGGCACGGACCGATGAACCCGGCAGTGCTGGTGCTCACCCCGTGGATCGTTCGTGGACCTGGGATCTCCTCGATGTAGCCACCGGGCGCCATCACGCCCCTCCTTCCGGCCCGAGCCGGGCCATTCGGACTCCCAAGCCGCAGCTTGGGTAGCACCGTTGACGACGCTATCGACAACCGCGCCTGCGTCGCCAGGATCACGAAGTGGGTGTCGCGCGCGTCGACTGCCATTCTGCCGGTTGACGGGTGAAAGACTGACCGCGATGAAGGGCAATTCGTTTGTGCTGCGCGATGGCTCGGTCGTCCTGATACGTCAGGTTCAGCCCGGGGATGCGGCGTTGTTGGCGGAGGGTTTCGCGCGCTTGAGTGCCGAGTCTCGCCGGTTGCGATTCCTGATGAGCAAGTCGACCCTGACCCCTGCGGAGCTGCGCTACTTCACCGAGATCGACCACCACGACCACGAGGCGCTCGTCGCACTGAATCCAGTTGACGGTCGCGGCCTTGGCGTCGCTCGCTACATCCGGCACGCCGAAGACCCGGCGGGAGCCGAAGTTGCCGTCACCGTCATCGATGAATGGCAGCGCCGGGGGCTCGGCACCGAGCTGCTGAACCGGCTGGCTGATCGTGCCCGGCAGGAGGGCATCCGCCACTTCACCGCGCTGGTCGCCTCCGACAACGCAGGCGTGCAAGGACTGTTGCGTGAAAGCCTTGTTGGTGCTCGTGTGATCGATCGCGAGTCTGGCGCCGTCGAATACGAGATTCCGTTGCCACTAAAGGGCATCGGCGACGAGCTGGGAGCGTTGTTGCGCGCTTTCGGGCGACGTCAGGTCAAGGCCCCGGCCCCGATTCACGACACCTTGGTAGGTCTCACACCCGAGGACTTCACCGGCCAGGAGGGTCACTGACGATTCTGAAGACCGGATAGTGCACGACGATCGACGCAATCTCGTCTGTCGTCGTTCGTCAATGGGTCTGTGACCGAACGCCAGCGCTGATCCCGCGGCCGGCGAGCCGGACCAGCTCGACCACGATGGCCACGATCGACCCGAAGATCGCAATCACCAGCATCAGCCGGGTCAGGGTCTCCCAGGGGCCGTCGTACGGCGAGAAGTCGAACGGGAAGACCTGCCACGTCCGTATCGAGGCCACCAGCCCGATCGCGGTCACGCCAATCTGGCCGACCGACTTGAACCAGGCCGCGTCGAAGGCCAGGAAGGCCAGGTTGACCATGACGCTGGCGAAGATGGACAGGTGGAGGGCGGAACCCACGACCGGGCCAGAGTCGAACGTCCCCACGACGACTTACGACCTTCGTCATACTCTTGTTGAGGATGATGTGGGCCCCCCGGAGGAAGGGGACGTCGGAGGAAGGGGCGCAGTGGACAGCACCGATGGCGCTGAGCCGCAGCCGACTGACGTTCCCGGGACGGCGGCAGGAGCGGCAGACCGAGTCGGTCGCTTGGAGACGATCTTTGAGTTGGCTCCGGTCGGGATCGGCATCGTCGACTTCGACGGTCACACGAGCATGACAAACGAGGTCCTGCGTGACTCACTGGGCTATTCCCCTGAAGAGTTCGCCGCCATGCCCTTTGCGGAGTTCACCCACCCCGACGACGTGCAATCCAACCTCGACATGTTCGCCCAGATGGCAGCCGGGAAGATCGACCATTTCCAGATGGAGAAGCGCTTCATCCGCAAGGACGGCGGCATCCTCTGGGCGGACCTGACGGCGTCCCTGGTGCGGGACGCGAATGGGAACCCTGACTACGTGATCGGCACGACGCAGGACATCTCGGAGCGCAAACGGCTGGAGAGCGATCTGCGAGTTGCTGAGGAGCGATACCGGCTCCTCGTGGAGCGAGTTCCCGCGGTCGTGTACGTCGCCGAGCCTGGACCAGCGGGGCGGTGGCCATACGTCAGCCCGCAGATCGAAGAGATGCTCGGCTTCACGGCACAGGAGTGGCTGGCCGATCCCGAAATGTGGTTCCGTCAGGTCCACCCGGACGATCAGGAGATCGCGCTGGGCGAGGAGGAACGCATCCTTCGCGGCGGTACAGGGGGCGGAATCTTCTCCGCTACCTATCGGTTGCGTCACCGCAACGGAACCTCGGTGTGGGTGCGTGATGACGCGATCATGCTGCGGGACCACGAGGGCCACGCGACCTTCCACGGCGTCCTGGTGAACGTCACCCGGGAGAAGCGCCTCGAGGAAAGGCTGGAACACCAAGCCTTCCATGATCCGCTGACCGCGCTGCCCAATCGGCAACTCTTCCACGACCGTGTCGGTCATGCCCTGGAGAGACGCCAGACGGGCCAGGTCGCAGTGCTCTTCATCGACCTCGACGACTTCAAGACGGTCAACGACAGCTTCGGCCATGACTGCGGCGACGAGGTGCTGGTCGCCGCGGCGCACCGCCTCCAGTCGTGCGCCCGCGCCGGCGACACGGTTGCGCGCCTCGGTGGGGACGAGTTCGCCCTGCTCGTGGATGACGTGACCGCCTCGCAGGTGACGGCTGTTGCTGACCGCGTCCTCGACGCGCTGAGCGAACCGCCCGTGGAGTTCAGCGGACACGCCACGATCCTCGGGGCCAGCATCGGGATCGCCGTCGCCGGACCGGGGGAGACCTCTGAAACGCTGTTGCGCAACGCCGATCTGGCCATGTATGAGGCGAAGCTCGAGGGCCGGTCTCGCCACGTCATCTACGAGCCCGTCATGCACACCAAGGTTGTGAACCGGTTCCGGCTCGAGTCGGCCTTGCAGACAGCCGTAGCCGCCGGCGCGATCACCTTTGCCTACCAGCCCATCGTCGACCTACGCACGGGGGCCGTGGTCGGGCTCGAGGCGCTCGCCCGCTGGTCCGACCCTGATCTCGGTGATGTGCCCCCCTCCGAGTTCATCCCTGTTGCCGAAGCGACCGGCCTGATCCACGAGCTCGGCGACTGGGCGATCGAGCAGGTCTGCCGCGGACTCACCGAGTGGCGGTCTTCCCACGGCACCAAGGCCTACGTCAGCGTCAACGTCTCTCCCCTCCAGCTCGAAGACGACCAGTTCGTGTCCTCAGTCGCTCGCATACTGCTCAACCATGGCCTCGAGCCGTCGGCTCTCGTGCTTGATGTCACTGAGGGAATGCTGCTGGTTGAGCGCAGCCGTGAGTCCCTTCGCAAGCTTCGCGCCCACGGGGTTCGGGTCGCCATCGACAACTTCGGAACCGGCTACTCCTCGCTGAGCTCACTACGCCAGCTTCCGGTGGACCTGGTCAAGATCAGCCAGAAGTTCCTGCATCCGCTCGAGGACGACTCGACGGATCCCGCCTTCTTGCGCGCGATCATCCGACTCGCCGAGACTCTGCATCTCGACGCGGTCTGCGAAGGCATCGAAACCCCGGGCCAGCTCTCCGACCTGCAGGTGGCCCGCTGTGGTTTCGGTCAGGGTGACTTCCTCGCCAGGCCCAGCCCGCTCGTGGACGTTCCCGCCGCCATCGAGGTAGCCAGTTCGTAGGGAATTGATCATACTTATGACCATGACGGAGACTCTTTCTTTGGCCGAGGTCAAGGCTCACCTGTCCGAGCTCGTCGGGCGGGTCAGCAGTCAGCACGACCGGGTAACGGTGACCGTTCACGGTCGCCCGTCTGCGGTCCTCCTGTCGCCTGATGACCTTGATGCCCTGGAAGAGACGATCGCGGTCCTCTCCGACACCGACACTCTGCGCCAGCTGGCAGCTTCTGACGCCGAGCTCGCCCGTGGTGAAGGTGAATCGGAGCAGTCGCTCGCCGCGGCGATGCGCCGGCGCGGTACCTCCGCGTGAGCGATGACCGCTTTGAGCTGGTCATCTCACCCACAGCCCGACGGCAGTTGACCGACAGGCTCCCCGAGTCGGTGGCCTTCGCCGCCTACGAGTTCATCATCGGGCCGTTGCTGGATAACCCCCGCAGGGTCGGGAAGAGATTGGGACCGCCACTCGCCGATCGACACAGCGCCCGACGAGGCACCTACCGGGTGATCTACCGAATCGACGAACCCCGCCACACGGTGACCGTCGTTGCCGTCGTCCATCGAGCAGACGCCTACCGAACGTGACCCACTCAGATCGAGCGACGGGATGTCGGAGGTCCGTCTAGAGTCGGCGGGCTCACTCGGCTACTTCTTGCCGAACAGCCCGAAGAACGACGGGAACCGGCCCTTCGCGGTGTTGCGGAGCACTCGCATCGTGGGGGAGTAGTAGCCCACCCTTTGCTTGGCGCGCTGCTTCACTCGACTTGGGTTCGTCCAGGTCTGGACCTGGCTGATCCCGAGCTGTCGCTTGGCCCGGCGTTTCACCTGGGTGTAGCCCGTCAGGTTGCGCAGCGAAGGTCGTCGGTACCGGAGCAGTCTCATGTCACCGATGGTAGGAGCCCAGACCGACAGTCGGCGGTCTGCGGTTGGTTCAGCTGTCAATCACCCGGGACGGCGGGCCAACGAGACGGCCCCGTCCGGAGCGCCGACGAAACGGCGCTGTCGGTGCCGACGGGTAGCATCCGAGCGCACGGAACTGTAGGGGTCTGAGCACCGCAGATGGGCGAGGGGAACCAAGTGAAGATCGTTCACGCAGCAGACATCCACCTGGACAGCCCGTTGAGGGGGCTGTCCCGCCTGGGCGACGAGGCAGCGAAGGCGCTTCGGGGCGCGACCCGTGAGGCCTTGGTCAACCTCGTCAAGCTGGTGCAGGACGAGGACGCACGGTTGCTGGTGATCGCGGGGGACCTCTACGACGGCGACTGGAACGACTACGCCACAGGAGCCTTCTTCGTCCGACAGATGGATGAGCTGAACGACCTCGGCGTCCACGTCGTCATCGCGTCCGGCAACCACGACGCGGAGAGCCAGATCACCCGAGCGCTCCGACTCCCGCCGAACGTCACCATGCTGCCGGTTGACAAGCCGGGCAGCGAAGTCCTGGAGGACCTGGGCATCGTCGTGCACGGCCAGGGTTATCCCACACGTGACCTGACCGAGAACCTCGTCGCCGCCTATCCGGGTCGCATCCCCAGCCTGGTGAACGTTGGCGTTCTGCACACCGCGGTGACCGGGGCCGAAGGCCATGCCCTGTATGCGCCGTGCAGCCCGCAAGATCTGCAGATGTTGAAGTACGACTACTTCGCTCTGGGGCACGTTCACCAGCGGGGGGCTGTCGCCGAGGGTGAGCATCCCGCGTGGTTCAGCGGCAACCTGCAGGGACGGCATGCTCGCGAGACCGGCCCGAAGGGCGCGCTGGTCGTCGACTTCGAGCC
>Ga0209585_10000769_pt1 | contig 12503 bp, 8 predicted proteins | sample NGEPerone_FD_185491 | JGI IMG/M metagenome (GOLD analysis project Ga0209585, IMG submission 185491) | Arctic peat soil microbial communities from the Barrow Environmental Observatory site, Barrow, Alaska, USA - NGEE Permafrost154B-one... | ecosystem: Environmental > Terrestrial > Soil > Wetlands... | reverse complement strand
ACGCGGTCGGGCTCCGCCCGAGCCTTGACCCCGACGCCTACCTCGACGTGTGCGCCGCTACCGGAGACAGCCCAAAACTGAGGTCACCAAGGTCTTGACACGGCCCCGCTCCTACAGGGATGACCTGCACGGATGCACTTAGCGATCCGTGATATCCGATTTCTGCGCCTATGGAAAGGCACGTGGCACCAGTGACAGGCTGCATACCCGATCGACAGCAGGATGGGTTTGCTGAGACGCTCCGCCTCAGCGAGGGCATCCGGCCCCCATTGCCACCAGTCGACTGGATTGTCCTTGTGCTGCAACAGATACGGGCTCGTGGAATCCGCGAGTCGGTTCGCCATCAGGGTCACCCTTCCTCACTGGTCACAGTGATGTCGAATGCTGACATCGTGACGCCTTTCAGGCTGATCCAGCAAACTGCCGTCTCGGTGCGTGCGAGGTCGGCGGTCGTCAGTTGACTCAGGGCCAGGGTGGTGCACTCACCCGGTTCGCAACTGATTGCCTTCGCCGACGGACTCGCCCAAGGCGCGAATCGAGCGGCCAACAGGGCCAGTTCTGCGACAGGGTCGCGCTTCTCGTGGTAGTTGTGGAGCGTGCCCGAGCAGCAGGAGCTAGCGTTGGGGTGTGGTGCGACTCATCATCAACGGCCATGAGCGCACGGTCGATGGGCCGTCAGGCCGAACCCTGCTCGAGGTGCTCCGGGACGATTTGCGTCTGACCGGAACGAAGTACGGCTGCGGTGAGGCGCAGTGCGGCGCGTGCACAGTACTCGTCGATCAGGTCGCCGAGCGGGCCTGCACCCTGGACGTCGAGACGCTCGACGGCGCTGCTGTAACCACGGTGGAGGGGTTGGCTTCCCAAAAAGGTCTGCACGCGGTGCAGACCGCGTTTGTCGAGGCACGATCGCTGCAGTGTGGGTACTGCACGCCTGGCATGGTGATGTCGGTCGTGGCCTTGCTTGCGCGAGAAGCAACACCAGACGACGCGGCGATCCGCCAAGGGCTTGCTGGCAACATCTGCCGGTGCGGCGGATACTCGCAGATTCTGCAAGCGGTTCATGCCGCTGCCGCTGCCATGCAGATGGATACCGGCCTTCTTGCCGCTCCCCGCACGATTCAACCGGCCGGGGCGCTGGGCGACGTCGAGACCGAGGCCGCGACCGAGGCCCCGACCCAGACCGGCGTCTGGACGATGGTGCTGCCGCCTGCCGGAGGCGATCTAGCTGGTGAGCGCGAGTGGGGTTGGTCGACTCCAGGGGGTGCGCATCTGGTCATCGACCAGGCCGGGCGGATCACGGCGTTCACCGGAAAGGTCGACGGCGGGCAGGGCAACCGCGTGGCGTTGACCCGAGTCATTGCCGCCGAGCTGGCCACATCCACATCGATGATCCGCCTCGAGATGGGCGACACTGCGTGCACGCCGTTCGACCTAGGAACGTTCGGCAGCCGGTCCCTGCCCGATGCGGGCCATGCGCTGCGGCTGATCGCCTCCGCCGGGAGACGTGAACTGCTGCGGAAGGCAGCCCAGCAATGGCAGTGTGATCCCGACGATCTTCGCTTGGCCAGAGGAGCCGTCTGCGAGCGCAGCGGTGGCCGTGCGATCGCCTACGGTGCCCTGGTTGGCGGCGGTTCGCGAACCATCCGGGTCCACCCTGACGACCCTCTTCCCGCCGCGCCGCCGGCACTCGACGACGTCGACGGCTCGAGCCTGCGAGATGCCCTCATCGCCGCGACGACGGGGTTGAAACTGTTTCCGTCCGACGTGTCTCTCCCCGGCATGCTCCACGGTCGAGTGCTGCGACCACCTAGCTTCGGGGCGACGCTGACCACGGTTGACACCACTGCGGCACAGCAGATTCCGGGAGTGATCGTCATTGAAGACGGTGACTTTGTCGGGGTCTGCGCGCCGACCCGCGCGGCAGCAACTGCGGCCCTGCACGCGGTGCAGGCGAAATGGGAACGCACCGAACAGCCAGCAGAGACCGACCTGGAGCACTACCTTCGTGGCCACGCAGCCGACAACTTGGGGTGGGAAGGCGCCGTCGACCGCGACATCGGTGACGTCGACAGGGTGCCCAACGAGACAGATCTCAACCTTGCTGCGACCTACACGAGCGCCTACATCGCACATGTCCCGATGGAGCCACGCGTCGCTCTGGCACAGCTCCACGCAGACAGCGCAACTGTGTGGGTCGGTACCCAGCGGCCGTTCGCTGTGCGCGATGAGGTAGCCGCCGCGCTCGGTCTTGCCGAAGAACACGTTCGGATCGTCGTGCCGGACTTTGGCGGCGGCTTCGGCGGCAAACACTCTGGTGACGTCGCGGTCGAAGCGGCCCGGCTGGCGCAGGCCACCGGCCAACCGGTCAAGGTGTCTTGGACGCGCGAGGAAGAGTTTCGGTGGGCCTACTTCCGGCCGGCGGCCGTCATTGACGTGCGCAGCAGTGCCACCCGCGGCGGAAACCTGATGAGCTGGGAGTTCACCAACATCAACTCCGGCTCGGCGGGACTGTTCTCTCCCTACGACGTGCCCAACAAGCGAGAGCGGTTCCAGCCCGCGAACTCACCGCTGCGCCAAGGCTCCTACCGGGCTCTGGCCGCCACCGCCAACCACTTCGCCCGCGAGTCTCACGTTGACGAGGTCGCCGCCGCGCTGCGGACCGACCCGCTCAAGCTGCGATTGCGCCACCTGCGCGACACCCGCCTCATCGAGGTGCTGACCCGGCTCGCCGAGCGTGTCGACTGGCAGCACCGCCCCAGCGGGGCGGGGCGAGGAGTCGGTATCGCCTGCGGCATCGAGAAAGATGCTCGGGTCGCCACTGCCGCCGACGTAACGGTCGATCCCGACGGTGCACTGCACGTGCTCAGGATCGTCACGGTCTTCGAGTGCGGTGCCGTCGTCGATCCAGACGGACTGCGCAACCAGATCCTCGGCGCAACTGTCATGGGGCTCGGTGGCGCCCTGTTCGAGGCGATCCACTTCGACGCCGGCCGAATCCAGAACGCATCGCTGGCCAGCTATCGGGTCCCACGGTTCGCTGACACACCCCCGATCGACATCACCGTGCTCGACCGCCCCGACCTGCCCTCCACGGGAGCGGGAGAGACCCCGATCATCGCCGTCGCTCCCGCGATCGCCAACGCCATCCACGCCGCGACCGGGCGACGCATCCGCTCACTCCCGCTGGCACCTGACGGTTTCGTCCGTTGAGGCAGCCCAGCCCGACCCTTCAGCTTTGCGCAAAACAGCTCGAACTGCGCCCAGCCATGCAGCCCTTGACCACTTGGGTATGTCGAGATCTTCTCCCGGCAGGTCGGACTCTCAAGAACCTGCGGCTTCCGTGTGCTTGAGAGCCCCCTGGGAACCTGAGACTCTTGAGCCTTCTGAGCTGGAGGGCATCGCCATGCTGCGCATCATGCTTCACGCCAAAGCCCATGGGGTGGCAGTCGCGCAAGCAGATCTCAACTACGCCAGATCGGTCAGGATTGACCGGCCCCTGCCTCGAGGACGGTCGTGAGAGCACCGATGACCATCCTCCAGCCCGGGCCGACTAACAGCCTGACCGACGTGGCAGGTATCCGGGTGGGGCATGCCGGGCGTCGCAGCGACGGGTGGCTGTCCGGCACCACGGTGATCCTCGCGCCTGAGAGTGGTGCCGTTGCTGGGGTTGACGTTCGCGGGGGTGGACCGGGCACCCGCGAGACCGACGTCCTGGACCCGCGCAACATGGTCGAAAAGGTCCACGCCGTAACGCTGTCGGGTGGGAGCTCGTTCGGGCTTGCGGCCTCCGACGGCGTGATGAAGCGGCTCTTCAGGGCCGGGGTTGGCTATCCGACGGGCAGGCCGGGTGAGGTCGTCCCGATCGTGCCCGGCGCCGTCATCTTTGACCTCGGCCGCGGCGGCGACTTCGCCAAGCATCCTGGAGCTGCCATGGGCGAAGAGGCTTATGACGCAGCGATTTCGGGTCCCGCCGGCTCGGTGCCGATCGGGATCGTAGGAGCCGGCACCGGCGCCACATCCGGAGGGCTCAAGGGCGCGGTGGGTTCGGCCAGCGTGGTGCTCGCCGACGGTACGACGGTGGCCGTGCTCGTGGTCGTTAACTCTTCTGGCTCCTGCGTCGACCCCCTCACCGGTGAACTGTATGCCGCCCGGTTCGGGCTGCCGGGAGAGTTCACCGCCCTTCTGCTCCCCGACGCCGACGAGGTCGCGGCTGCGCGCGCCGCCGCTGAAACGGTCGCCATCCCAGGTCGTGCGCGGTCCGCATTTGCCACCACCATCGGCGTCGTGGCCACCGACGCGAACCTGACCAAGGCGCAGTGCGCCAAGGTGTCGGGCATCGCCCACGACGGCATGGCCCGCGCCATCCGCCCGGTGCACACCATGTTCGACGGCGACACCGTGTTCACCTTGGCGACTGGGGACCGTGGCGCGCCAGATCCGTTGGCATTCCACGCATTGCTGGATGCGGCCGGCGACTGCTTCACCCGCGCGATCGGCAGAGCCATGCTGGCGGCAGAGAGTGTCGAGACCCCGGCCGGTCGGTGGCGGTCCTACCGGGACGCCTTCCCCTCAGCCTTCCCAACTGTCCCTTCGCCGGTGTCACCGTTAGCCCTGGCGCCCCACCATCCACCCGCGTCCCCCACAAGCTCTGCGACCGATGTTGGTTGAGCCGAAGAATGGCCAGACGAACTCAACACGGTGCGTCTCCACCGTCGGAACATGGAGGCATGTGGCCGGCCGATCCCCAGGAGCTCACGGCAAAAGTTCGAGGTTGGCTTCGCTCCAGATCGATATAGTCGCGCAATGACCTTGTTCACTGCCAGAGGTTTCGAGATGGTTGTGGATCTTGCCTCGACGCAGTGTCTGGCCTCGACGCAGTGCCTGGCGTCGCCGAGGTGAGACGTCCTAAGCGGGGACGGGCTCGCTGGGTGGCCACCGCGACCGCGGCACTGCTGGTCGCCGCGGGCGTGGCTGTGGCAGCTGTGATGACGTCGAGCCCCGCCATTCGCACCACGTCGCAGTTCGTCGCGGGCACGCCCGAGGCCGGCGCGACGGTCGGGCTGGACACAACCGTCTACCTTCCGCCCGCGACGCCTGCACCGGCAGTCCTCTTGGCTCACGGATTTGGCGGGTCGAAGACCGATCTGGACTCCGAGGCGCGCTCGCTCGCCGAGCACGGCTACGTCGTGCTGGCTTACACCGCAAGGGGTTTCGGTAAGTCGGGTGGGTTGATCCATCTGGAGGCGCCGTCCTATGAAGTTGCTGACGCGGGCATGCTGATCTCCTATCTAGCGACGTTGCCGCAGGTGGTCAAGGACGCACCCGGGGATCCGCGCGTCGGGGTGGCCGGTTCGTCCTACGGCGGCGGACTGGCGCTGTTGCTGGGCGCCAACGACAAACGTGTTGACGCTGTCGGAGCGGACATCACCTGGAACGATCTGTCGCAGGCGTTGTTCCCGAACGCTGCCGGCGGCCAGCCAGGGGTGTTCAAGAAGCTGTGGGCGGGAGAGCTGTTCGCCTCCGCCTCGGGGCGGAAGGGCGGGGCCTGCGGGCGATTCGCGCCGGAGCTGTGCGCGGCATACCAGCAGGCCGCCAGCACGGGTGAGCCCAACGCGTCGATCCTGTCGCTGCTGGGGGCCTCGAGCCCGGCGGGTGTGCTGAGCCGGATCTCCGCGCCGACCCTGCTCAGCCAGGGGGAGCAGGACTCGCTCTTTCCCCTGGATCAGGCGGGTGCCAATGCCAGGGGGATCGCCGCCAACGGGACACCAGTGAAGGTGATCTGGCGTTCCGGTGGACATGACGGTGGGACGTCGACGTCGGACCTGGTGCAGTACCTGCAGGGCTGGTTCGACCCGGTGCTGCTCCACCGCGGGCGTGCAGACGCCTCCTTCGACGTCACGGTGCCCGGGTCGGGGATCTCAGCAGCCACCGGAAGGACCGTGTCACAGAACCTCCAGGTCGATCGCGGCTATTCGAGCGGACGACTCCAGCGGGTCGGGGTCTTTGGCCCTGCCCAGACGATCTACGCTCCCGCGGGGGGAAGCCCGGCCGCGGTCACCTCGGTCCCGGGCCTGGGCGGCCTGCTCAGCACCGCAGCCACCGCGACCGGTTCCCGGAACCTGACGGCGATCCCGGGTCAGATCGCCATGTTCGCGTCACAGCCACTTCCGGGCAGCCTACTGGTGGCGGGGTCGTCAACAGTCACCCTGCACGTGACGGCGCACAACGCCACCGACGCGACCTTGTTCGCGTCCATACATCACGTTGCCACCGACGGGACCGACACGTTGCCCGCGGGTCTGGTGGCTCCGATCCGGCTCACCGGACTCACACCCGGGGTGGCCCGGACCGTGACGGTCACGCTGCCCGGTGTGGTGCGGAACCTGCCCGCGGGGGACCGACTGGTCCTGGTGGTCGCGACCACCGATCTGGCATACCAGCTGCCGAGCCGGCCGCGAAGCTACACGATCGCCGTGGTCGGCAGCACGGTCGACGTGGCCACCATCGACGGACGGATCGTCCGTGCCGGTCAGCCGTGGATCTGGCTGCTGACGGGCCTGACCGCGATGGCGATCCTGATCCTGGGCGCTCTGGTCGCGGCGGTGCGGCGCGGGCACCGGCGCAGGCGGACCGTGCTCGCTGACCTGTCGAGCGTGCCGGTGGCGATCGAGGGTCTGGTCAAGGAGTACGGCGATGGATACCGAGCCGTGGACGACGTCACCTTCCGCGTGGAACGAGGGCAGGTCGTCGGGCTGCTCGGTCCCAATGGTGCCGGCAAGACGACCACGCTGCGGGTGCTGATGGGCCTTATCCGGCCCACGTCGGGTACGGTGCGCGTGTTCGGAGAGCTGGTCGAGGCGGGCGCCCCGGTGCTGTCCCGGATCGGCGCGTTCATCGAGGGACCGGGTCTGCTCCCGCACCTGTCCGGACGGGAGAATCTGCGACTGTTCTGGGCCGCGACCGGTCGACCGTCTCAGGACGCGGAGTTCGACACGGCGTTGGAGATCGCCGGCCTCGGCGAGTCGGTCGACCGTCGGGTCAAGACCTTCAGCCATGGGATGCGGCAGCGGCTGGCGATCGCCCAGGCGATGCTCGGGCTCCCCGAGGTGCTGGTCCTGGACGAGCCCACCAACGGCCTGGACCCGCTGCAGATCGCCGAGATGCGTGAAGTGCTCCGACGGTATGCCGCGACTGGCCGTACCGTCGTGATCTCCAGCCACCTGCTGGCCGAGGTGGAGCAGACCTGCAGCCACGTCGTGGTCATGCACAACGGCAAGCTCGTTGCGGTGGGGTCGGTGGCCGAGATAGCCGGTGCGGGCGGGGTGCAGCTGGTGGTGACGAATCCCCAGCAGGCACGGGAGATTCTGGCGGCTGCTGGCGTCGACTCGCAGACGGTGCCGGCACGTCGTTCCCTGGAGGACATCTTCATCGAGATGGTTGGTGCAGACGAATGACTGACCACCCGGCAAACGCCCCCAGACCCCTGGGCCACCCAGCACCAACCCGTCGCGGCGTCCACGACAAGCTGAACCAGCTGGCCGAGGTGCATGACAACGGCTTTCGGCCCGAACGGACGCTGCGCCTGTGGGTGGAGCTTGTCCGGCAGCTGCGCAGGCGACGCACCCAGCTGACCGTACTCGTCCTGTTGGCGTTGCCGGTGATCATTGCCTTGGCGTTTCAGGTCAGCTCAAGCACCGGCTCGTCGGGCGCCGCTCGGGAGGGCTCCTCGGGCGGCTCGCGCTCGGCGCCGGCGCTGGTCACCTTGGCGACCACGGGCGCAACCAACTTCACGCTCTTCACCGAGTTCGCGTCGGCCGGGTTCCTGCTCGTGGTCATCGTGGCTCTGTTCTGCGGCGACACCGTGGCCAGCGAGGCCAGCTGGTCGTCCCTGCGTTACCTGCTGGCGATCCCGGTGCCCCGGGCGCGGCTCCTGCGGCAGAAGCTGACTGTCGCGCTGTCCCTCAGTTTCGGTGCAAACCTGCTCCTCCCCGCGTGGGCCTATCTCATCGGCGGCGCGTTCTTCGGCTGGGCGCCCGGGCAGTCACCGCTGGGCGGGACATTCACCACGGGAACCGGTCTGCAGAGGCTGCTCATCGTCGTCTGTTACGTGAGCGCCCAGTCGCTCCTGGTGGCAGCTCTCGCCTTCTTGCTCAGTGTGCTCACTGATGCCCCGCTCGGCGCGGTCGGCGGCGCCACGATGCTCGTCGTCGTGTCCAACATCCTCGACTCGATCACAGCCCTCGACCCCTACCGACAGTTCCTTCCCACCCACTTCCAGTACTCGTGGTTGGACGCACTCGGACAGAGCATCGTCTGGGACGACATGATGCGCGGTACCGGACTGGTGCTCATCTACTCAGCGGTGTTCTTCGCGCTCGCCTGGTGGCGGTTCCAGCAGAAAGACATCCTCAGCTGAACCTCGTTCTGCCTCTGGCCGGAGGTCTGACGTGGCCACCCGGTCTACCGCAGCGCGGGTGCTCTGGCAGTCTGGCGCCATGAAGAGGATCGCCTTTCCGCAGGTCGGTGGTGAGCCGGGAGGCGTGTCTCCGGGTTTGACGAAGTTCGCATGGCTGTCGATCGCCGCGGCTGTGACGACGATCGCGCTGAAGTCCGAGGCGTACCTGCTGACCGGGTCGGTGGGACTCCTGTCGGACGCAGCCGAGTCCTTGGTGAACCTGGTCGCGGCCGTCGTCGCCCTGATCGCGCTGCATGTTGCCGCTCGGCCAGCTGACGACAACCACAACTTCGGCCACGGCAAGGCGGAGTACTTCTCGGCCGGGATCGAAGGGCTGATGATCTTCGTCGCAGCCGCCTTCATCCTGGTCACCTCGGTGCAGCGCTTCTTACATCCGGCAGAGCTTGAGAGTGTCGGGCTCGGGCTGGCGATCTCGACCGTCGCCTCCATGGTGAACGGGGCCGTGGGCGTGCTCCTGCTGAAGGTTGGCGCGGCGCATCGCTCGGTCACACTGACCGCGGACGGCAAGCATCTGTTGACCGATGTCTGGACGTCGGTCGGCGTCATCGTCGGTGTGCTCCTGGTGGCGCTGACCGGTTGGCAGCGACTCGACCCGATCGTGGCGGCGATCGTGGGGATCAACATTCTCGTGACCGGGTTCCGGCTGGTATCCCAGTCCGTGACGTCCCTGCTCGGTGCAGCCATGCCAGCCGCCGACCTCGCCAAGGTCAACACGGTGCTCGAACGAATGCGAACGGCGGAGGTCGAATTCACCAACCTGCGCACCCGTGAGTCCGGGCGGCACCGCTTCGTCTCGCTGACCGTCCTCGTTCCTGGCGACTGGACGGTCGAGCGGGGTCATACCCTGGCCGACGACGTCGAGGTAGCAATCGCGAAGGACCTGGCCGAAACCGACGTCCAGACGCACCTCGAGCCACGACCATCGCCCTGAGCCAGAGATGCGCTCAGAGCCGCAGATGCGCACCGATCAGTCCGGTTGCATCGCCTTGATGATCGCGATCGCCTTCGTGAGCTCGCCGGCGTCATCCTCCGTGGCAGCCCACAGCGCCATCTGCACCTCGCGCGCGATCGACCAGGATCGTGCTCGTTCCTCGTCGAGGCCGGCAGCCTCACAGATGATCGAGAGGCGACGGCGCAGGTGCCGCCGCAGATCGCCGCTGGAGACGGCTTCGTCCCATCGGTTCCACAACGCTGGCGTGACGGCGAAAGCCGGGTCCGCGGCCAGAGGCTTTGGGTCGATCGCCAGCCACGGCTGGCGATCGGCTGCCAGGACGTTCCAGTAGTGCAGGTCGGTATGGACCATGCGCGAGTCGATCGCTTCGTCGGTCATGAGGTCCGACAGCACGGCGCGTGCTTGCTCGACGAACCGGCGCGGGATGGCCCGGGGAGCAGAGTCGAGCCGTTCCACCAGGCGCGCGGCTTCCGCCGACAGACGTGAAAGCTGAGGAAGCGCAGGGTGATCCAGCTGGCGAAGCAGGCCGCCGATCACGCGGCACGCCTCATCGATCGGCACGTCCTGCAGGTCGAGGCCGCTGTCCAGGCGCTCGAGCAGCATGGTCCAGCGGCCGGGGTTGGCTGCCAAGAGCCGAACGGCGCCTCGTCCTCCCCAGTGCCGCAGCGCCAGGTGCTCATGCTCGGCATCGGCATGTGGCCACGTGACTTTCAGGACGCCGGTGGAGTCGTCGCGGAGTTGGACAGGGAGCACCAGGGCGCACACCCCATGCATCGGGTCACCGTCGAGGGTCAGATCCCACTCTGCGAGCGACGCCTCGACGAGCCCGGGCAGCTGCAGCAGCCATGCGTCACCGCTGATGTGCGGCTCAGGCGCACGTCCGGTCAGCCCGGCTGAGAACGATTCCGGTATGACGATGCTCATGTGTCGCTGAGCCCTGGGAACGCTGTGAGTGGCACCCGCCAGGTGACCGCATGGACGCACACATCCGTGAGCAGCTGAACCGTCCCGGTCAGGCCCTCGGCGTCGCCGCTGACGGCCGGCAGCTGGCTTGCGATCGACGCACGCAGTGCCGTCATCAGGTGGGTTGCCAGGCTCCATGCCGCGGCAGGGGTCGACACCGGGAAGGGGAGGGCATAACCCAGGGGAATCGGTGGGGCTGCGGGGCCTGCCAGCAGCTGGAGCTCGGCGGCGCGTCTCCGGAGCGCGCCCAAGGTCTGGCCGGCGGCCCTGCGATGGCTCACGTCGGTTTGGGTAACGACCACCTCGAAGCCATAGACAGCAGACCGGAGCGCCTCAAGCAGCGCAGCAGCCAGCTCACCGGTCGGTGCGGTGAGTGGCCCGGCAGCGGGCAGACGACCACTCAGCAGCCGCACCGCCGCCGCCCGCTGAGCCGTCATGGACCCGAACAGTGCGACTCGCTCCGTGGAGATCCCTGCGATGACCAACAGGGCTTGAGCAGACAGCGCTTCACCCTCGGCGGCGATGAGATCGGCGACCCCCGACGCGCCCTGCGCAGGGGCCGTGGCCGTAATGATCTCGGCCGGCGGCACTCCGCCCGAGCGGAGTACTGACTCGAAGACGTCGGCCTGCAACCCATGCACCGTCGCGAGCAGCTCGGTCGTCGGAGTGGCCGCGCCACCCAGCCCCGCGGCCAGGTCACGCAACCGAACGGCGTCCCGGCGCGCCGTCAGCAGAGCCTGCTCGTCGCGCATCGGCTGGCGGGCTGGCGGAGTCGGTGTGCGTGGTGCGTCGCCCTCCAGCCGCACCCGACATCCGGACAGTGCCGTCATCGAACCCACGGTCAGAGCCACCAAGAGCGACCTGCGGGACCAGAGGCACGGCATACGGTCGTTCGCGGGCATGGGCTCGATGATGGCACGACCGGGTGCGGTGGCTGTGAGCACCGCGTTCGCGCCGATAGACTGACCTCGACGACCACCGCGCGCACAGGCGCGCCGGGTGGCGGCATTCGAGAAGAGCAGGAAGCGGAGGCGGCAGTTGAGCATTCAGGAACGCATTCGCAAGGTCCTGCTTGACCTTCAGGGCACGGCTGAGCTCCCGGGGCCGCTTGGCGAGCTCGGACTGATGGTCGAGGACATGGCCGTGACGCCCGCCGGCAAGCGGCGACTGGTCCGTATCTGGCTCGATCGTGATCTCTCTGGTCTCGACCCTGCCGATGAGTCCAGCGTGGTCGATCCGCTCTCGCTCGACGAGGTCGCCGAAGCCACCCGAGCCATCGGCTTCGCGCTGGATGCCGCGGACGCGACGGGCGACGCGCCCTACGTCCTCGAGGTCGGGTCGCCCGGTGTCGACCGCCCGCTCGTTGAACCGCGTCACTTCCGGCGCAACGTCACCCGGCTCGTCGAGATCTGGCGTGTCAACGGCGCCGCGGACGAGCCGATCGTTGGCCGTCTGGTCGCCGCCGGGCCCTTCGAGGCGACGCTGCTGCTGGCGGCGACCAAGAAAGAACCAGAGACCGAGCTGCGCATCCCGTATGCCGACGTCGCGCGTGCCCAGGTGCAGGTCGAGTTCGCTCGCGCCAACCCGGATCGCACCACCAATGAGGAGAGCTGATGGATATCGACCTGGCGGCGTTGCGCGGCCTTGAGCGTGAACGGGACATCTCTTTCGACGTCATCATCCCGGCGATCGAGCAGGCGATGCTCGTGGCCTACCACCGCACCGAGGGCGCCAGGCGCCTTGCCCGCGTGGAGCTGGATCGCAAGACCGGCCACGTGATCGTGTGGGCCCGCGACGAGGGCGCCCTCGACCCAGAGACGGGAGAGCGCTCTGAGCCCGGGCCCGAGTTCGACGACACACCGGCCGGCTTCGGGCGGATCGCGGCGTCGACGGCACGTCAGGTGATCGTGCAGCGACTGCGTGACATCGAGGACGAGGCGATCATGGGCGACTTCCATGGCCGCGAGGGCGACATCATCACGGGCGTCATCCAGCAGAGCAGCGATCCGCGTTACGTCATGGTCGACCTCGGGGCCATCGAGGGGTCGCTGCCCCTGGCCGAGCAGGTGCCGGGGGAGAAGTACATCCACGGTCAGCGTCTGCGCTGTTACG
>Ga0209585_10000768_pt1 | contig 12510 bp, 11 predicted proteins | sample NGEPerone_FD_185491 | JGI IMG/M metagenome (GOLD analysis project Ga0209585, IMG submission 185491) | Arctic peat soil microbial communities from the Barrow Environmental Observatory site, Barrow, Alaska, USA - NGEE Permafrost154B-one... | ecosystem: Environmental > Terrestrial > Soil >... | reverse complement strand
CACCAAGGTCACCAAGGTCACCAAGGTCATCGATCGTGCGTGCCGGCCGCAGTTGTCCGTCACCGTTGGCCCTTTGCGGCGCCCTTGCGGTCAAGTGGTGGTGAACGGTGGAGCCAGTGCGATATCGGAGCAGGTCAGAGCGGTGGGTGGTGCGCTCTTGAAAACCGCTGTGGGGTTAAACCCACCGAGAGTTCGAATCTCTCGCCCTCCGCACAACTGAGACACAAGAAGGCCTCTGACCAGCAGCAATGCGGTCAGGGGCCTTCGTCATGTCATCCGGCTGTGTCCGGCACCGTCCGGTCATCTACGGGTGTCTGCGGCAAATGAGCGGGAACTTCCGGGGCGACGTCGATCCGCGGCGCGCACCAGTTGAGGGCAGGCTGTCGCGCTTGACCGGGCACGAGATGTACGTGACGCCAGGCGGCTACTCGCTGATGACCAGGACTTCGTCGACGTGGTCGCTGCCCGGTTCTGAAGTCTGCAGCTGAACGTCAGCCTGCCCCGCCCTGAGTAGTCCCAGCCTGATCGGCGTTACCCCGAGCCGAGTCGAGACCTGATGAACTCCCTCCCGAAGGAAGGGATAGAGAGTCATCAGTCCAACGCTGGTGATGAAGGCGGTCGTCGTCGCGGTGTCCATCGACATGGGCTCGGCTTTGCGATAGACAACGGCGGCGTCGTATGTCACGACGGCGTCTGCCGATCCGGTCACGCATTGTGCTCGAATGGCCAGTCCCTCGTTGCCGTCCTGGACGAGCAGATCCATCCGCAGTTGGCCTTTGCCCTCAGCGTTGGTGGTGTCCTCGATCAGGTCTTCGAAGCCGCCGTCCCTACGTTGACCCCTTGCCTCATAGACGACCACGTTCTCGAACTCAAGCAACGAAGCCGCTTCACTGAGATCAGTGATGATCCGCGGCTCCGTCATGCCGGGACCTGCTCCCATGCCGCGTCGGGTGTGTAGCCCATTTCGGTGCCGACCATAGTTGGGAACACCTCGTGGTCCACCGGCGCCCAGCCTCGCGGGGCTGGGCTGGCGCTGATCCTGAGCTTCGTGTCCACGGCTCGTGCGTAGCGCAGGAGCGTTGAGAGGCGGGGATCTCCGCCGATGCGTTCGAAGTTCGAGACGCGTGACTGCGTAGTTCCCATGCGACGTGCGACGGCTGTCTGGGTCATGTCTCGGTCGGTGCGAACCTGTGTCAGGGTCTCGATGATGCGAGCGTGCGTCTGCGCGTCGTCAGCCGCAGCGCGGACCCAGGGGTCTTCCGTGTCCAACCCGAGTTTGGACAGGAAGTCGCGTTCGAAGTTGTCCATGGTGTTGGGGCCCTCTCCCAAGGTGATGAACGCATAGTATCGCGAGTACGCGATATCGGCGCAAGTCTAGGGTTCAGCGGGTGTGCCCAGGGTCTGTTTGAGCCGATTCACAGCAAGGTCTATGGCGTCCTTGTCGTTGTTCTTCTTCTTGCAGTTGAAGTGAAGCGCGAGCAGAACCAACCCGCCCTCGACGCGGGCGCAGTACAGGCGGAAGATGCGACGTTCGCCTCGCAGCCTCAGCTCCTCGACACCATCTCTGAGTCGCTTGTGGTCAGCCTGGAGCGTGCGCCCGGACGCGTGTCGGTCCATGAGATCAGTCAGCCTGACCTTCTCGTCAATCGTCAGTTTGGCCTTGAGGATCTCGTTGATGACCTGCTGAGGCGTCTTCCAACGCGCCGTCGGCTCAGGAGATGGCTTTGACTGGGGCGACACGACGACCTCGGGCGGCGGCAAGGGGGCACTGATGTGGCATCGTGCTCGTCCTCTCGATAGACGGTTTACCTGCGACTGGGTGGCACCTAGAACGCTACGGAGGAGATCGCCTGGGCGCCTACTTTCTTGGCGCGACACGCGGGAACTTCACGCACAGAGGCCCCCAGCGCTCGCTGGGGGCCTCTGTCTGGTCTTCGGTCAGGTACCACCCATAACCGTCTATCGAACTGCCGTACGTCGGTATCGTCGCCGCGATCACGGCAGAGGGCAATATCAAAACGCTCGAGGTTGCACAGAATCCACCGGAGCTTAACCCTCACCGGGTGACTTCCGTGGCGATCTTGGCTGAGACGTCGTCGGCGGCCGCGGCGTACACAAGGGTGGACTGGAGGCTGGGATGGCCCATCATCCGGCCGAGGGCGACAAGATCTCGGGTGGCCTTGCAGCCGATGGTGCCGTGGCCTTGTCGCATCTGGTGGAAGGGTGGCGTCGACCCGGACCGCGGTGAAGTCCCGCTCTGTCCGGTCGCCTTCGGCTGTCAAGGCTGAACAGTGGCTAAGTTCCGAGGGCGGCGTCGATCCGCTGGCGGGCGCTGTCCTCCTGGCCCACGATGCACTTTGCGTAGACCCGTAACAGCACGGCCACGCTGTGCCCAGCCCACTCGGCCACTTGGGTCGCCGGTACCCCGGCGTTCAGCCACAGCGAGACGCAGGCGTGTCGGAGGTCGTAGGGGCGCCGAGCCAGCGGCGACGCTGCCTCGGCTTTCGTCAGGGCAGCTGCCCGCGCCTTTCGCCAGGTGTTGCCATAACTGGAGCCCGAGACCGGACGCCCAAAGCCCCCTGCCACGGGGTGGCGGCCATCGCCCGTCCGGGTCACGAACAAACGTCCATCCGGGCCACACGCGTAAGTGTCCAGGTGATGCCTCAGGATGCGCACCAGCTCTGGACACGCAGGAACACGTCGTGTGCTGCGGCTCGCACGGTGCTTGAGCGCCCGGTCCTCCAGGGCGTTCCCGTTGTCACCCCATGATGAGCCTGTGTATTGCGTCGACCCGGTCAGCAGGAGTTCGCCCCAGCCAGTCTCGGGCAGGTTGCAGTCATGCTCGCGGAGGTGGAGCACCTCACCGGGCCTCAGGGCGGCGTAGTACATGCTCGCGAAGAACCCGACCATCGCCGGGTCTATGTCGCCAACGGACCGCAACAATGTGGCAGCCTGCGTCGGATTCACAACAACGCGGAAATCGATCTCGTCGTCAGCCTTCGGCGTGGTCCAGCTCACCCGGTCCATCGGATGGCCCACGAGGTGGTCGAGTTCCACGGCGTACCGGAGTGCTCCGTAGAACACGGCCCGCTTCCGTGCGACGGTCGTGTGAGCGGCGGGCTTTCCGTCGAGCCGCAGGGCTAGCAGATCGAGCGAGGACCGCACGAGCGCAGATTGCGAAAGCTGCGCCAGCGGCAGACTGTTCGCCCTGAGCCACACATCAACCTTGATCACTTCTTCATCGGGTACTGAGCTTCGCGCCGTAGTGTTGAAGGACCACTGGTAGAGCGTGTGCCGGATCATCTCAGGAGACGGCGCGCCACGATCCGTCGACAGGAGCGCGGGAGTCACCGTCGCCAATGCCTCGGCAATGCTCCGGCGGTGTCGAGCCGACGCACGCGCCCACTTCATGTCAACGAACGCCTTGGCGTGCTCATACCAGGTGACCGAGCTGAGCTGACGTGCAACGTGCTCGGGCAGGCCGCTGGCCACGTCGAAGGCGAGTCCTTGCCGAGAGGCCGTGACCAGGGACGACCGAAAGGACTCGGCCAACTTTGTGGTCGAGTGCCCCTTGGATCTGGCCTTGTTGGCAACCGCCCAGCGCACCTCATAGACATTGCCACGCTTGCCGTTGCGGACGCGCGTCGTCCATATCTTCACGTCGTAGGTGAGGTCGTTCATCAGGCCACGTCCTCCAGGGTGGTGAGCCACTGGTCGAGGTCAGTTCGTCGGATGCGAATTTCTCCGTTGGGGAGTTTTATGCAGCGGGGCGCGGCGCCTTTGGCGCGCCAATCGTAGAAGGTGGATCTTGCCACGCCGAGTTCGTCGCACAGTTCAGCGATCGTGAGATGTCGCCGGACTGTGGCCGGGCCGGGGGCTCGTACCCCTACTCCTCGTGGGTGGGCGGAACTTCGCGACTGGGTGGCGACCGGGACTGGCGGGGTCTTCATCGGGTTCCTTTCGCTGGGTGTCGAGGCACCGCGGGTGCTGAATGACTGTCCACAGTTGGGTCGGCCCAGACTGCCAAGGCAGTTCTGGAGCTCACTGCTGACCACTTCCATCTCGCCTACCGGTCCGGCGGTACACCATGAGAACTGGCCGGTGTCTGCTTGAGGGCATCGAGGTGACTGCGGTGTTAGAGCAGGTCCGGTCCGCCGAGGCCGGTGGCTGGCTCCAGCTCTCGACGCGTGACGAGGGCATGGGAATGCGTGGACAGCTCGATTGCCGCAATGGGGCCCTTGGAGATCTCGAGGGTTGCCTGAACCTCCTGTGCAGCGCGGGACCCCTCCTGCGTGGCGTTGATTAGGGCGGCGCCCTCCGTGAGCCTGATGGCCACGTACCTTCCGTGGTTGCGGTCGTGCACGCGTTCCATCGTCGAGGGCAGGATCCGGGCTGGGGCAAATAGTTGCTCGGAGCGGATGAGCGGCTCGGGCAGTTGGGCGCCGGCGTGGGTCAGCTCAACCAGATCGGTTGCGGCGTAACGAAGATCGGTGAGTGCCGCATCCACGTCGACTCGCCGGCTGATGTCGACCTTCTCACCCGGAAGCAGGATATCTCGCTCGATTGCTGACAGGCTTGCGTGCAGATTGGTCGTCGCTGTGACGTACTCGTGGCCCGGTCTGGTGGCTGTGGTGACGGTTTCCCACTGCTTCTGAAGGGCGTGCATGACCTGGGCCGCTTCACGCAGCTCGTCGTGGACGGATTCCGCGGCGTGCTCGGAGAGGTGCCCACGGGTGAAGGAGTCTGCGACCAGACGCGCGTTTACGGCATACAGGTGGCGGGCCTGGTTGGCGATGTTGCGCAGGACCTCTGTGCTGGGAACGGTTCTGGCCATTTCCCTCCGCGCGAGACTGGCCCAAGCGCGCAGCGCGGTCTCGAGCTGTTCGTTCGGCCCGCGGGGTGACGAAGGTGGGGCGAAGCTCGCGACCCGGGTGAGAGCGCTGGGTCGGCCGACGTCTCCGATGGCGTCCAGGCTGCACTCCGCGTACCGGGCGATGGCCAGCGGGCGGTCTGCGTCCTGAAGCGGGATGTGCGCGAGGGCGTGGCGCGCGGCGACGACCGTCATGGCGAGCACCCGGGCCATGACGGGGGCGACCTGTGCGTCGTCGCGCAGAGGGTCGAGACCGGGGATGTTGGTGGTGCGGGACCGTTCGGTAACGACCATGTCGACCAGGACGCCCAGCGTGCAGCTGAGTCGATCCAGGGGGTGTGTGCTGGCGGGGTCGGCCGGATGGACCTCGGTGATGGAGGGAAGGTCCGTGGCTTTGATGCTGTACCTGCGGCCGTCGTAGGTTGCCGGCAGTCGCGACTCACGAATGTCTGCGGCCACGGTCGCGCGCGAGACGCCGAGGTGGCTGGCGGCCTGTCGGGCGTTGTATGTCGCTTGTGGGTTCGGCGCGGACAGGGGGCTGGGGTAGCCGTTCAGGATCCGGCTTACTGTCGCGTGCGAGACGATCTGCTCATGGTTGCCGGTGCGCTCCGGGCCGACCAGGTCGTGCAACAGTCGGTATGAGGTGGCGTCGAAGGACCGCCACTGGTCGGCGGTGATCTCGGCGCGGGTGAGCCGCAGGGCGCGGGCGAGAAGTTCCGCACGGTCCAAGAGGTCACCGACGGTCGTGGTGCTCATGGTTGCTCTGACCCGGCCGCGACGAGAGCGTCATGGAGTTCGGCGAGGCGCAGGGTCCACACCAGCAGGTCCGTTTGCCCGTCCGACGGTGGGAAGCTGTCCAACAGGGACAGCGCCTGATCCGTGTGGGCCGTCGGCCCGAGGAGGTCCTCGGGGTCGACGACAGCGCGGATCGTGGGGTCAATGCCTCCACGGATGAGGGCGAGCTGACCAGCCAGGCCGAGCAGGGGGGAGAAGATGTCACCGTCTGCGGCGGCCTCAAGCTGGCGGGCGGCGGCGTCGATGTGGACACAGGCCTGCGCCACCGTGTCCTCACAGGCTGTCTCTGGACTCGCGGGGCTGTGACTGGGGTGGTCCGTCATGACTTCGTCGCCTTCGGTCGGTGGAGCGGTATCTCGGGTGGCTCGGTCCGTGGGGCGCGGCCCCACGGGGTGATGGTGAGGGTCAGGTGACTTGATGCGCATCAGGGCGGGGCGATTCTGTGGATAACCGCGAGTGGACTTCTCTGGCAGCCAACATGTGCTCGCTTTGCTCGGTGAGGACCTGGCGTCGCGCGTAGTCGACGGCGAAGTGAGCTTCGCGGGCGAACTCGCCACGTGCGTTCCATCCGCGAACGGTCATCTCGTGTTCGGCTTGGTCCAGCAGCTTGCATGCGACACCTTCCGGCAGTCGCATGGCCAGTGGCACGAGCACGTCCAGGACGTTACGGACTCGTTCGCCGGGTTGGTCGACGCAGATCCGGACGAGCTCCCGGCCGGGCAGCGTAGGCCTGGGGCCGTCGGCGGTGACATCGGTGTTGACGTCGATACAGACTCGACGGTCGAATGCCCGCAGTCCCGAATCGCCTTGGTGTTGCAGCCATTCGGCTGGATCGACTCCATCGGGCAGCCGAGTCACCAGAGCCGGGCGGCCGCGTTCGATGCAGAGCGCCTGGAGCCAGCGGTCGGTGCCCTCACGTCCGGCGCGGTCGCCGTCCAGGGCGATGACGGGCGGTTTGGGGTGCAGCGCGAGGACGGCGTGTGCTTGCACGGCCGAGACGGTCACCCCGCTTGTGGTGGCGGGCGTGAACAACGGGAGCTGGTCGGTGCGGGCTGCGGCTGCGGCGATGGCCAGGGCGTCGATGGCGCCTTCGACGACCACGACGTTCGCGTCGCGGTCCAGGCCGTGGTGGGTTGGCCAGTAGAGCGCGGTCGACTTGTCGAAGACCGGGGTCCTGGTCGGGTTGCGGTACTTGGGCGCCTTGGGGTCCCCGGTGGTATCGCGGCCGATGAATCCGTTGATGCGTTCGTGGTCGCTCCGTACCGGGATGATCAGCCGGCCGCGGTAGGTGTCGATCAGCTCGCCGTTGCGGGACGGCTGGGCGAGGTCGAGCTCGAGCAGTTCGCTGTCGCTGACTCCGTGACGAAGCAGATGCCGGGTCAGCCCGCGCCAGTTGGTGCTGGCGTAGCCAACGATCGGCTCGCCTCCCTGGGACGCGCACAACGCCTCGACGTCGATGCCACGTGCCTCGCGCAGGTAGGCCTCCGCGGCGCCGATGTTGGCTGGGGCCGTGAAGAACTCCCACGCGAGAAGGTTGATGGCATTTGCCCGCTCATGCGGGGTCGTGAGTTCAGCGACTGGACGTGACCGTTGAACCTGTCGGGTCGCGGCCGGTGGCACGCCCCGGAACGTGGCGCCATGCTCAAGAGCTTGAATGGCGTCGACGAAGGAAAGCCCGGTGAAACGGTGGACATATTCGATGACGTCACCGCCAGCACCACACCCGAAGCAATGGAACCGGTCGGCGACGCCGCCAACGGACAGCGACGCAGTGGAGTCGTCGTGGAACGGGCAACAGCCCATCAACCCGTGCCCGCGCTGCGTCAGCTCGACACCACTTGCCGCCACAACGACGTCGATCGGGTGACCTGCTCGAACGGCCGCAACGTCAAAGCACCCCCGGCCGGCGAGCTTCACAGCTCGACCCCAGTGGTCCACTCAGCGGAGGTCTGGGCGGCCAGCGACGGAGCCGGGAGGTTGTCGGTCAGCAGACCCGCGAACACCTCCACCGTGAGGGGCGCTTCGCCGGTCCGGGCGCGGCCCAGAGCAGTTTCGACCGCAGCCCTCGGGACATCGATCGCCAACACCGCGTACTCGTCCCATGTCAGGTCGTAGGCGTAGACCAGCCCAGTCGGGGACTCCACAGTGGCGAGGTGGTGGGACACGCTCTGGTCACGTCGTGGTCCCCACCCCGTACCGAGGATGCGGTCGACAACCGGGCGCACGGCATACCGAGCAGTGAAGGCATGTCGACCTATCCAATCCAGTGTTCGAAGACTGACATCGGGATCGCGGGTCGTGGAATCGGCTGAAACACCTTGTCCACCATACGGATTGGCCGAAGTGACGTCACCGACGCTGCGTTCCTGGTACACGGTTGCTGCCTTTCGGGACGAGACCCTCTCGCCCTGCCCCGGCTACCAGGTGCCGGGTACACGATGAGGTCCTGAGGGTCAGACGCCCACCGGTTACAGCAGCAAGGGCAGGTGGCTCGGGGGAAATCGAACGACGTTCTGGTCCAGGCGCCCGTGGCGCCCCAAGAGCAACCGGCTGCCTGGACTGACCCCTCAGCCGATGGGAAGACGTCTCGGAACCCAAAGAGTTACGCGGATCTGCACAGTGAAGACGCCGTTGCGCCAGCGGAACAAACTGTGCGCGCTGACCCAGACGCGCTCACCGCACCGGCCGCGGACACGCGTCCGATGTAGCGACTACAACCAGAGCGAGAATTCGATTCGGTCCGTTGAGGCGTGTCCCGTACGACGCGCGGGAATCCTCACCGGGCGGGCGCTGCGGACACACCTTCGCGGGCACAGTGTCTGACCTGCTGCGTTCTCGCAGCCCGTTCCGCTGCCGGGACGGTGGCAACTACCGGTGCGACATGAGGTCGCACATTGCGAGTGAACTCGAGGATGGGAGGGTCGACTGATGTCGACAAACGTAGTTCTGGGCTAGTGCTCAAGGGCCTGTCCCCACCCCGACGGGCGTCGCTGGTAACGGCGGGGTCCGAAGCTCGGCGGAAAGCCCAAGAGCTCCCGTTCCACCTGGGAGCCACAGGCAAGGGGAAGACCGGACGGGTGAATTGCGTGAACCTCCGTTGACACCTCGTCATCCCGCCCCCTGCTGGTGGGTTGTGTGCGCAGGGTTTAGGGACTGGCCGTTGGGAAGCGGCAGGCGCCGGCTGAAGCGCGGTACTAGGCCGGGTGAGCATCGCCGTCCTCGGGGCATAGGAGGCACCCACCCCGGTCATATCTCGCGTGTGTGGAACATGGAAACCCCGTCAGGGTCCGGACCGATCGTGGTCCGGTAAGCCGACCGTAAGGAAGGCCCAACTCCCTGGCGGGACAGGATGACCCGAGAAGCGAACGCCGGTGGCCGAAAGGCAGCAGGAAACCGGGACACCATGACTGGCCCCTCCGCCGGTCGTCCCGGATAACTGGCCGGACAGGGCTGTTGCCCGACCCGAAAGGGTGCTGACGCGGGTCAGGTGAGCCTGTGTAGAAACACTGACAACGACCCGGAACCGAAGGACAAGTTGGACAACATGACGACCACAACCCTGGCAGCGCCAGCATCAGCGTCGTTGTCGGGTGTCGCCGTGTTGAACGGACCGGAGGACGAACCCGCCGAATGGTCTGCGATCGACTGGCAGACCATCGAGCAGGACGTACGGCGTCTGCGACAGAGGATCTTCACGGCAACACAGGCAGGGGATCTCAAAAGGGTCCGGAACCTGCAGAAGTTGATGCTCCGGTCCCGCTCCAACACGCTCGTGAGCGTGCGGCGGGTCACGGAACGGAACGCTGGCCGCAAGACCGCGGGTGTGGACGGGAAGGTGGTGCTGCTCTCGTCGGTGAAGGCTGAAATGGCCGACTGGGTACAGCGCCATACCGGACCGTGGCAGGCCCGTCCGGTCAAGCGGGTGTATATCCCTAAGAGGGGCAGCGCAGGGAAGCGGCGTCCGCTCGGAATTCCCGTGATCCTCGACAGGGTGTTACAGGCCCGGGTCGTGAACGCGTTGGAGCCCGAGTGGGAAGCACGGTTCGAGCCGAGGTCGTACGGGTTTCGGCCGGGCCGTGGCTGCCATGACGCGATCGAGGCCATCTTCAACGTCGCCAAGGGTGCCAACCCCCGGCGGCGGTGGGTCTTGGACGCGGACCTGGCAGGGGCGTTCGACCACATCGACCACGCCCACCTCCTGGGCATGCTCGGCACGTTCCCAGCCAGGGGACTTATTGCCGACTGGCTCAAGGCGGGCGTGATCGAGGAAGGTCGGTTCGCCCCGACCGAGGAGGGAACTCCTCAGGGCGGGGTGGTCAGCCCGTTGCTGCTCAATGTTGCTCTGCATGGGATGGAACAAGCCGCCGGGGTCCGGTACCAACGAACCGGTGTTCATGCCGGTGAGACGGTTCCGGATTCCCCAGTTGTGATCAGATATGCCGATGATCTAGTCGCCTTGTGTCACACCAGGGACGAGGCTCAGCAGGTCAAGGCGCGGCTCGCCGACTGGCTGGCGCCCAGGGGTCTGACCTTCAACGAGGACAAGACACGTGTTGTCTCCCTCGACGACGGCTTCGACTTTCTGGGGTTCACCGTCCGCCGACGGTCCGGCAAGCTGCTGATCAAACCGAGCAAGGCGGCACTGAGACGGATCCGGGAACGGCTCCGCACCGAAATGCGTGCCCTGAGAGGGGCCAACGCACCTGCGGTGCTGAAACGGCTCAACCCCATCATCCGGGGCTGGGCCGCCTACTACCGGACGGTGGTGTCCAGCAAGATCTTTCACGCGCTGGACGCGTATATGTGGAAGCTCCTGTACAAGTGGGCCAAACATAGCCACCCGAACAAGCCGAGGAGCTGGATCGTGAGCCGGTACTTCGGTGCGTTCAATAGGTCGCGGCGAGACCGTTGGGTGTTCGGTGACCACGAAAGCGGCGCCTACCTGGCCAAGTTCGCCTGGACGAAGATCGTCCGACACCACCTGGTCAAGGGCCAGTCGTCACCCGACGACCCCACCCTCACCCAGTACTGGGTCGATCGGCGACACAAGGGACCACCCCTGCCAATGGACAGGACCAGCCTCCACCTGCTGCTCATGCAGCGCGGGCGCTGTCCAGTCTGTCAGGGGCTCCTGCTGCACGCCGACCGTCCGCCCCAAAGCCCACAAGAGTGGGAACAGTGGCTGGCGGCCACCCGCAAGGCGGTAGCCAAGAGCTACCTCACCATGCAGGGGGAAGGCAAGCCGGACGAGACCAAACTCCGTCTCATCCACGCCCAATGCCAACGTCGACACGTCGGCGACGGCCCGGGCACAGCACTTCTGCCTGCCAGTGAGCCATCGGTGCTTGCTTGAGCCGGATGCGGTGAAAGCCGCCAGTCCGGTTCTGAGGGGGGCCGGGCGCAGTAATGCGCCCGGCCTACCCGACGACAAGTAGCCGATGTGCGAGCGTTTCGGAACTGCGTAGAGGCCCACGGATACCCGCAGTCAACCCTGCCTTGGGCCAGCCGCCGGCTTCGCGGGTCTCGCCCGTTGCACGTCCGGCCCACTTGCCTCACCAGGCAGGGCGGTGCAGGGGTACCGGCGGCCAAGAACTTGATCCAGTCCGCTGGGCGTGCACCATATGCCGAGGTCCCCTGTGCGCGGAACCCTTCGAGAGGGCGGCGATTTCAAGGGGCGCATCTTCGCGCGCACTTCCACATAACCTGCGCCGTGGTAAGAGGTCATGGGCATGTTTGGTGATCAAGTCTAAATTCCGGGTTTAGGCTTGGGGTAATCATGTGGCGCTTGAGCGGTGACGTACGATCCTAAATGGTTTCTGTCCCGCGCTGCGGTGAGCCGCCGACCGGCGGCGCAATCCGAGGGACGCCCCAGATGTATGACCAGCCGTTATTTCTCCAGACCTTATCAAGATTCGCCGTGATATTGCCGGCGAGATACAACCTGCAGGAAGCCCTGACCGAGCTCACCGAGAGCGTCACTTCAGTGTTAGGTCTATTCGGTAGCGGGGTCACGATGGCCAACGATGGGCGGCTGCGCCACGTGACCACGGTGATCCAAGCTTCCGGGGAACTAGAGCGCAATCATGTTCAACAGCACCCCTGCCCGTGCCGAGACGCCTACGCCACCGGTGAGGTGATTCGGGTGACGGACCTGCGGGAGGAGTCCACCCGCTGGCCCGAGTTCTCGGTCATCGCCACACGCTTGGCCATGGCCGGCGTCGCCGCGATCCCGATGCGGCTGGCCGACCACACCATCGGGACCCTCAACCTCTACTCAACCGAGCCCCGGGAATGGTCTGACGAAGACATCGCGGTGGCTGGGGTGCTAGCCGACGTCGCGACCAGCTACGTAGTCAACGCCTCCAAGCTGCGCCAGCAGGAGCAGCTCATCGAGCAGTTGCAGGACGCGCTGGACTCACGGATCGTCATCGAACAGGCCAAGGGGATCACTGCCCACCAGCACTCGGTCACCATCGAACAGGCCTACCAGCTCATACGCCGGCACGCCCGCAACAACAACGCCAGCCTGCGGATGGTCGCCGAGGCGATAGTTGCCGTGGGGCTTCAGGTCTGAGCCCGTCGGCCGTCCGGGCCGATCTGGCGTTTCCCACAGCCCGCCCACATCTTGTCCACCAGGACTCGTTTGTCAGTTCCCGGCCCGATGGCGAACGTCCTCTATGCCGCATTTCGCGCGGTTGTCACTAGGACCGCGCCGGCGGCCAGGTGTTCCGCAACGGGATCGGCCCACGGGAACGAATTAGCCAGCCGAGGCCGCTGCTGCGGGTCGGCCGAATTCTCGTAAGCCCGCTACGGACCCGTGGCTGAGTCATTCTCATTCGGCAAGC